>Ga0105047_10004384_pt1 | contig 24561 bp, 16 predicted proteins | sample MAT04_FD_78384 | JGI IMG/M metagenome (GOLD analysis project Ga0105047, IMG submission 78384) | Freshwater microbial communities from Lake Fryxell liftoff mats and glacier meltwater in Antarctica - MAT-04 (megahit assembly) | ecosystem: Environmental > Aquatic > Freshwater > Ice > Liftoff...
ACTAACTGATCATTTATAAAGCATATCACCCAGACATTTCGGCAGGATAATATCAACATTACAACAATCGGCAGGTGATTTTGCTTTTAGTAACTATCCGAATTCCATGGCTTTTAAATTAATATCGAAAAAATCAATAAGTGAACCTTTTATTAGCTCTCCTCGCGTAAGTCTTTAATTAAACCTTACTGTACTTTCGTGCGCGTACTCTTTACCATCCATAATCCAAAAAAACTTAGCAATATACTTCCCCTTCATCATTTTCTGAATGGGAATCCGCTGAATCATCGCTGTATCAAACTGAATGCTGTCGTTAAAATCAGCTTTTTCGTCAGATGGCCTGAAGAAGATCACCTGCCCTTTGATATTTTTATCTTTTAATTCATCAGGATAATTGATAACCAGTTCACCTGCATTTGAATTGATACGTATTTTGCTGTTAAGCGCATTGGCATTAGCAAAACGGTCAATCTGCTTTTGGTATTCAAGCCCCTGGGGATAATATTCCTCGGTAACCAGATCGTATTTTTGCTGCAGGCTCAGGTATATTACTACTGCATTAGCTACAAGGAACAATGCAATAAAAATAAAGATTCCGGTGCCCCAGTTAAATTTGATTTTCATGTTGTTTTACTTCAGTTACCTGCCAAAGATAAAGCTTTTAGCTTTGCCAATCGGGCTACATATTATTTTGATGTGCTGGAAAAATTTAGACATCATAAGCAATACTATTTTAATTGAATTTAATAGATCAATCAGTTAATTTGGAAATTCATTTGTATTTTTTTCTTCGTACTTTTTGCTTGATCAAAAAGTACCCAAAAATCAAGACTTTATAACAATGCTGGCGTTTAAGCCAGAGGTGTCTCCTCGCAATACAAGGCATGAAAAGCAGTACATTTCTGAACAGTTGTTGTTGCTGTATATTGCTACGCACATGCCATTCGTACATACCTCCGGCTAAGAACCGCAGGCGCATTTTTATAAGGCCGGTCCCTTCTAAGAGAGCTTCTTCTTATGGCAACAAAGTGGAACAAAGATCGGGCTTTTCAAGGTGATTTTCAGTGTGTATGGACCGACCTGATAGAAATTTCATAACAGATGCAGACGAAGGTAAACGGCTTCACGTGCTGTAAGGCCATGGGATAAAACTTCCAAGCCCATCCCAATTTATTGGGATCACGAGCCTTACCGAGTCGTACATCTGTGTGAAATTTATATAAAGCCTAGACTTTTTATTCGCCCATTGCTTATTTTTATAGGAGCTCATGAGATCGTTACGCTAAGTTGGTTCTTTTATGTCATGACAAAAGAACAAGAAAATGACAAAAAAAAACAGAAAATTTACTTATATATTCGTTTCCCCGCGCATCAAAATAATATTTAGCCGACAATCGTAGCATTGATTATTTCTTATCTAACGAATTCGGACCGACAAAAGTTGATTTAATTTCATCCATTTCCTTACCGTTACTCATCACTTTAAATTCCACTTCTGTGTTCGACTTTTTCACATCCCTCTTTTTGATCAGCACGAGGAACTGCGCTTCCCCCACCTGTCCTTTCTCAACCACCAGCGGATCGCCTATCATTTTAATTTCACCGTTTTCAGGCTCATCGAGTTTCAGCTCAACCGGAAGAGCTTCCCTGGTTTTATTAATAACCTGTATCATATATATGTTGCTGTAATGCAGCGAATCATATTCCTGGTACATGGTGCCTTTCTGGCGCAAAATTGTGGATTCAATATCGGTCCGGATCGAGAACAGGAATGCTATCAGAATAAGCAAACCGGCAAGAATTACTGAGTAAAAAAGTATCCTTATATTGAACTTCAGTTTGGTTTTATCAGCAATACTGCGTTCTGATGCATAACGAATCAGACCTTCGGGCTTTTTAACCCTGCGCATAACTGAATTGCAGGCATCAATACAAGCGGTACAATTTATGCATTCAAGCTGTGTACCATTGCGGATATCAATCCCTGTCGGGCAAACGGCCTGGCAACTGCCGCATTCTATGCAATCGCCCTTGCCTTTATCGTTGCGGTCTTCGAGAGGATTGTATTTGCCACGGGGTTCGCCGCGTTTATAATCGTAACTAACTACTATCGAATTGCGATCGAGTAAAACACCTTGCAAACGGCCATAAGGGCATATAATGATGCAAACCTGTTCGCGGAGTTTTGCAAAAACAAAATAATGCACTCCGCTGAACACTATCATTCCGATAAAACCGGCCAGGTGAGTATCAGGCCCATCAATAATTATTTCCTTAACATGATCAATTCCGGTAATATAGGCAAGGAAGAAATGAGCCGTAACGAAGGATATAAGATAGAAAATGAGGTGTTTCAGCCCTTTACGCCAGAATTTATTAAAGTCCAGCGGAGCCTGATCCAGTTTCCGCTGCTGGCTGTAATTTCCCTCAATCCAATATTCAATGGGGCGGTAAAGGAATTCCATAAAAATTGTTTGTGGGCAGATCCATCCACAGAAAATCCTTCCGAATATTACCGTGAAAAGCACTACAAACACTATGAAAGCAATCATTGAAAGAACGAAAAGATGAAAATCCTGCGGGTAAAACATTACACCGAAAATGATGAATTTCCTTTCTATAAAATTAAAAAGAACAAATGGATCGCCGTTCAGCTTAATAAAAGGCAGACCAAATAAAACTGCCAGCAAAACTACCGAAGTTAATTTGCGGTAATTATATAGTTTCCCGTTAGGTTTTTTCGGATAAACCCATACCCTGCTGCCATCATCGCCAATGGTTGACTGCTTGTCGCGAAAGTCATCAAACTCATCAAACTCTTCCATGTTGTATGTAATTTGTGCAAATATATAAAAGGCTGTGAAGTAATCTAACCCCACAGCCTTTATATTGGATTATTTTAGCTTCACGATATGACAATAAAAAAACTGTTCAGTATCATGAGTTTTGCTGATTTCAACCGATCTTGTTATACTTTGCACCCTGGGGAGCTTTCTGATTTGGCGGGCTGGTTCCCTGTAGAGTCAGTATATAACTCAGCACCTGCTGAATCTGTAGCGGGTTTAGCTGATCTTTATAAGGAATCATCCCTTTGGCAATCACGCCGTTGGTTACCACCTGGTATAGATTCTTTATCGAAATAGTGTTGGTAATAGTATCGCCATGAATCCAGAACTCGTCAGTAAAATTAGGCCCTACGAGTCCTTCACCCTTCTGTCCGTGGCATACCGAACAGATTTTTTTGTACGTATCAAGGCCTGCGGTAAGGTCGGCTTCGGCAGTCATCGGAACCATGGCTTCCAGATCGACAACCGGTTCGGGATTGGCCTTTTTGATATCAGCCTGTATGGCCATTTCGTTTTGGTATTCAGCATCCTGCAAAGGCCACCAATTTGTAACATGATAGCCGAACATATAAACTATTGCAAAAATAATGGTTGCATAAAACAGGTAAAGCCACCAGCGGGGCATCCTGTTATCCAGTTCCCTGATGCCATCGTATTCGTGGCCTCCAAGATAACGATCCTTAGTTAGTTCGTCAATTTCGGGTTCTTCCTGGTGATTTTTATATTCTTCTGTATTGCTCATATTTCTTTTTTTTGAAAGTTTGACTTACACCTCACGTGATTGGTATTTTTCATCGTTTTCGAAGGGTAATGCTCCGCATTCATTTTCCTTGTTTTTTTTCATTGTCAGGGTATGGACTGCTATCAGACCAAAGAAAACAATAAAGAGTGCCAGAGCGATGATCGGGAACCAGTAGATCCCTTCGATACTGTCAAATAAGCGAGAAACTATTCCCATGATGTGCTTTGTGTTTAGTTATTTTAAAGCTGTTTTACTGTCACCAACATCAGTTCCAAGGCGCTGCATATAAGCTATTAAAGCAATTACCTGCTTCGAGGCCGCTATGTCGATACCTTCGGCTCTGAGACCTGCCGCTATTTGCTCAGCCTGGGCTTTTACATCATCGTTGGCTTTCAGATCGTAACCTTCAGGATAAGGAACTCCGAGCTGCTGCATTACCCTGATTTTTCGAGGAGTTGATTCAATATCAATCTCGTTTACAGCAAGCCACGGATATTTTGGCATGATGGATTGCGCATTTATTTTCTGCGGATCCATAAAGTGATTGTAGTGCCATGAGTTAGGTTTATACAGAGGGCCGCTTTTTACACCTTCGCGGAACAAGTCCGGACCTATACGTTTCGATCCCCACTGGAAAGGATGATCATACACATATTCACCAGCTTTTGAATATTCGCCATAACGCTCCGTTTCCGACCTGAAAGGCCTTATCATTTGCGAATGGCATGTATAGCAGCCTTCCTTAATATAAATGTCGCGGCCATGCAATTCGAGCGGGGTATAGGGTTTCACCGTAGCGATAGTAGGTATATTTGATTTTATAAGGTAAGTAGGAACGATTTCAATAATTCCGCCAATAAGTATAGCCACAATGGAAAGAAGCATGAACTGTATTGGTCTGCGCTCAAGGAAACGATGGTAACCTTCGCCGGCTTTACGTGCACCTTCTTTTTCAAGAGCAGGAGCTTCAGCTGCTTCCATGGCCACAAATGATCCTGCTTTAACAGTTTTGTATATGTTGTAAACCAGGATGAACATCCCAAGGAAATAAAGAGTACCGCCAAATAATCTCATCCAGTACATTGGCATTATCTGGGTTACAATTTCCAGATAATTAGGATAAACCAAATCACCGGCTTCGTTAAATTGTTTCCACATCGAAGCTTCTGTCCACCCGGCCCAATATAAAGGAAGGGAATAGAATAACATGGCAAGTGTGCCCAGCCAGAAATGCAGGTTAGCCAGTTTGTTGGAATACAGTTTAGTGCCGAACATACGTGGGAACAACCAGTAAATCATTCCGAAAGTGAGGAAGCCATTCCAGCCTAATGCACCTATGTGTACGTGAGCTACAGTCCAGTTGGTGAAGTGGCTGATTGCATTAATATTTTTAAGCGAAAGCATAGGACCTTCGAAAGTTGACATTCCATAAGCGGTTACTGCGACCACGAAGAATTTCAACACCGGTTCTTCACGAACCCTGTCCCATGCACCTCGCAGAGTTAACAAGCCGTTGATCATACCACCCCATGATGGAGCAATAAGCATAATGGAGAAAACTGTTCCTAAGGATTGTGCCCAGTTTGGCAATGCCTGGTATAACAAATGGTGCGGTCCGGCCCAAATATAAAGGAATATAAGTGCCCAGAAATGCAGAATACTCAGTTTGTAAGAATAAACCGGGCGATTTGCAGCTTTTGGCATAAAATAGTACATGAGACCCAGGTAGGGAGTTGTAAGGAAAAATGCAACCGCATTATGTCCATACCACCATTGTACAAGCGCGTCCTGAACACCTGCAAAAACAGGGTAACTCTTGAAAATTGCCCACGGTATTTCCATTGAGTTAACAATGTGAAGTACTGCAACGGTAACAAATGTTGCAATGTAGAACCAGATTGCCACATAAATATGTTTTACCCTGCGTTTGAGTATAGTCCACATCATGTTCCATCCAAAAATAACCCAGATCACTGCGATTGCGATGTCGATAGGCCATTCGAGTTCAGCATACTCTTTACCGGTTGTAAAACCAGCCAGTAATGAAATAGCGGCAGCAACAATAATAGATTGCCAGCCCCAGAAATGGACTTTTGACATCCATTGGCTTGCCATGCCCGTTTTGAGCAATCGTTGCAGTGAATAGTAGTAACCGGTAAAGATTCCGTTACCAACAAATGCGAAAATCACCGCATTGGTGTGCACTGGTCGCCATCGCCCGAATGACATGTAAGGTAAATTGAAATTTGCTGCTGGCCATACCAATTGTGTGGCAATAAATACGCCTCCCAGCATGCCTATCACTCCCCAGAAAATGGTGGCATAGGCAAACAATTTCACAATTTTGTTGTCGTAGTAAAATTTTTGTAATTCCATACGCTTTTTGGTTTAACTAAACTTTGTTTTGGTTTGTATTTGTTTGTTCGGATTTATTTTCATCATTATCATATAAAATCCTGATAGACGGAGATACATCATCATCGTACTGACCCGACTTAACTGCCCATAAAAAAGCAATCAGAAAACCCGAAGCTACGATGATACTAAATCCTATCAGTACTACTATAACGCTCATTTAAGTATTGAAATATTGAATTAGCCAAAGATATTGAATCATATATTACAATGTTCATTATAAAAACAATTTAGAATTATTCCTAATAAATCTATATCTTTCTGAGTTACACTATTATAGAAAGGACGATCGTTAACAAATTATTAACAAATTTTTTATCCGGTAAAAAAAAACAGGTAAAAGATTACTTAAATCAATTAAGTATTAATTGTATTAATTTAAAATTTCTTTGCTTTAGAAAGTATTGAAACTGATAAACTTGCAAACGTTACCACCGAGATGGAACTCAGAGGCATAAGTATTGCAGCAACCACCGGTGACAATAAACCTTGTATGGCAAATGACAGTCCTACTATATTATAAAGGAATGAAATAAGATAACTGGCATATACTATGTTTAAAGCCGATTTTGAGAATTTCAGGTAATCCTGTAGCCGTCCGAATTTTGATGAGGAGAGTATTGCATCGCAGGCAGGTGAGAAATGATAAATATCATCGGCAATTGTAATACCAATATCGGCTTTAAGTAATGCACCGGCATCATTCAACCCGTCGCCTATCATAATTACGTTACGTCCTTTACGTTTCAGTTCCTGAATGTATTCAAGTTTATCCAACGGCGACTGGTTGAAATGCAGTTCAGTAGCAGGAGTTAAATATTTTTTCAGATTTTCAGCCTCCGAGTTATTATCGCCGGTTAACAAATGAAGTTGCAAGGGCTTCATCCCGGCTATCACTTCATGTAAACCATCACGATAATGGTTCTCCATTTTAAAAAATCCCCTGAGTTTATTGTCGATGGAAATGTGAACCGATGAAATTTTACTTTCGTCCGAGGCATCGGCACCGGCAATGAATTTTCGCGAACCCATCATAATGCTGTGGCTTTGAACTTCTCCGACGATACCCAATCCGGAAATTTCTTTGTAACCCGTTACAAAAAGTAAAGCACTGACAGGAAGCCATTCGCTGACCATAATTGAAAGTGGATGGGTCGAGTTTCGGGCTAATGATCGGATCCATTGTTGCTCTTCAGCATTAAGCTCGGCACCTTCCCAGCCTATATTCATGGAGCGGGAGTGGGTGAGAGTTCCGGTTTTATCGAAAACAATAGTATCGGCATTGGTAAGTTTTTCGATGACTTCAGTATTTTTTATATAGAAACCATTTCGGCCGAAAACCCGCATCACATTGCCAAAGGTGAATGGAATAGTCAATGCCAGCGCACACGGGCAAGCAACTATCAGAATAGAAGCAAAAACGTATACGGCTTTCCCTAAACCAGTAAATGACCAATAAATGCCTGCGCTGAGTGCGATTGCAAGTATAACAAGCGTGAAATAATGGCTTACTTTATTTACTATGGTCTGCATCTGTATTTTACTTTCTTCTCCAAGTTTATCCTCGTTCCATAATTGAGTAAGGTAGCTTTGTTCAACTTCTTTTTCAACCTGTAATTTAATGGCTGCACCCGATTGTTTTCCACCGGCAAAAACAAAATCCCCGGCTTTTTTTGCAACGGGAATCGATTCACCGGTTACAAAACTATAATCAATATTCCCTTCGCCTTCCGTAAGGATGGAATCAACCGGAATAAGTTCACCATTTCTTACCAATATCTGATCACCGGTTTTAAGGTCTTTCAACTGTACGAATTCCTCCCTGCTTTCGTGCAGACGTGTAACGGCAATAGGGAAATACGAGCGGTAATCGCGGTCGAAGGATAGCGACTGGTACGTCCGGCTTTGATACCAGCGCCCGATTAGCATAAAAAAAAGCAATCCGGCCAGCGAATCCATATACCCTGTTCCTGAACCACTGAAAATTTCGTAGCTGCTTTCAAAGAAAAGTGCCAGAATGCCGATGGATAAAGGTAAATCGATGTTGATTATTTTCTTACGCAGACTTTTAAAGGCCGATAGGAAGAAATCGCTGCTGCAAAAAGTAATAACAGGCAAGGACAGTATAAAAGAAACAATTCCAAAAGTGCCTGCCATAAGTTTATCAATGGCTTCGCCACCCGGCAGGTAATCAGGGAAACTTAGCAGCATGATATTTCCGAAAGCAAATCCAGCTACACCGATTTTCATTATCATACGTCGGTTTGCGCGCTGGTGGTCGTCTTTCTTATCCTTATTATAGCTGATATCCGGAATGTAGTGTATGCTGTGGAGCAACTCTGCCACCCGTCGCAAAGTAATATCGTTTTCACGAAAAGTTATGCTGACTTCCTTTCGTACAAAATTTACGTGCGAATGAATTATTCCATGATGAAGCGTGTTCAGGTTTTCGAGCAGCCAAATGCATGAACTGCAATGGATTGCCGGAATAAAAAAGTTTACCCGGGAAATTCCGCCATCTGAGAAATCGAGAAGTTTTGTTTTGATTTCCTCATTTTCGAGGTAAGCATAGCGTGTACCTGAGGTATTCTCCTGGTCGAGCCGAATACCTGGCGTCGGCATCATGTCGTAATATCTATCCAGTTTCTTTTCGGCCAGAATCTGGTAGACCATGCTGCACCCATTGCAACAAAATGGCTTTTTGTCCCAAATCACCGGATTTTTACCGCAATCCTGCCCACAATGTATGCATTCCGCCATGTATCATTTTTAATAGGGGGCAAAAATAGGGAAATCGTCCCATAAAAAAAGCTTCCGTTTGGAAGCCTTTTGTTGAATCTATTCTTCAAGTGCTATCTGATCAGTTCCGAAACTTATTCCAAGGCCACGGGCAGTTTTCATCAAAGCTGTATCCATGGTAACAAGGTTGGGTTTCTGAATGGCATCCACCAGTGTTACGCTTGTAATGTAAGGATGACGGTACGAAACCATGCGCCCGTATTCTTGGTTCAGAACCATTTCGAAAGCCTTTACTCCAAACTGTGAAGCCAGAATACGGTCATACGCGATGGGAACTCCTCCGCGCTGCAGATGACCAAGAACTGTAACCCTGATATCATGTTCGCAACCCATGTGTTTAAGATCATCCTGAAGTTTAAAGCCTATTCCGCCAAGTCGTACATGCTCATAGCCGACTTCAGTACTTTTTTCACCAATACTTATTCCATCTTTTGCTCTTGCACCTTCGGCAACAACAATAATTGCGAATCCGCGGCCTTTGTGGAAACGGGAATTTATTTTTGAAAGCACTTCATAAGGATCATATGGAATTTCTGGTAACAGGCATATTTCGGCACCACCGGCAACCGCTGCGTTCAATGCAATCCAGCCTGCATCGCGACCCATTACTTCGAGGATAAACACCCGGTTGTGGCTTGCTGCTGTGGTTACAAGTTTATCCACGGCTTCGGTTGCAACTTCAATTGCCGTTTGGAATCCGAAAGTTGAATCAGTTGCCGAGAGGTCATTATCAATGGTTTTTGGAACACCTATAATATTGAGGCCTTTTTCGAAAAGTTTCTGAGAGATTCGTTGCGAACCGTCACCACCAATGCTAATAACTGCATCAATTCCAAGGTATGACAGTTTACGGATCATTTCATCCGAACGATCAACATACTCCCATTCGCCTTTTTTATTTTTTACGGGCCAGGCAAAAGGGCCACCCTTATTGGTTGTCTGTATAATTGTACCGCCCTGGTAATGAATGCCGGCTACTTTTTCCGCATCTAAAATCATTAACTCGGTGGGTTCATTAAGAATTCCGTCAAAAGCTTTTATGCTTCCTAAAACTTCCCAGTCAGTTTCCTGTGACGCACGTTTTACAACTGCCCTTATAACTGCATTTAATCCCGGGCAGTCGCCGCCACCCGTAAGTAACATTACTCTTTTCATAAATTTATATTGTTGAATACCAGTTATTTGTGGTATATATTTTCAGCTTTCAAAATTTGTGCAAAAATACACAATTTATTTTCCTAAAAAACAAATACAAAAAAACTACCTTAGCAGGATTAATTATTATTGAAACTATATGAAAATCAGGTAGTTCCGGTATTGGAATTTCAATCCGAAATCTGTTATAACAGATTCAAATTATTTATAAATACGTGATAATTAATAATTTAAAATGACAGTTCCGTATAATACTGAATCTGATGAAAACGATTTCGTTTAGAAGCAGAGTTGATCAGGATTAATAAAGTTATGAGCGATATGCTATTGCTGTTCAATTAATTAAATAATTTCGTAAGAGTATTCAGCATTAATTTGTTAATCGAAAATTAATCTTTTGTATTCAATTTAAATGATAAACCATTTTAATTCATCGTGTTGAATTCATCCATTTCGGTACGTGTGAATTGAGCTTCCCCGAAGAGTTTTTCACGGGTTGGCTGAGTTAACCAAAAGATAGCAAGACCTGCAACAGGCCAGATCAACAGAACATGCACCCCAAGCAACAGGAAAAGGACAATGGCAAGAAACGAAGGAGCTTCGATGAGTGCTCCCTGAAGCACATACAATTCGCGCCAGGCTGCAAGTTTGTTTTCGAGGGAAGTCATTCCATTGATAGCACTAAGTTTTTTCGGAATTATAGCTTTATAGGCAATAAATATAAGTCCGGTAAGCACAATCAGCACTATGAGAAAAGGTGTCTTATCACCTGGTGTTATTTTATTACCCATAAATGCGCCGGTCGAAAAATTGAGAAACAGAGAGATAATTAAAAAGAAAATAATCCCTGCTGCCAGGGCGAAATATACTATTCTCAAGCTTTTCAAGTAATTGTTGTCCATTAGAAAATGATTTATCAGGTGAAATAAAGAGAGTCAACTAATTTGACAGTTATAATTAGTCAAAAGTAGGAATTCATTCCTTAATTTTGGCCGGTTATTTTAAAAATAGTATATTGGAAGACAAAAATAAAGTAATCGCACTGATTTTTGATATGGATGGAGTCCTGGTTGATAACCATTCCTGGCATTTTGAAGCATTTGCAGAGTTCGGGAAGCGACATGGATTGGATATCAGAAAGGAAGAATTCAGTAAGCATTTTGGTTCAACCAATCACGTGATAATGAGTTCGCTTTTCAACAATACTATTAGCGAAGCCCAGATCGCTGCTTATGGAAAAGAAAAAGAAAGCATCTATCGCGAAATGTACCGGCCATTTATTAAACCTGTCGGGGGACTAGCCGCATTTCTGAAATCCGTTTCCGGGAAAGGAATACCTATAGCTTTGGCTACTTCCGCACCGCACGAAAATGTAAAATTCACTCTTGAAGCTACCGGATTAAGTAACTATTTTGGAGTAAAAACGGATTCTTCTATGGTTACCCTTGGAAAGCCCGATCCCCAGGTTTACGTGGTTACTGCGGAAAAATTAGGAGTACAACCTGCTGATTGTGTTGTATTTGAGGATTCGATACCCGGAATTCTCTCGGCAAAAAATGCCGGTATGCATGTAATTGGTGTGGCAACCACGCACAAACCTGTTGAATTGTTGATGTATGTTAACGAAATTATTATGAACTTTGACACCGCTGAAATTATGCTCGAAAAATGGTTGACAATTTCCAAACGCAATTAATTTGAAACAATGATACGAAATTCTATTCTGACTTTTGCAATTTTATCAGCTAGTATGCTTCAGCGTGTTGCAGCGCAAAACCAGACTATGGAAAAGGAAATTCTCTTTCAGAAAAGTACAATGAATTACTTGTTGTGGCTCCCGGCAGACTATATGAAAGAAAAGAATAAATCATATCCTCTACTCATTTTTCTTCATGGTTCAGGGGAACGTGGTGATAATCCTGAACTGGTTAAACAACATGGCCCGCCTTCGTTTGTCGAAAATCGCCCTGATTTTCCGTTTATAACGGTTTCTCCTCAATGTGCTGAGGGTGCGCACTGGGCATTTAAAGTTGAAGAACTTCAGGCCATGCTCGAAAAATTGTTGACCAAATACCGTATAGATACTAACAGGATATACCTGACCGGGCTAAGTATGGGCGGATTCGGTACATGGGCCTGGGCCTGCAGTCAGCCTGATCAGTTTGCCGCTATTGCACCGGTTTGTGGAGGCGGTTATACGCATTATACCTACGAACTTATCAATACACCAGTTTGGGCATTTCATGGCGATTCCGACGACGTGATTCCAGTAAAAAAAACTGTTGAAATGGTTGAAGCTGTGAATGCAAACGGAGGCTCAGCCAGAATGACAATTTACCCTGGTGTGGGGCACGATTCGTGGGTAAATGCCTATAAAGAAGAAGAATTGTACAATTGGCTACTCAGCCATAGCAAAAAAAAATAACAAAGTTCAGGATGCCGGTTAACCAGCTATACATTCATAAATCTATTAGTTAAATTTGCCTTCCTTAGTTAATACAATCTAAATCAAATAAGTAAATTCTAATAATCAATAAGTAATCCAAACAAACAATCTATGAAAATCAGACTTCTAATTCTGTTGCTTGCCATTTTTCCATATTTAGGAGCCATGGCGCAACAAGGCAGGATCAAATTCACAGAGTATGATCTGCCTAACGGCTTGCATGTTATTCTGCACCAGGATAATACCACGCCTATTGTCGCTGTTTCGATACTGTATCATGTAGGATCGAAAAATGAAGTTCCCGGGCGCACCGGCTTTGCCCATTTCTTTGAACACCTGATGTTCGAAGGTTCACCAAATATTCCTCGCGGAGAGTATTTCAAAATTGCCCAGGCTGCAGGTGGTACTCTGAATGCCAACACCTCGCAGGACCGGACATTTTATTATGAAATTTTGCCCAGTAACCAGATCGAACTCGGGTTATGGCTCGAATCGGAAAGGCTTTTTCACTTGCGAATTGACAGTACAGGCGTTGAAACACAGCGTGGTGTGGTAAAAGAAGAACGCAAACAATCCTATGATAACCGCCCTTATGGTTCGATTATCGAAAAAACTATGGAGAATGCCTACAAAGTTCATCCCTATAAATGGACTCCGATCGGGTATCCGGTTGATCTTAATAAAGCAACGTTGCAGGAATTTATCGATTTTCACAGTACCTACTATGTTCCTAACAATGCAACTTTGTCAATTGCCGGCGATATGGACATTGAAAGCACGAAAAAACTTATCGAAAAGTATTTCGGCGATATTCCCCGGGGCACCAAAGAACTCTACAGGCCAAATGTTGTAGAACCTCAAAAAACTTCAGAAGTACGCGAAACAGTTTATGATAATATTCAATTACCTGCAGTTATTTTGTCGTATCATATGCCTGCGCAGGGAACTCCGGATTCATACGCGCTTTCCATGCTGACTACTTTACTTTCCGACGGGCAGAGCTCGCGCATGTACAAATCTATCGTAGATCAGCAGCAGAAGGCAATGCAGGTAATGTCATTCCCGTTTGCACTCGAAGATCCGGGTTTGTTCCTGATTTTTGGCCTTGTTAATATGGGCATTGAAACTGCTGACCTCGAAAAGGCTATTGATGCTGAAATTGAAAAAGTTAAGACTACAGAAATATCTGACGCTGAATTTCAGAAATTGCGTAACAAAGTTGAAAACGACTTTGTTACCGGTAACAGTTCCATGGCAGGTATTGCCGAAAATCTGGCGAACTACTATGTCTATTTTAAAGATGCTAACCTTATCAATACCGAAATTGACCGGTATATGCAGGTAACTCCGGCTGATCTTAAACGGGTTGCAACAAAATACCTAACCCCTGAAAACAGGGTGGTTCTGACTTATTTACCTAAACCAACCGAAAAAAATTAAAGGAGGAACCATACTATGAAAAACAAAATTATTTCAATTATAGCAGCACTCATTATTACACTTCCGCTGGTTGCTCAGGTTAAAAAATCAAAAGCTACTCAGGCTGCCTCCATACCAGTTGTAAAAGAAGTTGTTGATCGCAGCATCCGTCCACAGGCAGGACCGGCTCCTGTTATTAAAATAGGTGAATACCAGACATTTGAACTTGCTAACGGGCTTAAAGTCTTTGTTGTGGAGAATCACAAGATTCCACGCCTGGCTTATTCGCTGGTATTGGATTATGATCCGATTTTTGAGGGCGAAATGGCCGGTTATTCCGAATTCAGCGGTCAACTCATGCGTACCGGCACCAGCACCCGAACCAAGGATCAGATTGATGAGGCTGTTGATATGATAGGGGCAACCCTGAACACTTCAGCGGGCGGTATTTATGCCAACTGCCTGAGCAGGCACAACGAAGCTTTACTTACTATCATGTCGGATGTATTGCTGAATGCAAATTTCGAAACAGAAGAACTTGAAAAAATTCGCACTCAGACTTTATCAGGGCTCGAAGCAGATAAAAATGATCCCGGTGCTATTTCGCAGCGCGTGAATTCAGTACTTGTTTACGGCAGCAATCACCCTTATGGTGAAAATCTTTCGGAAGAATCGGTTAAAAAAGTTACTCTCGAAAAATGTACTGATTTTTATAAAACATACTTCAGGCCGAATATAGCATACCTGGCAATTGTTGGCGATATCACGCTTGATGAGGCTAAACCCCTGGTTGAGAAATATTTCGGAAGCTGGCAACGGGGTGATGTTCCGAAAGCTAATTATGCAATGCCAAAAGCTCCTGCCAAAGCAACAGTTGTTCTTGTTGACAGACCGAATGCCGTGCAATCGACAATTAATATTACCTACCCTATCGATCTCAAACCGGGTTCCCCTGATGAACTTAAAGTTAAACTTGCAAATACAATTCTTGGAGGCGGCACATTCAGACTTTTCAGCAATCTGCGCGAAAAACACAGCTGGACCTACGGGGCATATTCAAGCATGCAATCCGATAAACTGGTTGGTAAATTCAACGCTTCTGCTGAAGTCCGTAATCCTGTTACCGACAGTTCTTTTACTGAAATTCTTGCTGAAATGAACCGTCTCCGTACAGAAACTGTTCCTGACGATGAACTGAATATGGTGAAAAACTATATGATGGGAAATTTTGGCAGGTCGTTGGAAAATCCATCAACCGTTGCCAATTTTGCCATAAATACCGCCCGATACAATCTACCCAAAGATTATTATTCGAACTACCTGACAAATCTGGCTTCTCTGACTTCGGCGGATGTTCAGATGGCAGCGCAGAAATACATCAGGCCCAATAATGCTTATCTTCTTGCTGTTGGTAAAGCCGGGGAACTGGAACCTAATCTCAGGAAATTTACCAAAAGCGGCGAAGTGCTTTATTACGATACCGAAGGAAAACCTTACGATCCCAGCAAAAAGCTGAAACCGGCCCCGGCAGGTGTTACAGCTGACCAGGTGATAAATAATTATATCACAGCTATAGGTGGTTTCAAAAAACTTAAAAAGGTAAAAGATGTTACCATAAACGCAGGTGCAACCATGCAGAATATGCCTATTTCCCTCGATATGTACTACAAAGCTCCTGATAAATTTCTGTTACAGGTAGGATCGGGTGCAATGGTTTTTGCCAAACAAACCTATAATGCAGGTAAAGGTATATCTGCATCCCCGATGAGTGGCGAAAGCAAGCCTATCGAAGGTGATGAATTGGTAACCATGAAAGAACAATCCCTCATTTTCCCTGAGATGTATTATGCCACACTTGGTTATACTACCGAATTGCTGGGTATAGAAGAGCAGAAAGATCAGAAACAATACTACAAAGTGCTCGTGAAAAAAGGCGGCGATTCAAAAGATACCGATTATTACGATGTGCAAACCGGCCTGAAGATGCGAACCGAAACAAAGGAATCAGTGGCTGAATTTGGCGACTACAAAGCTGTAGATGGTATAATGTTCCCACATGCCTTGTCGCAGATGATGGGACCTCAAACCATTAACTTCACGGTTTCTGCTGTAAAACTGAACTCGAAAATCAAAGACGATCTGTTCGAAATTAAATAGACGAAGTGCAATATTGAAATTCAAAAAGCAGGATGTAAAATTCCTGCTTTTTTTTTGTATACCGTGGTTTGGAAGCTGTTTTGGCTAACTAAAATATTCAATGAGCAGGATAAAATTATCCGTCCTGTTACATGTTTAAAACCCCATCAGGACTGCTGATCCTGCAACGATCAATATAATAGTATAAAATGCCAGAATTACAATGGTCGAAATTCCAACAAAAACGAACAGGTTCTTTAAGTTCCTTATAGAAACGGTCATGTTTCCGGTGTTTGAAAGATTAACTGCTTTGATCGCATTATCGCAGAATTTATTCAGGAAAATTACCGGCATAATATAGATTACGGCAATCACTATGTAAAAAAAGGAAATTATCCTGGCTGAAAATGGCATATTTAGCGGAATCATATCTTCAGGCAGCATTTCTATAACAAAACTCATCAAAATACCGGCAAGAAGCATCAGGCCGGTTACAATAAACCCCAGGATGGCAAGGAATTTGCCCCATTTAGCTGCTTTAAGCAGAAATTTTATTGATTCTGCAGTTAATTGAGGGATTTCTTTCAGAGATCCTGATGAGTTGAGTTGATCAGTGTTTTCCATAAGGGTTGGGCTAAAGTTTAAATTTGTGTAATACAGTTATTCAATACTATTTAACTATGAAAGGCAAATATAATAATTTCAATCATGCATGGCTATTCCGGATAATTGTTTCTTTTTTAATTTTGATTTAAAAAACGAAGTAGTGCTATTCCAAAAATGAACAGAATCAGATGTTCCGGAATAATTGAAAGTGTTTCTTTTGCACTAAGTATATGCTCGGGCAATACTTCAGGTAGGTGAAATAAGTAAGATTTAGAAACATTCTATAAAGTGTTATAAAATACTCTGGAACAATTATTTGAATATTGTTTATAAAATACATATTTGAATTTATTTATATAAATTTATTTTATTTTTGTAATCGTTAAATATTTTATATTATCTTCGTGTAAAATATACACCAACTTTTCTCCAAGTCCTTATGTGGTGTATGGAATGATTGTTACAATTTCTTTTTTATTCCGAACTTCAATAAACCTCAATCAAACCAAATAAATAATCATGAAAAAAAACATCTACAACTTTCCGCGAAGTAGTACTTTGCGCGTTAAAGCGTTGCTGCTTACCGGTATTTTATGGCTTGGAATATCTTCCATTCTGTTTGCTCAAAAAACCTATGTTTACAGTGGTACTGTAACTGATAAACAAGGTGAAACCATGCCTGGGGTAAGTATATCCATAAAAGGTACTACCGAAGGCACATCTACTGATAGTAACGGTAAATTCTCTTTTACCTCCGCGAAGTCAACAGAAACACTTGTTATTTCGTTTGTTGGAAAACTCAAACAGGAAATCATGGCCTCGGCAGGCGTACCTATAAATGTTGTTGTTGAGGATGAGCGTATTGACCTTGAGGGAATTGTAGTAATTGGTTATGGTACGCAGAAGAAAAGTGTAGTTACCGGGGCAATCTCCAGTGTAAAAGCTAAAGACCTGGAAAACGTTCAGGTTCCGCGTATTGAACAGGCTTTACAGGGAAGGACTTCCGGCGTAACCGTAACTTCCAGTTCTGGTCAGCCTGGTGCCAGCTCCACAATCCGCATCCGAGGTGCAACTACAACCGGAAACAGCGATCCGCTATTTGTAGTGGATGGTGTGCCCATTACCGGAGGTATTGATTATTTGAATTCATCTGATATTGAATCAATCGATGTACTGAAAGATGCTGCCTCTGCTGCTATTTATGGTACCCGAGCTGCCAGCGGTGTAATCCTGGTTACAACCAAAAAAGGAAAAGCGGGAAATTTACTCGTTAATTACAACGCATACTTCGGAACACAGAAACCAGCAAAAAAACTCGAGCTTTTAAATGCAACCGATTATGCGAAACTGCAAAATGAATCAACAACCAATGCAGGTATTACAACTTTACCTTTTCCTGACATTGATACTTATGGCGCAGGCACTGACTGGCAGGACGCTATATTTAACAATAGTGCCGGAATACAAAACCATGAGTTAAGTGTTAGCGGAGGGAATGATAAATCGACTTTTTATTCCTCATTCGGGTATTTTGACCAGGAAGGGGTAATTGCTACTGAAATCTCTAACTACAGCAGGATAACCGTTCGTCTTAACTCCGACCATAAAGTGAAGAGTTGGTTAAGGTTCGGCCAGAACTTTGGCTATTCACATATCAAGAGCCAGGGATCGCTAAACACGAACAGTGAATATGGCGGGCCGTTGGCATCTGCAGTGAATCTTGATCCAATAACAAAGCTAGTTATTACTGATCCGATAGAAGCTGATAATGCTCCTTATAATAACCATCCGGTTATGCGCGACGCCAATGAGAATCCTTATGGAATTTCAGAATATGTTGGACAGGAAATGACAAATCCACTCGCATATATACATACCAGACTTGGGAATTTTGGATGGTCCGATAATTTTGTTGGCGATGTTTATGCCGAAATTGAGCCTGTCAAAGGATTGAAATTCAAATCAGATCTGGGAGCCAAATTAGCTTACTGGGGAGGCGAAAATTTTTACCCGGTGTCGTACCTCAACGCATCTACTTCTACAGCTAATAATTCATATTCAAAAGATAATAGTTCAGGCTTTACATGGAATTTCGAAAATTATATTTCCTATAATTTTAAAATCAATGAACATAACATTACTGCTTTAGCCGGTACAAGTGCTATGGTCGAAAATTCCAAAGGCCTTGGCGTTTCATACAAAAACCTGCCGGTTACATCCTTCGAAGAAGCATCGATGAATTATTCCACCACTCTCGATCAGAGAGACGGATACGGATGGGAATCGCCTGATCATAAGGTAAGTTCATTGTATGGCCGCGTAATTTACAACTTTAAGGAAAAATATCTGTTCACCGGAATTATACGTCGTGATGGTTCATCAAAGTTTGGTCCTGATAATAAATACGGTGTATTCCCTTCCGCATCTCTCGGATGGGTTGCGAGCCGCGAAAATTTCTGGCCCGAAAACGATGTTGTAAATTTGCTGAAGATCCGTGGTTCGTATGGTGTGGTAGGTAATGATAACATCGGTGATTTCAACTACCTTTCAACAGTCGGAGGTGGCAGGAATTATACTTTCGGGGAGGATAGTATCACAATCGGTTACAGTCCTAACAGACCGTCGAATCCAGCCCTGAAATGGGAAGAAACCAGCCAGTTGAATATCGGTTTCGAAGCTGCTCTTTTGCAGAACATCACCTTAGTTTTTGATATTTATAATAAGTCAACAACAGGAATGCTTGCCGAATTTGTAATTCCGGGATACGTTGGGGCTTATGGCAATCCCATCGGAAATGTTTGTTCAATGGATAATAAAGGTGTGGAATTGGAACTCGGATACCATAAACAATTTGGTGAATTCGATTTCAGAATTGGTGGAAATGTTTCGTACCTTAAAAACGAAGTTACCGACCTGGGTTCGGTTGAATTTACAACAGGTGCCAGTTTCCAGTCAAGCCAGTATGAATTGACCCGCAATGCTGTCGGTCAGCCAATAGGCTCATTCTATGGTTTCCATATTCTGGATATTTTTCAAACACAGGGCGATATAAACGCATACAGCTATGAAGACGTAAACGGACTTTCCCAAAAAATTCAACCCAATGCGAAACCCGGCGATTTCAGGTATGCTGACCTCAGTGGGCCTGATGGCGTTCCTGATGGCCATATAACTCCCGACGACCGTACCTTTATTGGCGATCCAACTCCAACCTGGACCTATGGAGGTACCATTTCGGCCAACTATAAAGGATTTGATCTTTTAGTTTTTGCACAGGGTGTAGCCGGCAATGATGTTTATAACGGACTTCGCAGGCTTGATATCCCAAGGGCAAACTGGACGAGCGAGGCGTTAGGACGTTGGACAGGCGAAGGCACTTCTACAGATTTCCCACGCTTAATTAATGGAGATCCTAATAAGAATTTTAGCAATCCATCCAATTTCTTTCTCACCAGTGGTGATTACTTCAGGATTAAAACCCTGCAGGTTGGCTATACAATAGGAAAGAATTTAGTTCAAAAAGTTGGAATTCAACAATTACGTGTCTATTTAAGTTCCAACAACCTGGCTACTTTTACAAAATATAACGGGTTTGATCCGGAAATTGGTGGCAGCAGTATGGGTATCGACCGTGGGGTTTATCCACAGGCTCGTTCGTTTATGGCTGGCTTAAACGTAACATTTTAATCAAATTAAAAATGACGATTATGAAAAGATATAATAAATACCTGATTGCCCTGGTTGCAGGCGGTTTATTCCTGAACTCCTGTTCAAAAGACTTCGTTGAAGTAAAACCCAGGGGAACGGCATTAGAAGATAACTATTACCGGAATGCTGATGAAGCATTCAATGGGCTGGTAGCTGCTTATGATCCGCTTGGAACAGAATGTGGTGCTACCTATTCCAATAAATTAGGGCCTTTAAACTCCGCTTCCGACGATTGTTATGCCGGTGGTGGAAACTCAACCGACGTTCCGGCATGGCAAGCCTGGAACAATTACACCGTTGATCCCTCAGTGGGAATTCAGGCTGATTTCTGGGATAGAAATTTTACTGGTGTTTACAGGGCAAATGTGCTTTTATCGAAACTCGACGGGGTGCCTATGGATGCAGCACTAAAAGCCCGCTTTATTGCAGAGTCAAAATTCCTGAGGGCTTATTTCTACTTCGACCTGGTTCGTTTGTTTAAAAATGTACCTTTATTTATAAGCCCTGTACTACCGGATGATATGTTCAATGTAACCCAGGCAAAACCAGAGGATGTTTGGGCACAGATTGAAAAGGATCTGAATGATGCAATTCCTGATCTCCCCATCGCTGTGCCGGTTGGTGAAAACGGACGTGTTACCCAACTGGCTGCCATCGCTTTGTTAGGTAAAGTTATACTTTATCAGAATAACGACAGTCGGATGATTGAAGCTGCTGACCTCTTCGAACAGGTTAATACTTCGCCTAATTATGAATTACTAAGTGACTATGGACAGATTTTCAGGGCCGATAACAAGTTTAACAAAGAATCGATTTTCGAAATTGTTCATACGGCAAAAGGTATTTCTGGTTGGGACGCATGGCCAAATTTCGAAGGGAATGTTTATACCCAGATGGTCGGTCCGCGCGCCTATGTTGGAAATACGTATGTTGCCGGCTGGGGCTTTAACCCTATTACCCCTGAACTGATAAGTTTTATGAAAGATGATCCAAGATATACACAAACAGTATACAATGTTGATGATCTAATATTAACAGGGGAAGCCAATTCCTATGAAAAAGGCTACCAGAATACAGGCTATTTTGCAAAGAAATTTGCTCCGCTTAAGGAATTCTATAATCTCGAACAACAGGGAGATCCTGTGCTGAACTATCCAAACAATGTAATTGAAATCCGCCTGGCCGATACATATTTGATGGAAGCCGAAGCATTATTGCGTGGAAGTGGAAGTGCTGCAAAAGCACAGTATTACCTTGATCAGGTACGCACACGTGCAGGCCTTCCTTCAATTCCTGCAACACTTGATAATATTTATAACGAGCGCCGCCTTGAACTTGCTACCGAAGGTCATCGTTGGTTCGATCTTGTTCGTAGCGGTAAAGCAGGCACTGCTCTGGCCTCAAAGGGTTACACTGTTGGTAAAAACGAAATCTTGCCAATTCCACTGGCTGAACTCGCTAATACTAAACTTATACAGAATCCTAAGTATTGATTTGAGTTGAATGTTGATTTGGGTTTGTTGGTTGAGGCTGGCCGTTTCGAATATAAACGGCCAGCTTTCTTCAGGTTTAAAGGATAATAAAAAATAAAGAACGCAAAAAAACGTTTTCTTTGAAAGAGTTGGTGTACCAGCAAGAGAATAGCTGCGGATTCCTGAAATCCGTATTAGTACTATCCCTCCGCTAAAAAATGAATAATCTATACGAACAAAAAATACCATGATCATTAAACGAAGCATTCAGTTGTTATTAACTGCCTTCACGATTTCAATGTGCCTGAATGTTTCTGCACAGGTACTAAAGGCTAGCGGGAAGAAAATTATTGACGAGAGCGGAAACGAGGTTATACTCAGAGGCATGGGACTCGGTGGCTGGATGCTTCAGGAGCCCTATATGATGGAAATGAGTGGTTTTGCAGCCGCTCAATGGCAGATAAAAGATAAAATAAAAGCACTTATAGGCCAGGCTAATACGGATGCTTTTTATAATGCCTGGCACGATAGTCATTGTACCAAAAAAGATATTGATTCAATGGCCGCCTGGGGATTTAACTCGATACGGTTGCCCATGCATTATAATCTTTACACTCTCCCAATTGAAGAAGAACCGGTTGCCGGCCAGAATACCTGGCTCGAGAAAGGCTTTGCTATGACCGATAGCCTTATCAGTTGGTGTAAATTGCACCAGATGTATGTTATTCTAGATTTACATGCCGCACCGGGAGGACAAGGGAAAGATCAGGCGATCAGCGACTATAACCCGGCCAGGCCATCGTTATGGGAAAGCGAAGCCAACAAACAGAAAACCATTGCTTTGTGGCGAAAACTGGCCGAGCGCTATGCCAATGAGCCCTGGGTAGGAGGGTACGACCTGATTAATGAACCGAACTGGAGTTTCACTTCCGGGGGAAATCAAAACGGATGTTCAGAGAATTCAAATGCTCCGTTGAAACAACTTTATAAAGATTTAACAGCCACTATCCGTGAGGTTGACACCACGCATATTATTATAATTGAAGGCAATTGCTGGGGAAATAATTACAACGGAATATTTCCGCTCTGGGATAATAATATTGTGTTGAGTTTTCATAAATACTGGTCGTACAACGATCAGAATTCCATTTCAGGAATAATTAATCTCCGCAACCAGTATAATGTTCCGATCTGGCTGGGAGAGTCGGGCGAAAATTCAAATGTTTGGTTTACAGATGCCATTTCGCTGGTCGAGAAAAATAGTATAGGCTGGGCCTGGTGGCCATTGAAGAAGATTGGATCAGTAACTAATCCATTAACAATAGTAAAAACAGATAATTACCAGACATTGCTCGATTACTGGAATAACGGCGGAACAGCACCTGACCCCGGTTTTGCGTATTACACCTTGTTGCAGATGGCCGGAAATTCGAAAATAGAAAATTGTATTTACCTGAAGGATGTGATTGATGCTATGTTCAGGCAGGTTAACGATTCAACTTCTATACCTTTTTCAAATCATGTTATTCCCGGAATTATTCCTGCACCGGAGTATGATCTGGGCCGTTACGGTAAAGCTTATTCCGATACTCAGTTTGCAACCTACCAGGTTTCAACCGGCACTTACTCCGCCTGGAACAATGGCTGGAGTTTCCGTAACGATGGGGTTGATATTGAGTCTTCGAATGATGCCGATCCCGGCTCAAACGGCTACAATGTGGGCTGGACTGAAGATAATGAATGGCTGCAGTATACTGCCTATGTTGATTCGGGCGCTGCTTATACGGTTAAATTCAGGTATGCAATTTCCGGAAGCGGATCAAAAATAAGGCTGCAGGTTAATGATGCCGATGTTACAGGTTCTATTTCGCTTCCATCTACAGGTGGATTCCAAACCTGGAATACGATCACGATAAATGATGTCATTCTTTATGATGGACAGCAACGTATTAAAGTTATTTTCGATGAAGGCGGAGCCAACTTTAGCTCTATTGGTTTTTTTTTAAGCAAACGGATTGAAGATGTTTTTCTGAACCCGGTGTCGGCTGAAACCTATAAGCAAACCGAACTTATTTACCTTTCATGCAATAAAATTCTTGTTGATTCAACAGTAACAACTGATGGTTTCAGTTGCACTGTAAACGGGGAAACAGTTAACATAACAAGTTTAGCTCTTAACACTTCCAATCTTCAGCAAATTGTTTTTACAGTCGGACAGCCCATTTTCGATATTGATGTTATAAAACTAAACTATGCCAATGGAAGTGTTGCAGCTACCGATGGTACTTTCCTTCAGAATTTTACAAATTTCCCTGTAAAAAACAATCTGCCGGTTTATTTATTAATTGCCGGCAAGATTGAAGCCGAAGCATTCAGTTTTAACCAGGGCCTGCAACTCGAAACCACAACGGATGCAGGTGGCGGGCAAAATGTGGGTTATACCAATACCGGCGATTATCTCGACTATAGAATCAGGGTACTGAAAACATCAATGTATTTCATGGAGGTTCGTGTTGCTTCTGCCGGAACCGCCGGAAAAATTGAAGTACAGCAACTCAATTCCAATAACGTGGTTATAAATTCGGTTGTATTGAATATTCCTGTAACCGGTGGTTGGCAAACCTGGAAAACGATAGGAACAGCGATCAATCTGACTGAGGGTGTAAGCACACTTAGGGTCAAAATCCTTCAGCCCGAATTCAATATGAACTGGTACCGGTTTTCGGAAACAAGCCAGGGGATTGGCGATGAAGCAATTTCTGCTTTTGCTGTATACCCAAACCCTGCCACCGATTTAATAACTATTGTATTCCATCA
>Ga0105047_10004387_pt1 | contig 24555 bp, 24 predicted proteins | sample MAT04_FD_78384 | JGI IMG/M metagenome (GOLD analysis project Ga0105047, IMG submission 78384) | Freshwater microbial communities from Lake Fryxell liftoff mats and glacier meltwater in Antarctica - MAT-04 (megahit assembly) | ecosystem: Environmental > Aquatic > Freshwater > Ice > Liftoff...
ATCTGAGCGAAATCCTATCCTACGACTTAAATCAGATGCTAAAATACCAAACAAGTTTACGAAATGGAATAATTAGAGTGCACGGCTGCTGTGGAGTCTATGCGGTGGCGGGAACTGCTGCTATATATACAGCTAGTTTCAGTTATGCTAAAGTTTTTAATTGCTCATTTAATGTGAATAACCATCTTGAAACATCCTGATTCTTTACGCGTTTTTTTTGCAACGGAAATGTGGGAACGATATGGTTTTTACGTGGTTCAGACCTTACTCGCCCTCTATCTGGTATTGCATTATAAATGGCATGATCATGAAGTATATGAACTTGTTGCCTCTTTTACAGCACTTACTTACCTGTCGCCAATAATGGGCGGCTGGATAGCAGATCGACTCTTAGGCCAAAAGCTTAGTATTTTGACAGGTGCTGTCTTACTTTTTTTTAGCTATATTACCCTTGCAATTGCCACAACTGATCACCAGTTAATGGCAGCTTTGGCAAGTATTTCTGTGGGAACAGGTTTTCTAAAACCCAATATTTCTTCTTTGTTAGGCAACGAATACCCTGAAAACTCTCCGCAGCGCGAAAGTGGCTTTACTATTTTTTATATGGGTATTACTTCCGGTATTATACTGGGAACCACCATACCCAGTTTATTAAACAGCCATTTTGGCTGGCCAATTTCTTTTGCCAGTGCGGCGTTTGGCATGATAATCGCATTCACCGTGTTTGCCTTTGGAATCAGGAAATATACTATTTTAGATTATCATCCTTTTATTTATGAACCAGCTCGAATTATTAAAGCCATTTTACTTACAGCGGGGTTATGGTTAATTGCTTTTTACATATTATCGCGTCCCTATTTTGCTAATTTTGCATTCGGAATCGCAGCTATTGCTTCAATCTATTACCTTGTATATGCCGTTAGAAATGAATCCGCAAAACAGGCTAAACAGACTATGGTTATTGGTATTTTATGTATCATTTCTATTTTATTCTGGGCTTTTTATTTTCAAATGTTTTTGTCATTAACGTTATTTATTTCTCGAGTAGTACAACCTCAATTATTTGGCATAGAATTTCCCGCACCTTATTATGTTACGATTCAAAGTGTTGGTATGTTATTTTTTGGTTATATTTTTTCTCGAAGTAAACCAAAATTGACTGACACGCAAAGCGGAATCAGAACCGGTAATAAATTTATGCTGTCAATTGTATTTATGTTTATCGCTTATGCCTTGATCGCGTTTATCTGTAACAGTAACTACTCGTCAGCGCTGTTATCACCTTTATATTTTATTCCTGCTTATCTTTTGATTTCTGTTGCAGAACTGCTTCTTTCACCAGTGGGTTTGTCAGCAATTACTATGTTAGCAAGTCGCCGTAAAGTAAGTACCATGATGGGAATATTTTTTGTTTCTTTAGGTTTGGGGGCATTTTTATCTGGAAAGCTGGCCAGTCTTACAGCAGTCAACGCAGACGAACTATCCATTATTGAATTGAAAATGCATTATGCGAATACGTTTTTACAATTATTGGGATTTTTATTTGTAACAACAGTTTTATGTATGGGGTTAAATTATCTGATTAAAAGGCTGTTATCTCAAAATAACCCATAAGCAGCAAGATAAAAAATAACCGAGCCGCGACTGTCAAGGAGCGTTCACAGGGTAAGAGCAAAAAACTCTGTTTCTTGTTATACGCCCAGTTCTAAATCGCTTGCTGACGCGCGCGGCTCCGTTTCAAGGTCCTTTGGTGGTGCAGGAAAAAATGACAAAATCCGATCTCGGTAATTATCTATAAATATTTCTTTTGATGCAGACTCCTCATTTTTTTTCAATTCCTCGTGAGGATTGGTATACAAATACTTATGTAATAACGCCATTGTTGCTGCTAAAGCAACAAAAGCCAGTCCACCGTATGGCAGGCTTACAAAAATAGTGCATACCAAAGCTGTAACTGTTAGGGCGGCAAGGAATTTATGTAGCAATAATTTGTTTTTATTAGAATTAACTTCAGAGTTATCCAAAGAATGAAAACGAGGATCAACAATTTTTTGAAATTTTTCAAATGCTATACTGAAATCATCAAAGTCAACAGGCTCACCCTTTGTCAATTTCTTGTCTATAGAATATAAAATAGTGATAAATTCCTTAAAATTTGTCTTGTCAGTTTCATCAGTAAGGGATAAATAAATAGGAGCGTAGCGTTCAATATTTTGCCGAAACTTCTCCGTTTGGTTTAGAACTTCAAGGCGTCCTGTTTGCCACCGGGGCAATTTTTCTTTTTTTTCTTTATTGTAACGTACCAAGTCATAAAGCGCAGTATTGATTTGCATTAGAGCTGGATGCTCTGGATCAATCTTTTTCTGAACTTTCTTTGAAGCTCGCTCATAGTCATTAAAATTTACTAGCTTACTTTGGTGCAGCTCCGAACCTACCTTGTAAACCTCCATCGAATAATCCGCAAAAATCTTTTTATCCACCTCCGACTTATCTTTAAACTCTTCATCAAGCTCTTGTAAAGCAGAAGTAATAAAGGAAGGAAGCTGATAAACATGGAAATGTGCTTTGCTAATCAGGTGGAGTTTAAGTCCAATTTCCCGATCTTCTGGTAAAAAAGACAGTGTAAGCAATGCGCGAACCTTTTCACGCATTGACGCTATGCTACCGGCAGTATCAATTGTTTCTATTCTGGAATTTATTTTTGCAGATGTAATAATTGAATCAGGAATAATTGACGCTAATTCACAATAAATAGCGACATTGTCTGGGATAGCACTCATCATAGCTTTACAATATTCTTTGATTGTCAGCGGGTCAAAATCAGTTTTACACGTATTTATAATATCATTAAGAACTAAGCTAGTATGTGGTGATTTGATATAACTAACCACAATTTTTGCAAAATAAAGAAACTGTAACGGATCATTTTCATCCCGCATTGGTTTTTCTGCAACCAACTCCTGATAAAAATAATCCTCTCCTGCCAACACAATTACGTCAAAGAAATTTTTTGCAGTGTCTAGATGAGCGCCAAGGTGTGCATCTGTTTTACCTTTACGCTCATGAATCTCTACCAGCATGTCTTTTAAACGAGTAAACATGATTTGACTATTTACACTAGAGGCCATTTTTTATAATTCCCTAAATAATTTGCCCAATTATTATTCATATCGTGATCATTGTAAATTGGCTAAACAGCTATTTATAGGAATTAACTATAAGTTCTATAATTTTTCTGCTATTATCCAACGCTTTTCCTATTCAGAAGTTTATATAGCGCCTATGTCAGACCAACCCGAACAACTTAAAAAAATTATTTTCCTATTAGAAGAAATGCAGGCCATTGATATCAAAATCATCGATGTTCATGAGCAGACTTCTGTTACAGACTATATGATTATTTGCAGTGGACGCGCCTCAAGACATGCGAAAGCAATTGCCAGTGATGTAGCTGAAAAAATGAAAGCTGACGGTCTACCAGCCCTGAGCACAACTGGTTTTGAAAACAGCGATTGGGTTTTAGTCGATTTTGGCGATTACGTATTGCATGTCATGCTTCCAGACAGCCGCTCTTTTTATAATCTTGAAGGCCTGTGGCAAGATAATTCAAAATAATATGTTCAAAATTACATTGATTGCCTGTGGAAATAAAATGCCTTCATGGGTTAATGAAGCTGTTGCGGAGTTTAGCAAACGTTTAAAAGAGTATGTAACGTTTAATCTAATAGAAATTCCGCTGCTAAAACGCACTAAATCCAGTGATTTAACCCGCATTATGGAAAAAGAATCTGATCTAATCAAGGCAGCCATTCCTAACAACACGCGTGTGATTGCTCTGGAAATTGATGGTGAGGTATTCAGCAGCGAGAAATTAGCCACTAAATTTAAACAATTACAGCACACAGCCAGTCATATTTGTATACTAATCGGTGGCCCAGAGGGACTTTCAACGGATACACTGATGCATTGTCAGGAGCGTTGGTCTTTATCTGCTTTAACCCTTCCTCACCCCATTGTGCGGGTTGTCTTATTGGAAGCTATTTATCGGGCATGGTCAATTATCAATAATCACCCTTACCATAAGTAACTTTTTAAGTTAAGATGTGCCAACTTTTTCTACTAAAATCAGCCTATGCGTTTACACCAGTCAGTAAAAAATGAGCGTGCAGAATCAAGAATGCACCATGTACGCTTGAATATGCTGGTGGCCTTTGTTATTTGCTGCTCGGCATTGTTGATTGCAAGACTTGCCTATTTACAAATTTCTGAATACAAACGCTATGAAACGCTTTCAATGAAAAATCAAATGAGTATTATCCCCATCGCACCACCCAGAGGGATTATTCTTGATAGCCAAGGTGTTGTTCTTGCAGAAAATATACCTGTTTATGTTCTTGAAATTGTTCCGGAGCATGTCAAAAATATACCTGAAACTCTGGCCAGATTAAGAACGCTTCTGCCGTCTATTACCGATGAAGATATCGATAATTTTAACCGCGCTCGTAATCAGAACCGTTCGTATGTACCCATCCCTGTTAAGCTTAAATTGACCCAGGACGATGTTGCTGTCTTTGCCTCGAATCAATATCAGTTTACGGGTGTCAGTATTAAAGCACGGCTTATGCGTTATTACCCTCTAGGTGAAGTAACAGCCCATTTGCTCGGTTATGTCGGGCGGATCAATATACAGGAATTACAACAGGTTGATCCTACTAACTACCGTGCTACGAACTTTATAGGCAAATCAGGTATAGAAAAATTTTACGAAGACTTACTGCATGGGCGGGTAGGCTATCAACAAGTCGAAACCGATGTTAGCGGCAGAACCTTAAGAGTATTAAGTAAACAAAATCCTGTTTCGGGAGAAAAACTCTATCTCACTGTTGATGTACGTCTTCAGCAAGTTGCATTTGATGCATTAAAAGACAAGCGCGGTGCAGTTGTAGCAATAAGCACTCATAATGGCGATATTTTAGCAATGGCCAGTTCGCCCAGTTATGATCCGAATCTGTTTGTTAATGGAATAAGCTCCGCTGATTATCAGCGTTTGGCTAATGCCAAAGACAGACCTTTATACAATCGTGCTGTACGTGGACTTTATCCTCCCGCTTCTACAATTAAGCCTTTTGTTGCCCTTGCCGGGCTGGAAAAAGGCGTGGTTGATACGAATTATCATATATTTGATCCGGGCTGGTTTAAACTGCCGGGCGTCAGCCATTCTTATCGTGACTGGAAAAAAACGGGGCATGGCGTTATTAATATCAAACGTGCAATTACCGTATCCTGCGATACTTATTTTTATCAGTTAGGCCACCGCATGGGTATCGCTTTTATGGGAGAAATGTTGAGCAAATTTGGCTTTGGTCAATTAACTAATATTGATTTAATTGAAGAAGCGCCCGGTATTGTGCCAAATGATCCATGGAAACGCAGAACCAAAGGGGTGGCCTGGTATCCCGGAGATACATTAATCTCAGCAATTGGTCAGGGATTTATGCTGGCATCCCCCTTACAAATGGCCAATGCAACTGCTTCATTAAGCCAAAAAGGGCATCGATTCAGGCCGCATCTCTTACAAAAATCAATACAAAGCGACAAAGGTGAAACTCATAATTACGAGCCGCTGGAAGAATATCCAGTCAAGCTTAAGGATGAAAATTATTGGAATATAATAGCAGATGCAATGCATTCTGTTATTACCAGCAATGAAGGAACAGGATATCGTTTTGGCCGAACAGCCCCCTATTCTGTAGCTGGAAAAACGGGAACTGCTCAAGTATTCAGCGGTCATCAGTATGAGAAAAAGCGTTATGAAGATATCCCCGAATTTTTACGTGACCATTCATTATTCATAGCGTTTGCGCCGGTAGAAAATCCCGAGATCGCCATTGCCGTAATGGTTGAAAATGATTTTGTTGCTTCAAATGTAGCTCGCAAGGTTTTGGATGCTTACTTTCAATTAAAAAAAGGTGAAACGACGTCATGAAAAGCCATCATGCCCGCCCTGTTTATCGATTCACTGCCAAATCCATTCATGTAGATTGGCCATTACTGGGATTATTATTAGCCGTCATTGCTTTTGGCATGCTGATCTTATATAGCGCTTCTAATCAAAATCTGAGTATGGTTTTACGACAGAGTATGCGTCTGTTTTTTGCTTTATCAATTATGGCGATTTTTGCCATGATCCCGCCACATAAATATAAAATCTGGACTCCATGGATTTACGGTGTAGGTTTAGCTTTGTTAATCGCCGTAATGATTATGGGAAAAATTGGCAAAGGAGCGCAACGCTGGCTGGATTTGGGCGTGTTTCGATTTCAGCCTTCTGAAATTATGAAACTGGCAATTCCATTGATGACTGCCTGGTATCTGGATCGCAAACCGGTTCCTATTGATCTAAGAACTTTATTGGTTGCAGTAATTTTGATATTTATCCCTGCTTTACTTATTGCCAAGCAACCCGATTTGGGAACAGCGATCATGGTGATTTTTGCAGGTTTAAGTGCCATTTTTGTAGCGGGTATTCGTATACGCATTTTATTTATAGTCAGCATTTTAGCAAGTTGCTCAGCGCCGCTGTTATGGCATGTCATGCATGATTATCAGAAAAAACGAATTATTACTCTTTTAAACCCGGAGCTTGATCCCTTAGGAGCCGGCTATCATATTATTCAATCAAAAATTGCCATTGGATCGGGTGGTGCTTTCGGTAAAGGATGGTTGCAAGGTTCCCAGTCTCATCTTAATTTTTTGCCTGAACATGCGACCGATTTCATTTTTGCTGTCAGTGGTGAAGAGTTTGGGTTTGTAGGCAGCAGTATATTAATTGTCCTGTGTATTTTCGTAGCTTTGCGCGGCCTACACATTGCCAGGGAAGCACAAACAAGTTTTACAAGGTTATTGGCTGCAAGCCTGGCTATGACTTTTTTCCTGTCTGCTTTTGTGAATATTGGTATGGTAATGGGAATTTTACCTGTAGTAGGAATTCCTTTGCCCCTGGTTAGTTATGGCGGAACTGCAATGGTCACATTTCTGGCGAGTTTTGGCATTTTAATGTCTATAAGTTCGCATCGAATTTTGTTTAATACTATGTCTTGAATAAAGCAAATTGAACAGAGAGTGGACTGCTGGTTAAAATAATGTTACTTTGTTATTTCACACCTATTAGGAGTTCATATGCCAGGTGCTTCCAATAATGAACAAATAGTAAAATTAACTAATGATTTCAAAACTGGTTCGCAATCAGAATTTGAAGCGTATACATTATTTTATACCAATACGACTGTAAATCGAAAACTATTAGCCACTAATATTCTCTCTTTGCATGATCATTTGAAACAATCGGAACATAAGCAATATTTATTAGAGTATCTTCGTGCATTGCAACAATTTGATAATCAGCTTGCAAACAATCCCTCAAAAGCAAATTTGAATGAATTAGCAGAAAAATTTGACCAGTTACAAGCAATTTCTTTAGATGATAAGTACTTTGAACTTAAAATGGCGGCTATTATTTCCGCGATGTTGCTATTTTTGGCGGTACTAATCCCTGCACTAATGATTTATACAATGCCCACTTTATTAGGACTCACTGCCTTTGTAATTGGTTTATACATTGTTGCTATCTGTTGGCCTACTTCTGGCAATACCTCCCAACCTGCAAATAGTTCAGACGATAAAGACCTTGTTATTCTTGCAGAAGAGTCAATTAATCAGGTTAGGGCTGAATCATTCAAATACAAAGATAGTGTATTAACATTTTTTAGTGATCAAATTTTAACTGATAATAAACAGTCAGCGAGTGGTAATTTACTTGCGTTGAATTTTTAATTTGATTGGCTCAATTTTTATAAAAAATACCTCCATTTTTCCTTAGCATGACCCTATGGGCTATGAGTGCTACATGCGCACTGAGCCTTGTAATGATTGCGCTTTGGCAATAGCTTTTCTAATCGCATTGGCTTCGTCAGACTGTGCCGGAGCGAGCTTTAGCAATTTCTGCCAATAGGTGATTGCCTGTGCATAATTATGACTGGTGAAAGCGTCCATTGCTAACATAGCCAGAGCATCAGGTTGTTCGCTGTTTTTTTCTAAAAGCTTCGAATAAATCCGTTTTATTTGCGCATTGAACTCATTATTGTTTAATTGCCACAAACTTTGTGCATAATTTACGGTTGTAGTTTCATCAGCAGGATTTAGTTGATGCGCTTTGGCGAATGCATCACGCGCATCAAGCCATTTACCTTGACTGGCACATAAACGACCTAATAAATACCAGCCTCGTGCATCTTCCGGTGTATCGCCAAGTCGACTGCGCATACGAGTAATCAATTCGTCTGGTTTTATCTTAGCTATCAATGTTTTAGCCTGCTCCTGTCTATACTGTTCTTGCACATACTGCTTCCATGAATGCCAACCACTCCAATGCTGATACGCTATTGCAATAAAAATAACAAACAGTGGTGTTAATACAAACAAACTTTTTTTTGAATGCCCGCGCAGTGGATAAGCAATAATAAGAATTGCCAATAACCCTAAAAAAACAAAACAACCGAGTAATAAATTCATATAATGGTTCGCTTTAAACACGTGCGCCAGAAAATAATAAATCCAAGTAGTAAAAACAAAGCCGGGCCAAACCATAACAACGCAGTTAATGCCTTTACCGGTGGGTTAAACAGGATAAAATCCCCGTAGCGGGCGGTTAAATAATTAATAATCTCATTATCGCTTTTACCTTCTTTAACCATATCATAAACCTGATCACGCAAATCATTGGCCAGCCCAGCATTAGAATCAGCCAAATCCTGATTTTGACAGACCAGACAACGTAACTCTTTTAACAAATGCGAAAATTGCGCTTCCTGTCGCGGCGTATCAAGGGGATAACGGCTATTTGCATAGGAAAATGACGTTACAATCAATAAAAAGCTCAAAAGCAATAGTCTCATGGCTGCCCCTGTAATGATTCTATTTGCGGAATAAAATCCTGAGTCCAACTTTTCTCATCTAAAACACCAACGTGCCGAAACCGGATAATGCCGTGCTTATCGATTAAAAAAGTTTCTGGCGCACCATAAACACCCAGGTCAATTGCAACTTTACCGGTTTTGTCTGTGCCAATTAACCTATAAGGATTACCCCATTGCACAAGCCATTGTGCTGCTTTGGCCGAATCATCTTTATAATTAAGGCCATAAATCGGCATACCCTGTTGCGCCAGTTGGATTAAAAATACCTGTTCTTCAATACAGGCTGAACACCAGCTTGCCCATACGTTTAACAGGCTAATTTTCCCGCGCAGATTCGCTGGTGTAAGATTTTTAGTTTGATCTTTTAAAATCGGTAATTTAAATTCTGGTAACGGTTGCCCCACTTGCACAGAAGGCAATTTTTGTGGATCAAGCGATAAACCTCTCCAAAAAAACACCACTAAAAACGCAAATACGATTACGGGTAACAAACGCCAAAAAGTAAGTTTCATATAGGCGCACCTTCGGCCTCTACCGGTTTTTTGCCAGGATTAATCAGATAACGCCTATCGGTCAAAGCCAGTAAACCACCAGCAAGAACCATAAAACCACCAGCCCATATCCAGCGAATAAAAGGCTTGAAATATAATCGCACCGACCAGGCCGTGTCATCCAGAGGCTCACCCAGCGCGACATAAATATCACGAAATGGATTAACATCAATAGCCGATTCAGTCATCGCCATCTTACCCACATTATATATTCTTTTTTCCGGATAAATGGTTTTAATTTCTTTACCATTATCAATGGTAAACGTGGCCTGTGCACCATGGTAATTAGGACCAGACAAGTTTTTTTCTTCGATAAAATTGATGGTATATCCCGCCAGTTTGGCTTTGCTGCCCGGTGCCATACGCACATCATCCTGAACACCATAACCAGTTGAAACGGCTATGCCTATAACCGTAACCGCAATCCCGCAATGCGCAACAACCATTCCCAGAAATGCCTGACCAAGCGCGTTGACACCACGTTGTCGAATACGTATTTGCAGAAGTTTTAATGTGCTGAGAATTAACCAAAATGCGAGTGTTAATCCGAGCAATGTATAGCCATTTATATGATTGGCGAACAGAATTAACAGCATTAAAGGTACAACAATACTCATTGCAGCTATGGCAATCAGACGAATCGCAATACGATTCAGGCTGTCGCGTTGCCATTTTAAATGTATGCCCAATCCCATTAAAATTAATAACGGTATCATTATCGGAACAAAAACAGCATTAAAATAGGGTGCACCTACCGATAACTTGCCAAGACCAAGACCATCAATGAGCAAGGGATAAACCGTGCCCATTAATACCGTTAACATGATCACAGCAAGAAAAACATTGTTAAGCAGTAAAGCACTTTCACGCGATACCAAAGCTGGATTTTCAACACGTTGCAACGTTTGGGCGCGTAATGCAAACAAAAGCAATGATCCGCCAATTACCAACAATAAGAAACCTAAAATATAGGTACCCCGTTGTGGATCAACTGCAAAAGCATGCACCGAGGTAAGTACACCCGAGCGGACCAAAAAAGTACCGATGAGGCTTAATGAAAATGCAGTAATTGCCAATAGCAATGTCCAGGCCATAAATTGGCGACGCTGCTCACTCACTGCCAGTGAATGAATTAAAGCTGTTCCAACTAACCACGGCATAAATGAGGCATTTTCCACCGGATCCCAGAACCACCAGCCGCCCCAACCCAATTCACGATAGGCCCACCAACTGCCTAAAGTAATGCCAGCCGTTAAACAACACCAGGCAGCAAGTGTCCAAGGTCTGGTCCATTTTGTCCAATTTGATTCCAGTTTACCCATCCATAACGCCGCTATGGCGAAGGCAAATGCTACGGAAAATCCGACATATCCCATATAGAGCATGGGTGGATGAAATAAAAAACCCAAATCCTGCAAGAGTGGATTCAAATCACGTCCCTGACTATCCAGTACTTGAAACTGCCGTAAAAAAGGATTTGATGTTGATAATAAAAAAAGTATAAATCCAACGCTTAAAGCACCTAAAACAATTAACACACGAGTTTTGAATTGGTTTTCCAATTTTTTGCTAAATAGAGTTACCGCAAGCATCCAGAGGCTTAAAATTGCTACCCAAAGCAACATGGACCCTTCATGACCACCCCATACTGCACAAAGCTTGTAAAACCAGGGCAACGAAATACTGGAATTGGTAAGTACATATATAACTGTAAAATCATTACTCAGAAAACAGAGCGTAAGCGCAACATAAGCGAAGGCTACAAAACAAAACTGCCCTATAACATATATGGGTGCTGAGTCTATTAACTCAGTTTTTCCGGTTTTTAAACCAATTGCAGGGATAATTACCAAGAGTGATGCAAAGACCAATGCCAGGATTAACGAAAATAAACCTATTTCAGCTATCATTGTACTGATTTACCTCCTGATTTCACCAGAGAATCCCTCACTTCCGGCGGCATATAATTGGCATCATGTTTGGCCAGGACTTCAGTCGCTTTGAAATGTTTATTGTCCATTACATTCCCCATAGCAACTATACCCTGTTCCTCGCGAAATAAATCAGGCAAGATGCCACGGTACGTAACTTCTACCGTTTTGTTAAAATCAGTTAATTTGAATGTTACAGATAAGTCATTTGGCGAATGATATATACTATTTTTAACCACCATACCACCCAGTCGAATAGCTCTTGCACCGGAAACTTCACCTTGAGCAACCTGAGTAGGCGTATAAAACAAGCTTATATTTTGCCTTAATGCATACATTACCAAAGCAATAACCAACGCCATTACAGTCAAGATAAATAGTAATAACAATAACTTACGTTTACGAACAGGATTCACTACGATTGCCTTTTAAACCAACGTTGCAAGCGATCTTTGGTACGTGCTCGCTCCCATTTAATGCCTAACAAATTCATTACCAACACTACACAAACCAGTCCATAGGCTGGCCAAATGTAAATTGAATAGCCGCCCATTGCCAGCCAATTCAACACCTGAGTCATAACATACCTCCCTCATATAATTTAATAACCCAACGTTGTCGCTTTTCACGTAATAATAATTCATTCCCAGCCCGGTGAAATACGAGCCAGAGGCAATAAAAAACAAAACCAGTCAGTGTTATTAACAAAGGATAAAGCATCGGAGCCGCAATTTTTGGTTTGGCAAAAACAGACAGAGTCGACCCTTGATGTAACGTGTTCCACCAATAAACCGAATAATGAATAATTGGCAAATCAATAACCCCTACCAATGTTAAAATAGCCACTATCTTGTCAGATTGCTCCCACTGCTTAAAAGCGCTACCGGTGGCAATAATAGCTGCATATAACAATAACAAAACCAGCTCTGATGTCAGGCGAGCATCCCAAACCCACCAGGTACCCCACATGGGTTTACCCCAGATACTACCAGTCACTAATGCCAGAAAAGCCATACTCGCACCAATAGGTGCGCTTACTTTTAACAGGAGTCCTGCAATTTTAATACGCCATACCATTAATAACAGAGCACAAAATGCCATGCCGCTATAAATAGCCATCGACATGAACGCAGCGGGCACATGAATATAAATAATACGAAACGCATCCCCCTGCTGGTAATCCGGGGGGGCAAAACCTAATCCCCAGATAATACCGATGGATAAAAAAATTAATGCCAGCAACCCAAGCCAGAACAACCACGATTGCGTTAATCTGAAAAAGGTTTTTGGCGAAGCCATTTGATATAAAAATTTCCACATGGGGACTAAATCGATCAGCAAAAAGCAGGATTTTAGCACGCATTAATCAGCAAGGCTAATACGAATGACTGCCGCAATTGCAAAGGGCAGAAATGCCATAGCCATCAGGGAAATAGCTCCCAGTAATGCCATGTAACCCAAAACAGGAAAACCCTGCATCGCCACATTCAGCATGCCACTGCCAAAAATAAGTATAGGAACTGCCAACGGCAATAAGATTAACGCCATAAAAACACCTTTTTGTTGAGAGCCGGTGCTAAATGCTGCGGCAAGTGAACATAAACAAAAAAGCGTTGGTGTACCGATAACAAGACTGGCAATCAATACCCCAATCTGGTGCCCTGAAAATGCAAAAAGAATAGCAAGAACAGGTGAAAAAATTAATAACGGTAAAATCAACACAAACCAACTAACTGTTATTTTTGCAAAAACAATTAAAGGCAACGAATAACCAGACACCAGCCATTGCTCAATGACACCATCATCATAATCCTGTTGAAATAAACGTTCCGAGGCAAGCAATATTGCTAATAATACTGCCATCCAGATAAGGCCAGGTGCAAATTGCTGTAACAGTGAACTACTGGCCGGCAGCGTTAGCGGAAAAAAAACAATGATCATTATGAAAAATAAAACCGCATTCACCAGCAAACGCGGCTGGCGAATCTGAGTGATGAGTTCGCGCCTGCATTGGACTGCAAAACAGGTAAATGCGTTCATTTTAAATGAAACTCCTGGCAGTTTAGCAACTCTCCCGGCAAATTCTGATGTGAGGTCAAGATAATCATCCCGCCTTTCTGCAGATGACTTAATAAACATTGCGTCAACAGCGATTGAGATACATCATCCAGTGCTACGAACGGTTCATCCAACAACCAAATTTGCGCATTTGTCATGGCAAGACGAAGCAAGGAAACTCTTCTGCGTTGACCCGCGGAGAGAAAGCTACAATATTTATCAGCCAAATGTTCTAGTCCATATTGCTGTAACAGCAAATGAATATCAGGCTTTAATCGTTGCCAATGCAAGTCAAAATAACAGTTTTCCTTAACCGTAAGCTGCAAACTTAACCCTGATTTATGGCCTACATAACAAATAGAGTGTTGATAATTCGCCAAATTAGAATATATAGACTGATCATTACACATTATATCACCAGCCCGCGGCTGTAATAAACCTGCGATTAAACGCAGCAATGTTGTTTTACCCGCGCCATTATGCCCTCGCAAGTGCAATAAACAGCCCGCTTCCAATTTAAAATTAATATTGTTAAAGACCGGTTGATCGTGATAATCAAAAGCCAGCGCACTAACTTGCAGCATAGTTTTTCAGCGGATAAAAAAGCGAGACTATAGCGCTTTTTAATAGTTGGCAAGAAATTTATTACGCCTGACAAGTGGACACCTTGATTATAGGCCTTAATAGCCGGCAGTGTTGAGTGATCCGGGAAATCGGTATAACGCACAAAATTCGGAACTATGCGTCTTAAAATAAATCAACGCAGCACTAGCCACAATTTCTTCATAATGATAAAGTTCATAACGACTCAAAATGCCAATGATGGGACTATAATGCACAGGACGTATAAAACTTTATTATCATCAATTATATTATTGTTTGTCTCTTTTAGTTCTCATGCTCAACTTGGTAACCTGTTTAATGTAAATATGACCGGCTCAATGGCCACCATTACACCAACCATTCCAAATCATCTTTATCCGCAAGCTGGTATACTAATACTTACGCCCGGTTTTACCGTGGTAAATAGTGGTATCGTATGTACTTTTGCCGATAATAGCTATTGTCTTTTTCCTGTAAGCTCGTCTCAGCCCAAACAGTTTACAATAGCAGGTGCCGTTGCACGCAATCTGGAAATTTCATTATGTCTGAATGGTGCAAGCGCCATTTCCTGTCAGACTTACATTGCTCCCTTTAACCCAATGCTTGCAACACTCCAATTTCTTCAGTCAGGTGTCCCAATTAGTCAGCTAAGTCTGGCACCTGGAGCTAGCGGTACAATCACCTTAAAAAATATTGGTGCAAATCCGGCTAACAATATCTCAATTGCCATTCCTCCGATATGGATCGCATACTTTAACGAAAACTGCCCTGCAACCCTGGCAGCAAACGCTAGTTGCTCCATTGATTACACCATCCCCTCTCCTGCAATTGCCGGTACGAACAATCTTGTTGCCAATTCGACATCAGCGACTAATAGTCCTCTATCTTTACCAATAACCATTCAGTCAGTCGGGCATTTGGAATTTCGCCAGAGTGGTGTAGCTGTCACCACGCTTAATATACAACAAAATGACTCTGGTTCTTTTAGCTTGCTAAACACAGGGACTAGTTCCGCATCCAATGTTTCTGTATCGATACCCAGTCAATGGAGTAGCTATTTTACCAATAATTGTGCAGGGCCTTTAACACTTGCTCCAGGAGCCAGCTGTTCAGTCACTTACGTGACTCCCTCTCCAGCTCTTTATGGCACTAATAATATTACTGCTACCGCAACGGGTACAGACAATAGCCCTATCAATCTGGCTACAACTATAAACCCGGTGGGTGGCGTAAAATGTTGGGGAATTAATAGTTTTGGGCAGCTTGGTAATACTACAAATAGCGGTACAGCAAACGCCAACCAAACACCTCTTAATGTGCAAACCATGTCTGGAGGTGTAAAACAAATTGTTACCGGTTACGCCCACACCTGCGCACTGTTGACTAATGGTTCGTTGTATTGTTGGGGATATAACATATATGGTCAGTTGGGTTCTACTGTAAACTCGGGAAGTGGTACACCTAATAATGTACCCCTGCCTGTTTTCACATTATCAAGCGGTGTTAAACAAGTTGTAGCCGGTATTTCTCATACCTGTGCGTTGCTAGATTCCGGCGAAGTAAAATGTTGGGGAAGTAATCAGTATGGTCAGTTAGGTAATCTCATCAACAGCGGAACAACGCTGGCAAACAATGTGCCAATCACGGTTACGGGACTTGCGACAGGAGTAGCGACTATTGCTGCCGGAGGTACTCATACCTGTGCATTATTAAATACCGGCGATATTCAATGTTGGGGACTAAACAGCTATGGCCAGCTTGGTCGAACTGTTAATAATGGCAATAATAATCCTAACCCTGTTCCGGCAAGCATACGCACACCAATTGCCAATGCAGGCTCTCTGCATGGAGGGTATTATCATACATGTGCTTTGGTAAACACTACTGGTGAACTACGGTGTTGGGGATATAATTATTTCGGCCAGGTTGGTGTAAATACGGGTACAGGAACAACTACTCCTATTGTTGATTCCGTAGTGGTGACTAACTTGTCAAGCGGCGTAATCGCGGTTGCCCTGGGTTCTTACCATAGCTGTGCACTCTTAAATACGGGCGCACCATTATGTTGGGGATATAATTTATATGGCCAAACCGGCAGTACACTTAATAGTGGTAGTGGCACTAACCCCACACCCACTCCTCAAAACGTCCAGACATTATCCAGTGGTGTCAGCGAAATCAGTACCGGCGAAAATACTTCCTGTGCCTTGTTAGGCAATGGCTCCATGAAATGCTGGGGAGGAAATCAATATGGTACTGCCGGAAGCAACACTAACGTTAATACCGCCAATCCAAACAACTCGCCATTAAACGTATTAACGTTTGGCAGCGGTACGGTTGCGCATTTAGTGATCAATGGACTGGGACTTCATATGTGCGCGATAATTCCGTGATATTCATATCTCTAATCTAAAAATAATTTAGCAATGACAATGTACATACATTGCGCCATACTAAATTTAGAACAGGGGATTAAGATGACTGTATTACATAATGATGTTAAGCAAGAAAAATTAAATATGCGCATTAATAGCGAAGAACGAGGACTCATTGATCGTGCTGCTAAAATTAAGGGTAAAAACCGGTCTGATTTTATTTTAAGTGCAGCTCGCCGTGAAGCTGAAGAAACAATTCTTGGTAACTTTAGATGATTTGAAAGCGGCATTATAAAAAATCACGCCAGATGACTGCGAGAGTCCAGCATCTGGCTTGTAAGGAAAAATTACAACGCTTCAAAAATAGCTGCGGCTCCCATGCCCGTTCCAATACACATGGTCACCATACCATAACGCCCTTTTGTGCGGCGCAGGCCATGTAATAACGTGGCTGTACGAATAGCACCGGTAGCACCTAATGGGTGGCCTAGTGCGATAGCGCCGCCTAATGGATTTACTTTGTCAGTTGGCAGATTTAGCGTTTTGATAACAGCAAGTGCCTGAGCTGCAAATGCTTCATTTAGCTCTATCCAGTCTAACTGCTCCATAGTAATACCTGCCTGTTTAAGCGCTAAAGGTATAGCGTTAATCGGCCCAATACCCATGATTTCAGGCGCTACACCGGCAACAGCATACCCCATTAATCGACCCATTGGCTGCAAGTCATAGTCTTTCAAAGCCTGTTCTGTCGCCAGTAAGGCAATGCCCGCACCATCACTGGTTTGCGAACTGTTACCCGCTGTCACCGTTCCGCGTACTGAAAATACCGGTCTTAATCTAGAAATTACGTCATAAGAAGTATCAGCACGAGGACCTTCATCCTGGCTAATCAAACGCTTTTTGGTAATAACTTGTTGAGTAGCCAAATCAGCGTGTCTATCGATAATTTCAATGGGAGAAATTTCAGCTTTAAAATCACCGCGTTCTTGTGCAGCAACTGCACGCGCATGACTTTGAGCAGCAAACTCATCTTGTTGTTCACGGGTAATATCCCATTGTTTTGCTACATTTTCAGCAGTAATTCCCATACCGTAGGCAATAGCAACATGCTCATTTTCAAAGTAAGCAGGATTAGCGGTGTATTTATTACCGCCCAAAGGAACCATAGACATACTTTCAACACCGCCAGCCAGAGCAAGCGACAACCCATCCTGGCGCATTGAAGCGGCTGCTGAAGCAATACTTTGCACACCGGATGAACAAAAACGATTAATTGTCATTGCAGGGACTGATTGGGGCATTCCTGCTAATAAGGAAGCAATCCGCGCAACATTCATGCCCTGTTCAGCTTCTGGCATGGCGCAGCCGATAACTATATCACCAACTGCTTGCCAATCTACTCCGTCATTGCGCTGCATTAACGTTTTAATAGTATGAGCAAGTAGATCATCAGGCAGTGTATGTCTGAAAACACCGCGTGGCGCTTTGCCAACAGGGGTACGTAATACATCAACTACATATATATTGGTCATGGTTCGAGTCTCCCTGTTAATTACGCAATGGCTTGCCAGTTTCAAGTAAGCCGGCGATACGTGCCTGAGTTAATGGCGTGTTGGCCAAGGTCATGAAGGCATTGACTTCCAAAGCCAGCATCCATGCCTCATCAACCAGTTCACCCTGATAGACATCACCGCCGCAAATAACATACGCTAGTTGATCAGCTAAAAAATAATCATGTTTGGAAATAAAACCACCTTCGAGCCAATTAACCAACCCAGCCTGAAATTTGGCGTGTCCTTCACGTCCAGCGACTTTAAAACGTTGTTGCAACGGTGCCTGATAATTTGCTGCTTGCATGGCTTTTACTTTCGCCAATGCAGCATAAAGCACCTCATTGGTATTCATAACCCAGTAATCGCTGCTACGTAAGAAACCGCGTTGTTGCGCATCAGCAGCACTGCCTGCTACCACACCTGTTGCAATTTGCTCAAAAAATGGTTGAAGGAAGGTAAGCAAATCAGCATTTCCTGCACGAGCAGCAGCACGCAGCGCCATTTCCTTACACCCGCCGCCAGCTGGAATAAGGCCAACACCTGCCTCAACTAAACCGGGGTAGGATTCAAACGCTGCAACGACAGCACCACAATGCATCATTAATTCACAACCACCGCCTAAAGCGCGTCCACGTAAGGCCGCAACTGTCGGAACTGTTGAGTATTTTAAACGCATGGCTACTTGCTGGAACTGCGTTATCATTGCTTCCAATGCATCAGATTTCTTCGCTTGTATTAAACCGGCAACACCACGCAAGTCAGCGCCCGAACTAAAATTATCCGCATCTTTTTGATGAATAATTAAGCCCTGACATTGCTGCTCTGCTTTAGAAATTGCTTCGTTTAACCCATCAAGTACAGACTGGCCAATTGTATTTGATTTACTTTTGAAGGAAACAACAGCGATATCATCTTTAAAATTAGTTAAGCAAATACCTTCATTTTCAAACATAACCGTTTGTTTTTCTGATTTTTCACCAGGCATCCGATCAGCAAAAAATTGACGACGATATACAGGCAAATCGCTGCGCGGTACCGCCTGTTGTTCAGCAGGAGAATAAGCGCCTTTTTCGGTATAAAACTGCGTATCTTCTTTCAACCATGCCGGCAGACCTGCATTGGCAATAGTATTGCCGCTATTAATGCCTCGTTCAATTTCAGCTCGAATATCGTTTACGCCAGCATGCTGCCAGGTTTCAAATGGTCCTTGCCGCCAGCCAAAACCCCAACGCATTGCCAAATCAACATCACGCACATTATTGGCAATATCATTTAAATGATAAGCGCAATAGTGAAGCAAATCCCTGAAGCAGGCAGCTAAAAATTGTGCTTGTCGATCGGTTGATGCAAACAAAGCGGTCATACGCTGATGTGCATCAGGATTAGACATAATTTTTTTAACATCATCGCTAACTTTTGCTGCGGAGACACGATAACTACCAGAAGCCATATCAAAAACTTCAATGGTTTTACCCTGCTTGCGATAAATACCCTGCCCTGTTTTTTGACCCAGATGACCTTCTTCAATTAATTTGCCCAGCCATTGGGGTAATTTGAATAATGAATGCCAGGGATCATCTTTTAATTGATCCTGCATGGTTTTGACCACATGGCCCATAGTATCAAGACCCACGACATCCATTGTTCGAAAAGTTGCTGATTTTGGTCTGCCCAATAATGGGCCAGTCAGCGCATCCACTTCGTCCAGACCTATTTGCATTTTTTCAGCATGATACATGGTTGCTAACAATGAAAAGACACCAATGCGATTAGCGATAAAATTGGGGGTATCTTTAGCACGAACAACACCTTTGCCCAGACGGCTGGTCAACCAGGTTTCAAGATTATCCAATAATTCTGGGCGAGTTTCCTGAGCAGGAATCAGTTCTGCCAGATGCATGTAACGTGGCGGGTTGAAAAAATGAACACCGCAAAAGCGATCCCGCAATGATGCTGGAAGAACACCTGCTAGTGCGTTAATACTTAGACCTGATGTATTACTGACTACAATTGCATGTTTATTTACATGAGGTGCAATTTTTTTATATAAATCCTCTTTCCAGTCAAGGCGTTCAGCGATTGCTTCAATGATTAAATCGCATTCAATTAATTCATTCAGATTATCCTGATAATTCTTTGCCTGAATGAGTGAAGCGGTCTGTGGTGTGCCTAATGGTGCTGGTTTCAATTTGCCAAGATTGGCAATAGCCTTGTCAATCAGAGCATTACCTTTACCCTCTTTGGCGGGCAAATCAAATAACAACGTTTCAATACCTGCATTCACACAATGAGCGGCAATTTGCGCACCCATAACACCTGCACCGAGAACCGCCGCTTTTTTTATAACAAATGGTTCCTGCATGATTTATATCCTCTTGTTTATAATCGCTATACGTTAAATCGTATACCTTGAGCCAGGGGTAACATATCGCCCCAATTAATCGTATTGGTTTGTCTGCGCATATACGCTTTCCAGGAATCAGAACCGGATTCACGACCACCGCCCGTTTCTTTTTCACCACCGAATGCGCCACCAATTTCAGCTCCAGACGTTCCCAGATTGATATTGGCAATGCCGCAATCACTGCCACGAGCGCTTAAAAAACGCTCTGCATGCTTCAGATCACGTGTAAATAAAGCAGACGACAATCCTTGAGGAACACTGTTTTGCAAGGTTATTGCTTCATCAAGTTTGGTATAAGGCATCACATATAGAATAGGTGCAAATGTTTCTTCTTGCACGATATCCAAATGATTTTCAACATGGGTTACCAACGTTGGCTGAACATAACAACCCGGTTGGCGCAGAACATTTCCACCAAAAGCAATTTGACCACCAGCACTTTTAATACGGACAATAGCACGCTGAAATTGCTCAACCGCTTGTTCATCAATAAGTGGTCCCATTAAATTGTTGGTCTCTAACGGATCACCAATCGTTACTTGCTCATAAGCATGTTGCAATCGTTTTAATACGTCGTTATAAATAGACTCTTGCACAAATAGTCGTCTTGTTGTAGTGCAGCGTTGACCAGCCGTACCGACCGCACCAAACACTATGCCGGGAATTGCGATAGTTAAATCAGCAGTCTCATCCAGAATAATAGCGTTATTTCCACCCAGCTCCAGAATCGTTTTACCTAAACGCGAGGCAACTTTTGCAGCCACGTGTTTACCAACCCGTGTGGAACCAGTAAAAGAAATCAATGGGATACGTTTATCCTCAAGCATTGCTTCAACAACATCGTGTTTTTCGGGAATAATCAGGCTAAAAATTTCAGGGCAATCATTTTGTTTTAATACGTCATTACAAATCTGATGAACAGCAATAGCGCATAAAGGTGTTTTGGCTGACGGTTTCCAGATCGTTACATTGCCGCATATTGCTGCAATAAACGCATTCCATGACCACACCGCCACTGGAAAATTAAACGCCGAAATAACGCCAATAATGCCGTAAGGATGCCATTGCTCATACATACGATGCTGCGGGCGCTCCGAGTGCATGGTATTACCATACAACATTCGCGATTGACCAACAGCAAAATCAGCAATATCAATCATTTCCTGAACTTCGCCATCACCTTCCTGCTTGGATTTACCCATTTCCATAGAAACAAGGCTGCCGAGTGCATCTTTTTTTTCACGTAATGCCTGGCCAATTTGTCGAATAATCTCCCCACGCTTCGGTGCAGGATATTCGCGCCATGCCAATGCGGCTTGTTCGGCACGTTGCATAACGTGCTGATAATCTTCCATAGAACAAGTAGCAATTTCACCCAGTTTCTCGCGCGTTGCTGGTGAATGAGACTCTAACCGTCTACCCGTATCACTGCTAGACCATCCCTGACCGCTAAACGCGCCTGGGTTAGTTGTTTTAATATTTAATCGTGTTAAAAAATCCATTACAAAACTCCTAAGCGTAATAATTACCAAAACGATTATTCAGCACATCCTGCAAATGAAAGCTTTCCTGCAAAACCAGACCACGGTATTCATTTGCCTGCCCTAATACCAAATCCACTACGGCACAGACACCAGAAGCTGTACTGATTTGAATAGCTGACCATTCCAGACCACGAATAACTTGGGGGTATACTTTTTTAACGTAGCTTTTTTCACGCAGCTCACCATGATTAATCCCTTCGACAGAAACATACACAATAACGATGTCCTGATAAGTTTTGGGGATAGCACGCTCAAGAATTCGTTTCAATGTTTCACGATCGTCGTTTAATTTCAGATCATTCATTAATAAGCGCATTTTTTCACAATGCCCAGGGTAGCGCATGGTTTTGTAATTTAAAGTTTTGATTTTACCCTGATAAAGTTCTGCAAGACTGCCTAAACCACCAGATGTATTAAAGGCTTCATATTCACAACCATCTATCTGAATTGATTCTCGTCCTTCCAATGGTTTCATTACTGCAGGTTTACCATTTTCAATACCATAACAAAGGTTACCGTATTCATTGATAATGCCGTCTGTTGACCAGGTTAATGAATAATGTAGTGCATTATTTGCGCGTTGTGGCAAAGCACCCACACGTAATTCGGCGTGATAACATTCTTCAAATTCTTGCATTAAACTGTTGGCGGCAATACTGATAAAACCAGGCGCCAATCCACATTGTGGAACAAAAGCTGTTTGAGCCCCTTCGGCAATTTTCTTTACAGCATCCGTTACGGCGGTGTCTTCGGTCAGATCAAAATAATGCGCTTTAGCTGATTTCGCAGCGCGTGCGACATGCGTATTTAAAAAATAAGGCAAACTGGAAATAACCGATATAATATTGTTTTTTTCAAGATAAGTTTGCAACGACTCTTCATCAGTTACATCAAGAGCAACTGTTTTTATCTGTGGCAACGCTTCAATTAAACGCGTGACATCTGATCCGGAAAACTCCAAATCAGCAAGATGTACCTGATAGTCGCCGCTATCAGCGAGTAAACAAGCAATCAGACTCCCTATTTTCCCTGCTCCAGTAATCATAACGTTATACATACATTCCTTCTCCCTTTGTAAAACGAGTCATTATCCTACACCAAATATTGCGTGGCATCAAAACAGTAATCATCTGGGAGGCGACTAAGAATAAATATTATTATCCCCCAGTCTGTGAGATATTTTTCGTACCTCATAAAAAGTCAGATAACCCTTGTCTGGCAAGATTTAGCTGATTTTTGGGTAATAATATGCTCTATGGTCAACACACCTAATAATTAAGTGCTGATTGATTATCTTTCTTTACCATCTCGTTGAAGCCATTCAATGTGCAGCAGTTGCTCTTGCAAACTCGCTGGATGAGTATCGGCAAGACGCGAAAAATAGGAGTCCAGTCGTGCAAACAATGGGGTTAACGCCTGTTCAAGCAGGGCGTCTGACTCGACAGACTGACTAATCACCTGCTTTATTTTAGCAATACTTAACTGCAAACTAAAATATTGCATGTGCTCAATGAATCATTCTGTTTTTATAGTATAATAAACGACATGATTAGATTAATAGCTTGAAGTACGCATAAGAAGAGAATAAACATTATGTCACGATACCTTGACCCCAAAGCCGATGTAGTTTTTAAGAAAATATTTGGAGAGCATCCGAAGCTATTAATCAGTTTTTTAAATGCGTTGCTTCCCTTGTCGCCCAACAGTCCTATTGTTACCTTAACTTATTTGCAAAGTGAACAGGTTCCGATTATTCCTGAGTTCAAACGAACCATTGCTGATGTGAAATGTACTGATGCGCAAGGGAGGGTTTTTATCGTTGAGATGCAAATGAATTGGACCGACCATTTTAAACAACGATTATTATTTGGAACCAGCCAGGCGTTCATAAAACAACTGGACAAGGGAGAGGAGTATAAGTTTCTTCAGCCAGTTTATGGGTTAGGTATTGTTGCTGAGATTTATGAAAAAACAACGTCTGATTGGTATCACCACTATCAATTAGTAAAAAAAGGTGATGCTGGGCATAGTGATTTGATTGAACATTTGCAACTTATTTTTATTGAATTACCTAAATTCCCCATTCAATCGTCGGAGGAGAAAAAACTGCGATTATTATGGTTACGGTTTTTACGTGAGATTGATGAAAAAACAACAACCGTATCAAAAGATCTTCTTGATATCCCCGAAATAGCACAAGCTTTGGAACTAGCCGAGGAATCAGCTTATACGCCAGGAGAGCTTCATCTTTATGAAAGCTACTGGGATCAAGTGAGCCGAGAAAAAACACTTATTATGGATAAATATGCTGAGGGGTTAGCTGAAGGCGAAGCCAGAGGAATTGAGAAAGGCATTGAGAAAGGCATTGAGAAAATAGCTATGAACATGCTAAAAGATAATGAGCCATTAGATAAAATAATTAAATTTACTGGCTTGTCTCCAGCAGTTCCCGCCAGCACACTAATGCTCAAAAAAATTACTGATTGAAACGCGAGCACAAGCTTTGCATTAATTTTAAAAAAAAGAAACCGATCTGACAAGAATCAGATTAAAAAAACATG
>Ga0105047_10004388_pt1 | contig 24553 bp, 22 predicted proteins | sample MAT04_FD_78384 | JGI IMG/M metagenome (GOLD analysis project Ga0105047, IMG submission 78384) | Freshwater microbial communities from Lake Fryxell liftoff mats and glacier meltwater in Antarctica - MAT-04 (megahit assembly) | ecosystem: Environmental > Aquatic > Freshwater > Ice > Liftoff...
CTGCGGCGCCACCGGGCACCGCAATCGCCGCCCTCGTCGGCCGGCGCATGGAGGAGGTCGAGCGCGAACTCATCCTGGAGACGCTGGGCCGTTGCCTCGGCAACCGCACCCGCGCCGCCGAAATCCTCGGCATCTCGATCCGCACGCTGCGCAACAAGCTGGCCGAGTACCGCGGGCAGGGCGTGACGGTGCCGCCCGCAGCGGGGCAGATGCCCGACGCCTGGCGCGTGGCGTGACCTCTTTGACAATCCCGCCCTGGCTGAAGGGGCTGCGAATCTCGTCCGAGGTCGGCCTCGTCTCGGGCGTCGTGCTCGTGCTGATCATCCTCGTTGTGCCCTTGCCGGCGGTGCTGCTGGATGCGGCGCTGGCACTGAACATCGTCGTCTCCGTGCTTATCCTGATGGTGGCGCTGCTGTTGCACCGGCCGCTGGACTTTCAGTCCTTCCCGCAATTGCTGCTGATCACGACACTGTTCCGCCTCGGCCTCAACGTCGCCACCACGCGCGCCATTCTGGCGCAGGGGCACGAGGGCCCGCAGGCGGCGGGCGACGTCATCGCCGCCTTCGGCAAGTACCTGATGGGCGGCGACATTCTGGTGGGCCTCATCGTCTTCGCCATCCTGCTGATGGTGAACCACATCGTCGTCTCGAAGGGTGCCGGCCGCATCGCCGAGGTCGCCGCGCGCTTCCACCTCGATGCGATGCCCGGCAAGCAGATGGCGATCGACGCCGACCTCTCGGCCGGCACGATCGACGAGGCGCAGGCCAAGCTGCGCCGCCGCGAGCTCCATGAGGAAAGCGGCTTCCACGGCGCGATGGACGGTGCCGCGAAGTTCGTGAAGGGCGACGCGATCGCGGGCCTGATCTCCACCTTCATCAACCTGCTGGGCGGCCTCGCCATCGGCATCGGTCGGCATGGCCTGGCTTTTGGCGAGGCGGTGGAGACCTACACCATCCTGACGGTAGGCGACGGCCTGGTCGGGCAAATCCCGGCCCTGCTCGTCTCGGTCGCCGCGGCTATCGTGGTGACGAAGGCGGCGAATGAGGAGCAGGCCGACAAGCTGATGGCGCGCGAGCTGGCCGGCTGGAAGCCGCTTGCCATCGCGTCGGGCAGCTCCGTTGTCATGGGTCTGTTGCCGGGCATGCCGATCCTTCCCTTTCTGGCGCTTGCCGGGGCCACCGGCGGCGCGGCCTGGCTGCAGCGCAAAGCCGGCGTGGCGGAACCCACGACCATCGCGGAGGCGCCCGCCGCACCGACCGAGCCGGCCGTGGCCGAGGCGTTGCGGATGGACCTGCTGCGGTTGGAGCTCGGCTATGGCCTGCTCTCGCTCGCCTCGGGCGACGCGCCCCGGCTGACCGAGCAGATCCGCGGGCTGCGCCGCTCCATCGCGCAGGAGATGGGATTCGTGCTGCCCTCGGTCCGCATCCAGGACAATCTCGACCTGCCGCCCGACACCTACATTCTCCGCGTGAAGGAGATCGAGGCCGCGCGGGGCGTGCTGCGACCACCGCTGCACCTGGCGATCAATCCCGAGGGCGGCGTGCCCGACATGCCGGGCGAGAAGACAAGCGAACCAGCCTTCGGCCTCCCCGCCCTCTGGATCGAGGAGAAGCTGCGCGACGAGGCGCTGGCGCGCGGCTGCACCGTGGTCGATTGCGCCGGCGTACTGGCCACGCACCTCACCGAGGTGGTGCGCGAAAACATGAGCGAGTTGCTCTCCTACAGCGAGACGGTGAAGCTGCTCGACGAGCTCCCGCGTGAACAGCAGAAGCTCGTCCAGGAACTGATCCCGACGCAGGTCAGCATCGGCGTGCTGCAGCGCCTTCTCCAGGCCCTGCTTTCGGAGCGCGTGTCCATCCGCGACCTGCCGACCATCCTGGAGGGCCTGCAGGAGGCCGCGGCCGCCAATCTGCGCGCCCTGCCGCAGATGCTGGGAATTGTTCGCATGCGCCTCAGCCGACAGCTCTCCGAGTCCGCGCGCGGCGGGCAGGGCTACGTGCCGATCGTCATGCTTTCGCCCGAGTGGGAAGTGGCCTTCACCGAGTGCCTCGCCGGCCCGCCGGAGGACCGTCAGCTGGCCATGGACCCCTCACGCCTGCAGGCCTTCATGCAGCGCCTGCGTGACGTGCTGGACGCTCAGGCGGCGCAGGGCGAGCATCCGGTGCTGCTGTGTTCCGGTGCGCTGCGCCCGCACCTGCGCGCCATCGTCGAGCGGTTTCGGCCGAGCACGGCCGTGCTCTCGCAGGCGGAAATCCACCCGCGCGTGCGCATCCGCAGCCTGGCGAGTGTCTAGCCGATGCGACTGCGCGTCTTCCACGCCCGCAACGCGACGCTCGCCCTCACCGCCGTGCGCGAGGCGCTGGGCGAGGAGGCGGTCGTGCTCAGCACGCGCCGCGTCGGCGGCGGCGTCGAGGTCACCGCGGCACTCGATCACCCGGAGCCGGAACTCATTCCGCCCGGCTTCGGTGATCACGGAATCGCGCCGCGTCCCGAGATCGCGCGGCACAATCTGCCGCCCGCGCTGGCCCTGCATTTCACCGGCGCCGACCTGGAGCTCGACCTCAGCCGGCGCCTGAGCTTCGCGCGGCTGCCGGAGGATCGGCCCATCATGTTCGTCGGGCCCCCGGGCGCCGGCAAGACGCTGACCTGCGCAAAGCTCGCCGCGCGGGCCACGATGGCCGGGCGCTCGCCCATCGTCGTCACGGCCGATGGCGCGCGGGCGGGCGCCGTGGAGCAACTCGCCGCCTTCACGCGGCTGCTGCGGCTCACGCTGGCGGTTGCGGCGCAGCCCGAGGTGCTGGCCAAGGCGCTGCTTGGCCGCCAGCCGGGCCAGCCCGCCTTCGTGGACGGCTTCGGCTGCGACCCCTTCGACACCGCGCAGGCCGAGCGGCTGCACCGGCTGATCCGCGCCGCCGACGCCATTCCCGTCCTTGTGCTGCCCGCCGGGCTCGACTCCGAGGAAAGCGCCGAACTGGCGCGCGCCTTCCACCTGCTGGGCGCGCGCTACCTCCTGCCGACGCGCCTCGACACGTCGCGGCGGCTGGGCGGCGTGCTCGCCGCCGCCGCTGCCGGCCTCGCCCTGACCGAGGCCGGCATCGGCCCGCAGGTCGCCAGCGGCCTGCAGGAACTCACGCCCGCCTGGCTGGCGGCGCGCCTCGTCGCGCCCCGGGAGAATGCCGCATGACCAACATCGCCACTTCGCGCCGGCTCATCGCCGTCGCCTCAGGCAAGGGGGGCGTCGGGAAGACGTGCCTTGCCATCGGCCTCGCTCAAGCTCTCGCCGCATCGGGCCGCGCCGTGCTGCTGGTCGATGGCGATCTCGGCTTGGCCAATGTCGACGTGCAACTCGGCCTCGATCCCGTGCGTGACCTGGGGGATGTGCTGACCGGCCAGTGCGCCCTGGCGGAGGCGCTGATTCGCCACCCCGCCGGCTTCGATGTGCTGCCCGGCCGCTCCGGCTCGGCGGCGCTTGCAGCGCTGGAGGGCGAGCGGCTGGCGCAGTTGGTCGCGCTGCTGCGCGACGCGCCGGCTGACGACGTGGTGCTGGACCTCGGCGCCGGGTTGGGTGCCGCTCAGCGGCGGCTGGCCGCCGTGGCCGATCTGCTTCTGGTCGTCGCCACCGAGGAGCCGACCAGCCTGACCGACGCCTACGCCGTGCTGAAGCTGCACCGGCGGGATGCGCCCTCGGGCCGGGCCGGCGTTGTCGTGAACATGGTGGCACAAGCGAGCCACGCGCACCGCGTCCATGCGGCGCTGGATTCCGCATGCCGAGGCTTTCTCGGCGCCGGAGTGCCGCTCTGGGGCGCGATCCGCCGCGATCCGAAGGTGCCGGCTGCCATTCGCGCGCAGACGCCGCTGCTCACCCGCCATCCCGCCTGTCCCGCCGCGGAGGACCTGCAGCGGCTGGCGGCGGCGCTGCCGGCGCGCTTGGCCGAGCTTTCGCTCCTGCCGGACAAGTCACTTCTGACGTAAGCGGGGCCATGTCCTCTGCATCGACGCGGCAGGGCCGGAGCGGCCAGCGCTATTGCCGGTTGCTCGACGGCCTCTCCTTCTTTCGCGGGAGACGCGCGCCTAAAGCCGCGCCAGCCGAACCGCCGTATGCCCTGGCAGCGTGAGCGGGTTCGGCATCACCAGCATGCAGTCGTCATGCGGCGTGCGGATCTCGTGCTCGCCGTCATGGGCGATCAGCGTGCCGCGTGCCGGGATCATGGCGCCGCCGCGCCAGGGGCAGGTGAAGGTGAAGTCGCCACTCTGCGCCGTGATGGTGTGCGTGACGCGTGCGACGCGGGTGTGGCCGGCCGAGGGCAGCGGCCCCGGCACCGAGCCCAGCATCGCCAGCAGGTGGCGCGTGACGCGTTCCATGCGCGCCACCGTCTCCGGCTCCCAATGCCAGCCGGCTTCGAGCAGCACGCTGCGCCGCCCGCTGCCGGGCACGGCAAAGCGCCCGTAGTCCACCAGGCGACGGCCGGCCTGGTGGCCCGCATCGGCCACCACCAGCTCGGGCTCGCCGAGGTCGAGTGCCAGCTGCACGGAGGTCTGCGGACCGCCGACCAGGAACAGCGGATCGGAGGGCCAGAGCATCGAGTGCAGGTCGAGGATGACGTCCGCCTGGTCGAGCACGGGGCGCAGCGCGCGGGCGCGGCGCAGCTCAGCCGAGCGGCGCGGGCCTTCCAGCACGGCGATGTCCCAGACGCGGTTCAGATCCTCCTCGAGGAAGCGCGACGCCGTGGGGTCGTCCGGATCGAAGCGGGAGAAGGCGTCGAGATTGGCGAAGATGAAGGTCAGCCGGCCCGTCGTGGGGCGCAATTGCTGGCGCAGCAGCCGGTCGAGCAGGATGCCGCCCGCGATCTCGTTGCCATGAACCAGCGCGACGATGCAGACATGCGGGCCGGCCAACTCGCTGTCGAAGCTCCAGACGCCGGGCAGCACGTTGCCGGCGCGCCAGGGCGTGATGTCCGGCCCGGTCAGGCGGAGCAGGGGGCGCGGCGCGCCGACGCCCTCCATGAGCTCGGCCAGTGCGGGGGCCAGTGCGGGCAGGATCCTCATGCGGTGACGCGGCCCTGCCGTTCTATGATGCGCCCCAGGAAGTCGCAGCAGGCAAGAAGCTGCGCCTCCTCCACGTATTCTTCCGGCTGGTGCGCCTGGGCGATGTCGCCCGGGCCGCAGACGATCGAGGCGATACCGGCCTGCTGGTAGTAGCCGGCCTCGGTTGCGTAGCTCACGAAGCCGGCGCTGTTGCGTCCCGAGGCACGCTGCGCCAGCAGCACGAGGGGGTGCGTCTCCGCCAGCCCCAGCGGGGGCGCGTTGGCCCGCACGCGAAGCTCCATGTCGCAACCCGCATGGATCGCACGCAGTTCCGGCAGGATCGAGTGGTCCACATGGGCGACGAAGCGGGCGAGGATGGCGGCGGCGTCGTCGCCGGGCACCGAGCGGACCTCGAAGGTGAATTCGGCGCGGTCAGGCACGATGTTGAGCACGGTCCCGCTGTGGAACGTACCGGCGTGGATGCTGGTGTAGGGCGGCTCGAATCCGTCGACGCGGCGGCCGTCACGGGCGAAGCGGCGGGCCTCGGCCTTGAGCCAGGCGACGGCTTCGGCGGCCGCCATCAGCGCGTTCGCCGTCTCATGCGCGCGGGAGGAATGGCCGGAGAGGCCGGAGAAGACCACGTCCCAGCTCGAGTAGCCCTTGTGCGCGATGACGGGCGCCATGCTGCTGGGCTCCCCCACGATGCAGAAAGCGGGCGGTGGGGCGTAACGACCGAGCTGGTCCATCAGGCGGGCGGCGCCGCGGAAGCTCGTCTCCTCGTCATGAGTGAGGCAGATGTGCAGCGGGCGGGCCAGGTGCGCGCCCGTCATCTCCGGCAGCATGGCCAGAATGCAGGCGACGAAGCCCTTCATGTCCGTCGTGCCGCGGCCATAGAGGCGGCCATCCTCCCGACGCAGCGCGAAAGGGTCCGCGCGCCAGGCCTGGCCCTCGACCGGGACGCAATCGACATGCGCGGAGAGCGCGATCCCGCCCTCGATCCGTGGGCCGATGATGGCGTGCAGGTTGGCCTTGCCGCCTTCGATCATGACGCGTGATTCGATGCCGTGGGCGGAGAGCTCCTCCTGCACGAACTCGATCAGGGGTGCGTTGCTGCGCGCGCTGGTCGTGTCGAAAGCCACGAGTTTTTCCAGCAGCGGCAGGATTCGTGCGATTGACGGCATGAGCCCAAGCTTATCCACTCACCGCGCCACGTCCATCCGGGGGGGTACAACTTGGCCAGATTGCCATTGACGAGACATCCGCGCGTTGCCGTTCTCGGGCTCCATCTTGAGGCCAATGACTTCGCACCGCCCACCGCGCGCGAAGATTTCGAGCGGCAGTGCCTCGCGCGGGGCGAGGCCATTACCCGCTTGGCGCGCGCGCCCAACCCGCCCCTGCCCGCCGAAATTCCGGCATTCTACCGCCGCATGGACGAGACGGGCGGCTGGACGCCCTGCCCGGTGCTGATCGCCGCCGCACCGCCCGGCGGGCCCATCGAACAGGCGCTGTTCCTCGATTTCCTGGATGCCATGCGCAGCGGGCTGGCCGCCGCACTCCCGCTCGACGCCGTCTATGTGGCGAGCCACGGCGCCAGCAGCGCCACCGGCGACGAGGACAGCGACGGCACCATGTTGGCGATGATCCGCGACGTGGTCGGCCCGCGCGTGCCCGTCATCGTCACGCATGACCTCCACTGCAATGTCAGCGAGCGCCTGGTGGAGAACTGCGACGCGCTGATTGCCTACCGCACCAATCCGCATGTGGACATGGCAGCCCGCGCCGCCGAGGCAGCCGATGCGCTGCGCGAGATGTTGGGCGGCATGCGCACCGCCCGCGCCTTCCTGCGCCTGCCGCTGATCCCGCCCACGGTCACGCTGCTGACCGCAGAAGGCCCCTACGCCGACCTGATACGCGCGGCCGAGGCCATCATGGCGAGCGACCCCGCGATCCTGAACGCCAGCGTCATGGGCGGTTTCGTCTTCGGCGACCTGCCCAAGGGCGGCGTGACCATCTGCGTCACCGCTCGCGGCGAGGACCTCGCGGCCGCGAGGCGCGCCTGCGCGCAACTGGCGCGGCAGGGCTGGGCCGATCGCAAGCGCCACACGCGGCGCCTGCTTTCGCTGGACGAGGCAGCGTCGCTCGCGGTTGCCGCCGGGCAGGGTGAGACGGCGCCAGTGATCTTCTCCGATGCGGGCGACAATCCTGGCGGCGGTGGGCGCGGCAGCACGGCCTACACCTTGCGCGCGCTGCATGAGGCCGGCGCGAAGGGCGTTGTGCTCGGCCTTTTCGTCGATCCGGCGCTGGCGGCCGAGGCGCAGGCCCAGATGCAGGCCCAGATGCAGGCGGGAGGCGAGGGTGCGCATTTCCATGCCGTCTTCAACCGCGTGGAAAGCGAGTTCTCCAAGCGCTTCGAATCCGGCGCGCGGGTGCTGAAGCTCACGGATGGCGAGGGCGTGGGCCGGCGCGGCACCATGGCTCAGCGCGCCTTCAGCCTTGGCCCGACGGCGCTGCTGGAACTGGATGGTTCGGGCATGCGCGTCGTCGTCGTCAGCTTGCGCCGGCAATGCCATGAGCCGCGCACGCTGGAGATGCACGGCATCGACATCGCCGCGGCGCGCTGCGTCGTGGTGAAGAGCCGCGGCCACTTCCGCGCGGGCTTCGACGAGTTCTTCCCGAACGAGCGCATCCATGAGGTGGACAGCCCCGGCCTGACCAGCCCCGTCCTGGCGAATTTCGCCTGGAAGCGCCTGCCGCGCCCGAGCTTCCCACTCGACCCGGATGCGACCTGGACCGATCCCGGCTGGAACTGAGCGCTACGCCCGCGCTGCCGCGATCAGGCCCTTCATGCGCGCGATCGCGGCCGGCAGCCCCTCGAAGACCGAGGTGGAGATGAGGAAGTGGCCGATCGACACCTCGCTGATCTCGGGGATGGCGGCGATTGGCGTGATGGTCTCGTAGCTCAGCCCGTGCCCGGCATGGCATCCGAGGCCGAGCGACGCGGCAAGGCGCGCCGCCGCGGCCAGCTTGGCGGCGAGCGCTGGCCGCGCTTCGGCCGCGGCATCAGCGTAGGTGCCGGTGTGCAGTTCGATGGCCTGCGCGCCGAGTTCGGCCGTGCGGGCGATTTGAGCAGCATCGGGCTCGACAAAGAGCGAGACCTCGATCCCGAGGCCTGCCAGGCGCTTGATCGCCTCGGCCAGGAACGGCCCGGCCCGCAGCGCGTCGAGGCCGCCCTCGGTGGTCAGTTCCGCGCGCTTCTCGGGGACGATGCACACCGCCGGCGGGCGCAGCCGTTCGGCGATGGCGACCATCTCCTCCGTGCCGGCCATCTCGAAGTTGAGGCGCGTCTCGATCTCGCGCGCCACGCGCTCCAGGTCGTGGTCGCGGATGTGGCGGCGGTCCTCGCGCAGGTGCATCGTCACGCCGTCGGCGCCCGACGCCATGGACAGGCGTGCGGCCTCGACCGGGCAGGGGAAGTGGCCGCCGCGCGCGTTCCTCAGCGTCGCCACATGGTCCACGTTCACAGAGAGGCGCATCACGCGTTTGTCCTTCGGTGTTCGGCAAGTTGGGCGGCGAGGCGCAGGGCCGCGATCAGGCTCTCGGCACTCGCCACGCCCTTACCCGCGATGTCTAGCGCCGTGCCATGATCTGGGCTGGTGCGGATGATCGACAAGCCGAGCGTCACATTCACGCCGCCTGCCATGTCGAGCGTCTTGATCGGGATGAGCGCCTGGTCGTGGTAGAGGCAGATCGCCGCGTCATAGGTGGGGCGCGCATGGGCGGTGAACATGGTGTCGGGCGGCCAGGGCCCCGTGGCGTCGATGCCGAGTTCCCGCAAATGCGCGACGGCGGGCGCGACGATCGCCTGGTCCTCATGGCCGAGCGTGCCCGCCTCGCCCGCATGGGGGTTGAGGCCGGCGACGGCGAGGCGGGGTGCGGCGATGCCGAAATCGCGAATCAGCGCGGCATGGGCGATACGCGCATGTTCGACGATCAGTTCGGGCGTGAGGCGCGCGATGGCGCGGCCCAGCGGTTCGTGCACGGTGACGGGCACCACGCGCAGTTGCGGGCAGGCCAGCATCATCACGGGCGGCACCCCGGTGCCGGCGAGTTCGCCGAGGAATTCCGTATGGCCCGGATGCGGAAACCCCGCCGCGGTCAGCACGGATTTTTGGATGGGGTTGGTCACGACGCCATCGACGGCGCCGCTGAGCGCCAACTCCACCGCCTCGCGAATCGCGGCGAGCACGGCGGGCGCCGTGCCCTGGCTCGGCTTCCCGGCCATGGCGGGCGAGGGCAGGGGGCGGTGCAGGACGGGGAGCGCCATGGCGAACGCCGCGCGCGCCTCATCGGGCGTGGTTACGCGCTCAACCGGGGCGCCGGTGATGCGCGCCGCATCGTCGATCAGCAGGAAGGCAGGGCCCGTGGTGCGGAGCGCGTGCCAGGCCTTGGCGGAGATTTCGGCGCCGATCCCGGCGGGCTCACCCATGGTCAGTGCCAACATGACGGAATCCTAGCAGAGCGGCGCCGGCGGCGCACCCACCCTGCAGCTTGCCGCGCTTGCTGAGCGGGCGTTCATGATCCGCTGCCCGCAGCCCTGTCCCGCCGACGTGCTGGAATGGCCCGGGACTGATGCAGCGCAAGGCGCCACCTTCCCGGCAGGCCTAGAACGCACAGCATGTTCGCCGACTGCCTGCATGATCTTGCCGCCCTCGGGCCTTCGGGGCTCGCGGCCCTGATGGGCGCGCTGTTCCTTGCGGGTCTCGCGGGCGGGCTCACTCATTGCAGCGCCATGTGCGGCCCGTTCGTGCTGGCACAGACGGCAGCGACGGCGGACGCGCATCTGGGCGGCGGGGTGCTGCGGCGGCTCGCGGGGGCGGCGCTGCTGCCCTACCACTTCGGGCGCGGCATCGGGTACGGCGCGCTCGGCTTCGTGGCGGGGGGTGCGGGGGCCGTGCTGTCTCAGGCGAGCGGGCTGCAATGGCTGACGGCGATCGTGCTGCTGCTGGCCGCGGTGCTGATGCTGGCGCAGGCGTCGTCGCGCCTCTCGGCCTGGTTGCCGCGCCTGCCGAAACCGCGCCTGCCTCGCGCGCTGGCGGCGCGGCTGGGCGGACTGCTGGCCGCACCCACCGGATGGCGGGGTGTGCGCCTTGGCGTGCTGCTCTCGGCGCTGCCTTGCGGGCTGCTGTATGGCGCGCTGGCGGCCGCCGCCGCCTCGGGCAGCGCGCTGGCTGGGCTGCTGGCGATGCTCGCCTTCGTGGCCGGCACCATGCCGGCGCTGAGCGGCGTGGGCCTGCTTGGCCGGTTCTTCGGCCGGGCGGTCGGGCCTGGCTGGCGCGTGGCGGGCGCGATGCTCTTCGCGCTGAACGGCGTGGTCCTGCTTGGCCTGGCGGCGCGTCTGGTGCTCCCCACGGCGAGTTGACCGGCGGGTCGTTGCCGCTGCGTGTCGAAGCGGAGCCGGTTCGGCCCAGCATTTGCGCGGCACTCAGGCTTGGCCCCAACCGCATGCCGCGCGGCGGGCTTAATCGGTTGTTCATCAATGATCGTGCAAGAAGGGTGACCAGTCACGCCTCGGCAACGGCACAGGATGAGCGGCAACATTCAACTCACCGGGTCGATCCCGGGCCTGATCAACGAGAACACCCCCCTATGGGACTGGTCCGGCCAATTGCGGCTGACGACCAACCCTTCGCAGATTCGCTACGTCGAGGTAGCCGGACGGGGCGAGAACTACTTCGACGCCACGCTCAACCGCAGCACCGGGATGATCGAGATCCGGCCGCTCGCCCAGCTCGATTACGAGTGGTTCATCGCCAACGGCCAGTCCACCAACATCACCTTCACCATCCGGTTCTACATGGCTGACGGCACCATCGCGACGAGTTCGGCAACCTACTCCGTCACCGTGCTCAACATCGACGACACGCCGCCGCAATCGTTGAGCTTCGCGAGCGGCGGCATTGTGGCGGCCGGGGCGCAAGGCGCGCTGATCGGCCGGCTTGCCGTCACCGACCCCGACACGACGAGCGGCTTCACCTTCACCATTCGCGAAGACGAGCAATGGATGTTCGAGGTCGTCAACGGCGATCTCCGGCTGCGCTCGGGCGTCTCGCTCGCCCTGGCGGACGGACCCTACCGGCCGCTTGTCATCACTGTCTCGGACGGCCATCAGTCGCAGGCCTTCACCATCATGATCGGCGTCACCGTACCGGCCATCGGCAATGGGCAGGTGGTGGACCTGCTCGAAACACACGAAAAGGGGAGCGGGTTCCAGTGGGCTTCCCAGAAGAACCTGATTTCGCTGAACATGAGCTACGACATCGCCTCGCTGCGCGACTTCGGCTCGCTCATCCACATCATCATGCGGGACGGCTCGGCGATCACCATCGAGCAACCTGAGGTGATCGACCTGCTGGACGGCTACATCACCTTCTCCGGAAGTTCCTGGGCCGCGCGCGTGTGGACCATCTACGAGTCGATACTCAACCGCGAGGCACGCCACGGCGAGATGTATTCGGCCGTGAACTTCCTCGCCGGCGGCGGCGCGAGCGAAACCTTGGTGGCGCAGCTGTTCAACAGTGCGGAGTTCCGCAACAGCTACGGGCAGCTGAGCAACGCAGGCTTTGTCGAGCGGCTTTATCTCAACATCGTGGGTTGGGTTGATAATAACGGCGTCAACTGGCACGGAGGCCGGCTCGACCAAGGCCGCTCGCGCGAGAGCGTGGCGATGGACTTGATCAACTGGCGCATGAACACGCTCAACCACGATGACGCACGGGCCGGGAATGGCGGCTTCTTCGTGCCGCGCAGCTGGGCGATGAACATCGACTCGATCTCACCGCTCGGCATGGGCGTGGACGCCGCCACCTTCGCCCACTGGTGGGCCTCGCAAATCATTTCGGGTCGCGTGGACGTGTTCTCGTTGGGCGAGGAGTTCGACCGCGTGCAAGGCCTGCTGCCGCGCATCGAGGGTCTCAGCAACCGCAGCGCGATCGAGCGCTTCTTCACCGAGATGACGGGCGCCCCGCCGGAATCGACATGGGCGGCCTCCCTCGCCCAGTTGATCGAGAAGAATGGCCAGACGGCGACGGAATACCTCCGGGACATCCTGCGCGAGGTCGATCTCCAGGAGGCCTACCAGAACCAGTCACCCCAGGGGATCGCCTTCCAGGCCGGCTGGTAGTCAGCGCACCACAAGGTCCTTGTAGGCGTGCCAGGTGGCATGGCCGATCAGCGGCAGCGCGATCACGAGGCCGAGGAAGAAGGGCACCAGTGCCAGGCCCGCGAACACCACGATCAGCCCGGCCCAGAGCGCCATGGCGCGCCAGTTCTCCATGACCGCCTGGATCGAGACGGTGGCGGCCTCGAGAAAGGTCATTTCCGGGCGGTCCAGCAGCATCGGAATCGATACCACAGAGACGGCGAAGGTGACCGAGGCCAGCACGAAGCCGATGGCCGTGCCGATGACCAGAAAGGGCAGGATGTCTGGGCTCTGCAGCATCGCCATCGGCAATTGCCCGAGGGACGGGGCGAAGTTCAGGCCGAAGAACAGCGCGAACAGCAGGCCCGCGATGCGCGTCCAGAACAGGTGCAGCACGAGCAGCACCACGCCCATCATGGCGATCTGTGAGGCATTGCGTCGGAAGCCGGAGAGCGCGTCGGCCAGCGTCACGGCCTCGCCCGCCGCGCGCCGGCGGCTGGTCTCGTAGAGGCCGGTGGCGAGGATCGGCGCGATGATGAAGAAGCCCGCCGTCGCCGGCAGGATCGCCCAGGCTGAGCCCACCTCGAAGAGGAGAAGGGCGAAGATCCAGCCGGCCAGCGTCAGCACGGCGCCGTAGGTCAGGCTGATCGACTTGTTGGCCATCATGTCGCGCCAGCCCAGCGTCAACCAGGTCCAGGGGCGGTCGGTGGCCACGCGGCGCACGCGGCTGCCGAGCGAGGCTGCCGCCGGCCCCTCGGCCGGGGTGATGTCAATGCTCATTGATCTTCCCTCGCGCGGTGGTGTCTGAGCGACCTTATCCCGCCGAACGGAATTTTCCGCCTTGATCCGGATCAAGGACATTGCCCTGTTGGGATGCTTTCTTCCGTCCATGAAATGGCACGGGGCCGATTGCCTCGTGCGGTGCGGGACGAGGAAGGACACCTGAAATGGCGACAGCGAGCGCGGCCCCCATGCTGATGGCGGGCGACAAAGTGACGCGCAGCGCGCCCGACTATGTCGATGGGCCGCTGCGGGCCTTTGCCATCGCCACCATGTTCTGGGGCATCGTCGGCTTCCTGATGGGCGTTCTCATCGCCTCCCAGCTCGCCTGGCCGTTGCTCAACCTGGACCTGGAATGGACCAGCTTCGGCCGGCTGCGCCCGGTGCACACGAGTGCGGTGATCTTCGCCTTCGGCGGCAACGCGCTGATCGGCACCAGCCTCTTCATCGTGCAGCGCACCTGCCGGGCGCGCCTCTTTGGCGGCGAGGAAATGGGGTGGTTCCTGTTCTGGGGCTACCAGTTCTTCATCGTTACCGCCGCCCTCGGCTACGTGCTGGGTGTCACGCAGGGCAAGGAGTACGCCGAGCCCGAATGGTTCGTGGACCTCTTCCTCACCGTCGTCTGGGTGACCTACCTGGTGGGCTTCGTCGGCACGATCGTGAGGCGGGAGGAGCCGCACATCTATGTGGCGAACTGGTTCTTCCTCGCCTTCATCATCACCGTCGCCGTGCTGCACCTGGGCAACAACATCTCGCTGCCGATCAGCGCGGGCAGCACGCTCTCCTATCCGGCGCCGGCCGGCGTGCAAGGGGCGATGATCCAGTGGTGGTACGGCCACAACGCGGTTGGCTTCTTCCTGACCGCGGGCTTCCTCGGCATGATGTACTACTTCATCCCGAAGCAGGCTGAGCGGCCGGTCTATTCCTACCGGCTCTCCATCGTCCATTTCTGGTCGATCATCTTCCTCTACATCTGGGCCGGCCCGCACCACCTGCACTACACGGCGCTGCCCGACTGGGCGCAGACGCTCGGCATGGTGTTCTCGGTCATGCTCTGGATGCCGAGCTGGGGCGGCATGATCAACGGAATCATGACGCTCTCTGGCGCCTGGGACAAGCTGCGCACCAATCCCGGCCTGCGCTTCTCGGTCACCGCCGTCGCCTTCTACGGCATGTCCACCTTCGAGGGGCCGGTGATGTCCATCAAGGCGGTGAACAGCCTCTCCCACTACACGGACTGGACGATCGGGCACGTGCATTCGGGCGCACTCGGCTGGAACGGCTTCATCACCTTCGGCGCGCTTTACTGGCTCGTGCCGGTGCTTTGGAACAGGCGCGCGATGTTCAGCGAGCGGCTGATCGCCTGGCACTTCTGGTTGGCGACGCTCGGCATCGTTCTCTACATCACGGCGATGTGGGTCTCCGGCATCATGCAGGGTCTCATGTGGCGCGCCTATGACGAGCTGGGCTTCCTGCAATACAGCTTCGTCGAGACGGTCGCCGCCATGCATCCCTACTACGTGATCCGCATGACGGGCGGGCTGCTCTACCTGAGCGGCGCCATCCTGATGGCGTGGAACATGTACAAGACCATCACCAGCCAGGAAGTCGTGGCACCGGTGCGCGCCGCGGCCCCCGCTGGCGCCGTCGCGGCCGAGTGAAGGAGGGCCCCCGATGTTCAAGAAATTCACCCACGGCATCATCGAGCGGAACGTGCTTCTGCTCGGCGTGCTGACCCTCATCACCATCTCCATCGGCGGCTTGGCGCAGGTGGTGCCGCTGTTCACCCTCGAGAGCACGATCGAGCGCGTGGAAGGGGTGCGCCCCTACACGCCGCTGGAACTCATGGGCCGCAACATCTACGTGCGCGAGGGCTGCTACGGCTGCCACAGCCAGATGATCCGCCCCTTCCGCGATGAAGCGGAGCGCTACGGCCACTTCAGCCTGGCGGCCGAGAGCATGTACGACCGCCCCTTCCAATGGGGCAGCAAGCGCACGGGCCCGGACCTCGCACGGGTCGGTGGCAAGTATTCGGATGACTGGCAGGCGGCGCATCTTCGCAGCCCACGCGCCCTGGTGCCCGAGAGCATCATGCCGCCCTACTCATTCCTCGACCGGCCGCTGGACTACACCAACATCCAGCATCATCTGCGGGCCCAGCGGGCCTTGGGTGCCCCCTACACGGACGAGATGATCGCGAACGCCCGCGCCGACCTCGTGACGCAGGCCCGCCCCGATGCGGACGGCACGGCCTTCTCCTCGCGCTACGCCCGTGCGCGGCAAGGCGCCTTCGACGGCAACGCCGCGCGCGTGACGGAAATGGACGCCATCGTCGCCTACATTCAGATGCTGGGGACGTTGGTGCAGTTCCAGGATGTCACCCCCGCGCAGCTTCGGCAGCAGTGAGGAGGCCGCGCCATGCATGAACTCCAATCGCTTTTCAACACGCTCTGGGTCGTCTGGTTCTTCCTCCTGTTCGGCGGAATCCTGGCCTGGGTTTTGCGCCCTTCGAAGCGACGCGTCTGGAAGGAGCGCGGCAACATGATCTTCCGCGACGACGAAAAGGGAGGGCGCTGAACATGCCCACAAAGATCGAGAAGGACGCCATCTCCGGCGAGATGACCACCGGCCATGAATGGGACGGGCTGAAGGAACTCAACACGCCCCTGCCGCGCTGGTGGCTTTATACCTTCTACGCCTGCATCCTGTTCTCGGCGGTCTGGGTAGTTCTGTATCCAGCTTTTCCCTTCACCGGCGCCACTGGCCTCCTGGGCTGGACCGCGCGCGGCGCGCTGCCGGCGCAGCAGGCGACCGAGCGCACGCGGATCGAGCCCATGCTGGCCCGCATGCGCGCGGCCACGCCCGAGCAGATCGCCGCCGACCCCGAATTGCGCGGCTTCGCACTGGCCGGTGGCCGCGTCGCCTTCGCCACCAGTTGCGCGGGGTGCCACGGCGCCGGCGGCCAGGGTGCCATCGGCGGCTTCCCGAGCCTCGGCGACGATGACTGGATCTATGGCGGCAGCTTCGAGGCGATCCAGCACACCATCCGCCACGGTGTGCGCTCGAACGAAAGCGATGAGCAGCGCGGCATCGCCATGCCCGCCTTCCTGGCCACCAGCATGCTCAACCCGGCACAAGTCGGCGACACGGCCGAGTTCGTGCTCAGCCTGGCGAACCGCAGCACGGACCCGGCGGCCGCCGCCCGCGGCGAACCCCTCTTCGCCGAAAACTGCGCGAGCTGCCATGGCGATCGCGGCGAGGGCAACCGGGATCTCGGCGCGCCACGCCTGAACGACCGCATCTGGCTCTATGGCGGTGATCGCGCGGCCATCTCGCACAGCATCTCCTACAGCCGCGCGGGCGTCATGCCCTCCTGGCAGGGGCGGCTTGATCCGGCGATGGTCAACATGCTGACCGTCTATGTCCACGCGCTGGGCGGGGGCGAATAGGCAAACCCATGTCCGTCATCCTGGCCACCAGACCATTGCCGGCCGGGGATCCGCCCCCGCTCTATGCCGATCATGAGAAGGTCTACCCCCGCGCCGTGAAGGGCGTGGTGCGGCGCTGGAAATGGGCCGTCCTGTTGGCGCTGCTCGGCCTCTACTACATCGTTCCCTGGATCCGCTGGAACCGTGGCCCGGGCGTGCCGGACCAGGCCGTGCTGGTGGACATCTCCAACGCGCGCCTCTTCTTCCTGTGGTTCGAGCTCTGGCCGCAGGAGATCTACTTCCTCACCGGCATCCTGGTGCTGAGCGCGATCGGCCTCTTCGCCGTGACGTCCCTCTTCGGGCGCGTCTGGTGTGGCTTCACCTGCCCGCAGACCGTCTGGACGGACCTGTTCATGTGGGTCGAGCGCAACATCGAGGGCGACCGCAACGCGCGCATCAAGCTCGACCATGGCCCACGCAACCAGGCCTGGTGGCGCGCGAAGGCGTTGAAGCATGCGGCCTGGCTCGGCAGCGCCATGGCGACCGGCGGCGCCTGGATCATGTATTTCAATGACGCCCCCCGCACGACGGTCGAGATGATGACGGGGCAATCCAGCCTCGCCATCTACGGCTTCTTCGCCCTCTTCACGGCGACCACCTACGTGCTGGCCGGTGCGGCGCGCGAGCAGGTCTGCACCTACATGTGCCCCTGGCCGCGCTTCCAGGGCGCCATGCTCGACGAGAACAGCCTGGTCGTTACCTACCGCGACTGGCGGGGGGAGCCGCGCGGCAAGCCGGCCGACCCCGCTTCGGGCGACTGCGTGGACTGCAAGGCCTGCGTGCATGTCTGCCCCACCGGCATCGACATCCGCGACGGGCAGCAGCTCGAATGCATCGGCTGCGGCCTTTGCGTCGATGCGTGCGACGACGTGATGAAGCGCCTTGACCGGCCGACCGGGCTGATCGCCTTCGAGACGCTGAAGAACCTCGCCGCCAGCCAGGCCGCAACGGCCGGCATTGCCCCCGCGGCCGAGCGCACCGCGAAGGGCATGGCGGCCCGAACGCGGCAGAAGATCGTGCGGCCGCGCACCATGGTCTATGCCGGCGTGCTCGCGGCGGCGGCGGCGGTGATGCTCGGTGCCTGGCTGCTGCGCGAAACACTGACGCTGACCATCCTGCCCGACCGCGCGCCGCTTTACGTGCAACTCTCCGATGGCGGCATCCGCAACGGCTACACGCTGAAACTCGCGAACAAGCTGCGTGGCGAGACGACCTTGGCACTCGCCCTTGAAGGCCCGGCGGGCCTGCGCCTGCTGGTGCAGGATGCCGCCGCGGATGCACAAGGCCGACCGCTGCTCACCACGCGCGATGATGGCATCACCCAATGGCGCGCCCTTGTCACCGCGCCGGAGGGTCTGCGCCTGCGCGAGAGCACGCCGATCAAATTCCGCCTGCTCGATGCGGAGGGCCGCGTGGTCATCCTCCAATCCAGCGCGTTCATGGGACCACGCCGATGAGCAGGCAAGCCTTCGATGCCAACCGCAGCCGCTGGATTCCCTGGGTCTTCGTGGGCGGAATGGCGCTCGTGGTCGTCGTGAACGGCGTGCTGATCGTCTCGGCGATCTCGACCTTCACGGGCGTCTCGGTCGATCGGTCCTACGATCGCGGGCGCACCTACAACCACGTGCTGCGCGAGGCCGACCGGCAGAATGCCCTGGGTTGGAGCGCGACCGTCGCGCTCGATGGCCAGCGCCTCGACATCATCGTGCGTGACCGCGAGGGCAGCTACGTTCCTGGCCAGATCGAGGCGCACATGCTCCGCCCGCTGGATGGCGAGCGGGTGGACCTCCCCGACGCGACCGGCGTCGGCCGCTTCACGGTCGAACTGCCGGAACTGCGCGCGGGGCAGTGGGAGTTCCGCGGCCTGCTGACTTCGAGCAAAGGCGAGCGGCGCGACATCCGCCAGCGCGTGAACCTGCCGTGAGCCGCATCGCACGCCCGAGCCTCGCACCGCCGGCCGCCAGCCACGGCGCCTGTGCGCATTGCGGCGCGCCTTGCGATCCAGGGCGCACCGAGCGCTTCTGCTGCGCGGGCTGCGAGGGCGCGTTCCACATCGTCCAGGGCCTGGGGCTCGACGCCTTCTATCGCCGGCGCGATGCCGCCGATGGCGCGCTCAAGCCGCAGGATCCCCCAAGTGCCGACTTCGCCGCCCTTGCCCGGCAGAACGCGGACGGCACCCACAGCCTGGAACTGATGGTCTCCGGCCTCACCTGCGGCGCCTGCATCTGGCTGATCGAGCAGGCGCTGGCGCAGGAGGCGGGCGTGGTCCGCGCCCGTGCCAACCTCTCCACTCGCCGCCTCGCCGTCACTTGGCAGGGCGAGGCCGGGCGCGCCAACGGGCTGGCTGCGCTGGTCGCGCGGCTGGGCTTCCGTGTCGCCCCCTTCTCGCCCGCCTGCCTGCGCGCGACGGAGGACGCGGAGGGGCGCGAACTGACCCGTGCGCTCGGCATCGCGAGCTTCGGCGCGATGAACGTGATGCTCGTCTCTGTCGCCGTCTGGGCCGGCGGCGACATGGGCGAGGCGACCCGCCACCTGATGCACTGGCTGGCCGCGCTGATCGCCCTGCCGACCATTACGGTGGCCGGAATGCCGCTGTTCCGCTCCGCCTGGCGCGGGCTGCGCGCGGGGCGGCTCAACATGGATTGCGCCGTCTCGCTCGGCATCCTCGCCACCACGGCGATGTCGATGAGTGAGACGCTACGCAATGGTGCCTTCACGTGGTTCGACGGTGCGACCGCGCTGCTGGCCCTGATGCTGGCCGGCCGCGTGCTGGACCGCGCGGCGCGGCGGCGGGCGCGGCAAAGTGCCGCGGAATTGCTGGCGCTGCAGGAAGGCCACATCACTGTGCTGGGCGAGGCGCATCCCGTCCCTGTCGAGCGCGTGCCGGCCGGTGCGCGCATCCTGATCGCAAGCGGCGAGCGCCTGCGCCTCGACGCCGTGCTGGAGGATGCCGACGCGCTGCTCGACACCGCCGCCACAACCGGCGAGAGCCTGCCGCGCCGCTTCGCGCGGGACGAGGCGCTGGCGGCCGGCGCCGTCAACATGGGCGCCCCCTTCACCGCCCGCGTCACGGCCGCCGCGGCCGACGGCTCGCTCGCCGCCATGGGCCGGATGCTGGAGCAGGCCGAGCAGGCGCGCGGCCGCTACACCTCCATCGCCGACACCGCCGCGCGGATCTACGTGCCAGTGGCGCATGTGGTGGCGCTGCTGACCTTCCTCGGCTGGTGGCTCCTGGCCGATCTGTCGTGGCAGGCCGCGCTGGTGCCGGCGGTGGCCGCGCTGATCATCACCTGCCCCTGCGGCCTGGCCATTGCCGTTCCGGCCGTGCAGGTGGTGGCCTCCGGCGCGCTGTTTCGCCGGGGCGTGCTCGTCTCCTCCCCCACGGCGCTGGAGCGGCTTGCATCGGCGGACCATGTGGTGCTCGACAAGACCGGCACGTTGACGGAGGGCCGCCCGCGCCTGCTGCCCGGCGCCTGGGCGGAGGCCGACCTGCGCGAGGCCGCCAGCCTTGCCCATAGCAGCCGCCATCCGCTTGCCCGCGCTGTCTCACGCGCCTGCCCTGAGGCACCGCGGCTCGACGGCGTCACGGAAATTTCCGGCCGGGGGCTCGTGCATGGCACGACGCGCCTCGGTTCCGCGCGGTTCCTGGGGCTCGCCGACGACGCCGGCATGAGCCTGCACCTGGCGCGGGCCGGCGCCCCGCCGATCGTCTTCCGTTTCGAGGACACGCTGCGCGCCGATGCGGCCCGGGCGATCGACGCCTTCCGGCATGCGGGGCTCGGCATCGAGCTGCTCTCGGGCGATGCGCCGGACGTGGTTGCGCGCGTGGCAGCCGAGGCGGGCATCGACCAGCACCGGGGGGCCACGACGCCCGAGGCCAAGGCCGCGCGCATCGCCGAACTCGCCGCGCAGGGCCGCCGCGTGCTGATGGTGGGCGATGGCATCAACGACGCCGCAGCCCTGGCCGCTGCGCATGTCTCCGCGGCGCCGGCCGAGGGCACGGATGTCGCGCAGGCGGCCAGCGACCTCGTGCTGATGGGCGGCGGCCTGCTGCCGCTGGCCGAGGCGGTGCTGCGCGCGCGCCTGGCGCAGCGGGCGGCACGGCAGAACATCGCCTTCGCCTTCGCCTACAACATCATCGCCGTGCCGGTGGCGATCGCGGGCTTCGCGACGCCGCTGATCGCGGCGCTGGTCATGGCCACATCCTCGCTTGCCGTCATCGGCAACGCATTGCGGGTGGGGCGCTGATGGACACGCTGGCCTGGCTCATCCCGCTGGCGCTGTTCCTGGGCGGGCTCGGCCTCTGGGCCTTCCTCTGGGCGCTGCGCTCGGGGCAATACGACGATCTGGACGGCGCCGCCGCCCGGATCCTCTTCGACGACAACAACCCCCGGGACGACCTCAAGAAAGGAGGCTGACCATGCCCATCTCTTCGGCTGTGTTCATGGTGATGGCGGCGCTCTGCGTCGTGGCGGGGCTCTTCGCCGCCACCGTCGCCGAGGGCTACTTCTACACCTTCGCGGTGCTGCTGATGGCCTTCGGGCTGATCTACGGCTACGGCGTGGTGAAGCGGTACTACGACCTCAAGGATGCCGGGGCGCGGGACGCCGCGCGGCACTGAGCCCGGCTACTCGGGCAGCATGTGCCCGAAGCGCTCCGCCTTCGTCGCGAGGTAGTGATCGTTCACGCCGTTGCCCGCGAAGGCGTGCTCCTCCCGTGTGACGATCTCCACGCCGCATGCGGCGAGGCCCGAGATCTTGTCCGGGTTGTTCGTCAGCAGGCGCACGCGTGGCACGTCGAGCAGGCGCAGCATCGTCGCCGCCACCAGGAAGTTGCGCTCGTCCGCGCCGTAGCCCAGCGCGCGGTTGGCATCGAGGGTGTCGAGGCCCTGGTCCTGCAGCGTATAGGCCCGCAGCTTGTTGACGAGGCCGATGCCGCGCCCCTCCTGCGCCAGATAGAGCAGCACGCCCGCGCCATCGACCGCCATGCGGCGCAGCGCGCCCTTGAGCTGGGGTCCGCAGTCGCAACGCAGCGAGCCCAGCAGGTCTCCGGTGAAACATTCCGAGTGCAGCCGGACCAGCGGCGTGCCGCCAGCGGCCAGCACCGCCGCGGGGTCGCCCACCAACATCGCCAAGTGCTCGATGCCGCCATCGGCCGCGCGGAACGCGATGATGCGCGTGTCGGGCGAATCCTCCAGCGGCACGCGCGCCTCGCCCACCCGGCGGAGCGACGTGGCGACCGAGGCGGGATAAGCGAGAAGATCGGCGGCACTCACGCGCAGCAGGCCGTGCGGTGTGGCAAGCGAGGTCTCCGTCACGGGCGCGGCGATCAGTGCCGGCAGCAGGCGGCCGAGCTTTGCCAGGGAAAGCGCCGCCGCTGCCATCGCCGGCAGCGCAGCGCGCTCCAGCACTTGCCCCTCCACCCCGAGCAGCAGCTCCGCCGTCGGATCGGCAAAGGCACGCAGCCGCTCGGGCGAGGTCAGCGCCGCCGGCAGGCGCAGCGCCACGACGCCATCCTCCGGCGCATTGAGCGGCACGGGGCGTTGCAGGAGGGATGCGGCGCGAACAGGGGCCAGCAGCAGCACCGGCTTTGCCGTCGCGAGTGCCAGCATCTCGCCCAGGCCTTGCGCGCCAACCGTCTCGGCCGCCGCGACCAGCAGCGCGCCGGACGTGCCTTCGACGATGACGGGCGTACCTCGCCGCAGCTCGGATACGGCGCGATGCACCGCCCGCAGGGCGAGCGTCTCCGCCGCGGGCGGCCGCGTCGGCAAGAGGTCGGAAGGCCGGAAGGCGTGGCTTTGCATCAATTGAATGTCCCGTGGTGCTCGCAATATAGAGTCAAATGTGGCCTTTAGATGCAGTCGTGCATCGGCTGAGACAAAACTATCTTGACCTTGGCCATGATGGGGAGTTGCGTGAGGCGCTTCCCGCGTCGGGCGGCGATGCTATAATGCCCCTTCGAACTGATGGCCCCGCATGACCGGCCAACGCAGAATCCTGCTGCTGACCGCAGATGCAGCGCTCACCGCGCTGCTGCCCCCCCAACTTGCGCAGGGCACGGATTTCCAGGCCGACCATGCCCTGCCCGAAGCGGGCGAGGCCGTGCTGGCCCAGGCCGGCAGCCGGATCGACGCCACCCTGCTGGATGCCGCCGCAGCGCCCGGTGCCGCACATTGGGGGCCGCGTCTTCGCCTGGCGAGCGGCGGACGGCCCGTCCTGCTCCTCGGCCGCGGGACGGACGAGCCGAGCGACGCCCCCCTGCCGCCCGGCATCAGCGAGCGCGTGCCCAAGCCAGTCCGCCTGGCCGACCTGATGACGCGGCTGCACGCGGTGCTGGCCAGCTTCGAGGCCTCCCCGGAGGCGGCGATCCCGCTCGGCGCCTACGCCTTCCACCCCGCCGCCAAGCAGATGCGCGACGCCCAGGGCCAGCGCATCCGCCTGACCGAGAAGGAGGCGGCGATCCTGCTCTACCTCCACCGCGCGGGGGACCGCGCCGTGCCGAGAAGCGAGTTGCTGGGCGAGGTGTGGGGCTATTCCAGCGCCGTCACGACGCACACGCTCGAGACCCACATCTATCGCCTGCGCCGCAAGATCGAGCCCGATCCGCAAGCCGCGCGCCTGCTCCTGACCGATGAGGGCGGCTATCGGCTCGGCAGCACGTAGGCCCTGGCCTTGTTAGGGGCCTAGTCGGGCCCTTCATACGCCTCGGTGGCGGCACGCCCGGGCAGTTCCAGCCGCGCGGCCAAGCCGCCCAGCCGCTGGCTGCGCTCGAGCGTCAGCGTACCGCCGTACAGCGCGGCGAGGTCGGTGACGATGGCGAGGCCGAGGCCGGAGCCGGGCTTTGCCTCGTCCAGCCGAACGCCGCGCAGCAGTGCCGCGTCGTCCCCGCCCTCGGCGAGGCCGGGGCCGTCATCCTCCACCCGCATGACGACGTGCCCCCCTTTCGGCGGCAGCACCCGCACCACGACGCGCGAGTTCCCGTATTTGCAGGCGTTCTCCATGAGGTTGCCGAGCATCTCGGTCAGGTCCTGGCTGTCCGCCCGCACACGGCCAGTGCCGTCGCCACTCACCTCGATCGTGATCCCGCGCGCCGCGGTGAGGCGGCGCAGCGCCGTTCCCAGCGCCTCTGCCACCGTCAGCGGCGTCGTCTCCACCCCAGCCAAACCAGCCAGCGCGCCGGCGCGCGCGCGGCGCAGGTGATGCTGCACCAGGCGCTCCAGCGTGGCCGACTGGGCTCGCGCGCCGGCGATATCCCCCGTTTCGAGCGCGTTGCGGAGCACGGCGATGGGCGTCTTCAGCGCATGCGCCAGATTGCCGACGTGGGTTCGCGCGCGCTCGACCGTCATGCGGTTCTGCTCGATCAGCGCCTCGATCTCGGCGACGAGAGGGACGATCTCCTCCGGCGCCACGATGTCCATGTGCAGGCGCCTTCCCTCCCGCACCTCGACGAGTTCCTCATGGGTGCGGCGCAGCGGCCTCAGGCCCCACACGACCAGCAGCGCGACCACCGCCACCAGCCCGGTGCCGAGGAAGGTGAAGGCGAGGATGATGTTGCGGCGCAGGTCCGCGATCTCCTCGTCCGTGCCGACGCGGGTGACCGCCACCTGCACGGTGATCGGCGTGCGCCCCACGCGGCTGTCGATCTGCACGTCGCGCTCCAGCACGCGCAGATCCTCGTCGCGGGGCCCGAGCATGTCGCGCGCGCGTATGCCCACTGGCTCGCTCAGTGGCGGCGCCAGCCGCGAATCCCATAGCGACCGCGAAGTGGCCTGCGTGCCGCCCGGCCCGGTGAGCTGCCAGTAGTGACCCGAAAGGGGGCGCTCGAATTCCGGATCGCCCAGCGGGCGCGTCAGCATCGGGCCAGTGATCGGATCGAAGGCGACGGCGACAACGACGGCATCCAGCAGACTTGCCAGGCGCGCATCCGCGGCGGACTGGATCTGCCGCGCATCCGTCTGCACCACGAACCAGCCGATCAGCCCAAGCCCGAGCGAGACCCAGATCGTGGTCAGCAGCGCCAGGCGTCGGGTGAGGGACTTCACCCAGGCGCGCCCGGGATGAGA
>Ga0105047_10004391_pt1 | contig 24537 bp, 22 predicted proteins | sample MAT04_FD_78384 | JGI IMG/M metagenome (GOLD analysis project Ga0105047, IMG submission 78384) | Freshwater microbial communities from Lake Fryxell liftoff mats and glacier meltwater in Antarctica - MAT-04 (megahit assembly) | ecosystem: Environmental > Aquatic > Freshwater > Ice > Liftoff...
ACCCGTTCGGCCGCCACGGCAATCGCACGCAGCGGCCGCGCGATTTCTCCGTGCCAGTTGCGTCCGGCGTCGGTGAGCGCAATGCCACGACCGTCGCGCCGGGTCAACGCCAACCCGAGGTGCGCTTCGAGCACGCGCAATTGCTGGCTGACGGCCGCAGGCGTCACCGCAAGTTCTTCCGCTGCGGCGCGCACCGATCCCAACCGGGCCACGGCATCGAAGGCACGCACGGCGTTCATCGGGGGCAGGCGCATGGCGACTTCCGTATAGTTCAGAAAATCTTAACAGATACTGACGAAAGCATCGCTATTCGACGTCGCGCCACGCGCCTAAATTGCATGACATCGCAGGCCACCGTGCATCCGCCCCGCCGGGGCCAACGGTGCCTCCGGGGCTTGGCATCGCAACGCGGTCCGCCCCGGACATCAAACCTGCAGGAGAATGATCATGCCGCATGTCGACGACCTGACGCTTCGCACCGATTGGCTTAACAATGGCACCTCGCCCTTCGCGCGCCCCGTGGCCGCGGTCACCGCGCTGGTGCAGTCACTGCCCGCCCGCGCCGCGGCGGCATTCACCCGATGGAATGCCGGAAGCCAAGCGCAACCGGGCGACCACTGGTACACGCGCCCTGACTGGGAAATGCGCAAACAGGAAGAGCGCTATGCGCGCGCCACGGGCCTGGCGGAGCTGGAAGGCATGGAGCGCGCCTTCGACCGCCGCGAAGGCGACAGCCTGCGCCACTGGGAGTGGCGCTAGCGCAGGCGGGCGCGCGGGCGTGACGCTACGCCCGCAGCTGTCCGTGGATGCCCGCCAATGGCGCGCGGCGCAGGAAATTGCCGTCGCGGCCCAGGATGAAGTGCAGCAGTTCATCGAGCAGCGGCGCCTCGATGGCGTTGCTGTGGAATTCCAGCGTCACGCGATCGAAGCGATCGACGTTGGTCATCGCGCAAGTGATGAGCCCAGTGCGGTAGTCGGTCTTGAACATCACGGCGGCAGGCACGGCCGGCGGTACCGTCAACACGCACTTCGTCACCACGCCGTTGTGGTCCACCACGCGGCGCGCGGAATATTGCAGTCCTGCGTCGTCCAGTACTTTCTCCGCCATTGAGACGCCGCCCGGCGACACTTCGATCGTCTGCGGATTGGCAGTGGCGATCTCGTACCAGATGTTGATCTCGTCGATGACGGGAAAGCCGACGATGCGCTGCGTATGCTGGCCGACATACCCGCGATTGAAGCGCGGATTCTCGAGCACCATGCCGTGGCCGAGGTCGTAGCGATGCTGGATCGGCGGCTTCAGCTCATCCAGATAGGCCATCGCCTTTTCGAGCCACGCATACGCCTTGCGCAGCCGCGCGTCGATCTGCTGGTAGCCCTCGACGTCCTCATGCGCGTGCGGCGACGTACGCGCCGCCTCGTATTGCACACGTAGTTCGTCGAAGAGCGAGCTTCCGGCGGGTTGCAACATGGCGGACCTTCCAGGCGGTGGACGATGGACAGCGGCAGGATGGGAAGTTTAGCCTTTCCAGCCTCGCGAAGCGCCGGCGATCAGCGAAAGCGCCGACCGGCCTCGATGCCGAGGCCGCTGACCACGCTGCCGAAAAGATCGCCCACCACGATGCGGCTCGCCGGGAACGCGCCCTGGAAGGCTTCGCGCAATGCCGTCATGCCGCTCGAGCCCCCGGTGAAGTACAGCGTCGAGATCGCCGCGGATTGCAGTCCCGCTGCATGCACGGTGGCCGTGCCGAGCGTCACCAGCCGGGCCAGCAGGTCGGCCAGCAGCGCGATCAGCGCGTCGCGCCGCGCAGGGGCGGAAAGTCCGGGTTCGATGTGCGCGAGATCGATGGTGGTGCTGGCGGCGGTGGAGAGTTCGATCTTCGCGGCTTCCGTGCGACCGATCAGCTCGTGTCCGAGGCGCTCTTCCACGACGTGACGCAAACGGTGGAATGGCACCAGGTCGATGAAGAAGGCCTGCAACTCGCGCAGGGTTTCGCGCGTGGCCGCGCCATACAGAAGGTTGATCCGGTACCACGTCGAGAGTTCGAAATACAGCGTGTCGGGAATCACGAGGCCGCGGCGGCCGATGGACTTGTACCCCAGCGTCGGCATGATCCACGACATGTTGAGTCGTGAATCGAAGTCCGTACCGGCGATGTGGATGCCGTCATTGGCAAGCACGTCGCCCCGTCGGTCCGTGCGCGGCCGGCGGTCCGGCCCCAGCCGCACCACGGTGAAGTCCGCCGTGCCGCCGCCGACGTCGATGACCAGCACCGTTTCCTCCCGGTCGAGGGTGCGCTCGTAGTCGAAGGCCGCCGCGATCGGCTCGAACTGGAACTCGATGTGGCGGAACCCGGCCGCCCGCGCGCACTTGGACAGCGTGGCCTGCGCATGCCGGTCGCGCACCGCATCGTCATCGACAAAGCGCACGGGCCGCCCCAGCACGACATCGTTGAGCTTGCCACCGGCCTCAACGCTGGCGCGATCGCGCAGCATCCGCAGGTACAGCGTGAGGATGTCGGCAAAGGCCATCGCGCGATCGCCGATTGCTGTCTTCTCGTCGATCAGCGTGCTGCCAAGCAGGCTCTTCAACGCGCGCATCAGGCGGCCCGGTGTCCCGTCGAGATACGTGCGCACCGCCTCGCGCCCGTAGCACACGGACGGCGGCGGATCAGTGGAAAAAAAGACCGCGCTGGGAATATCGGTGGCGCCGTCCTCGAGCCGCAGCAACCGCACCGAGTCGCCCTCTGGCAGCGCCACGCCGGAGTTCGACGTGCCGAAGTCGAGCCCGCAGGCCGTCATCGGGGCGGCGGCAATCGCGTTTGCAGCACGGACGGCAGGAACTGCAGCACGCAAGCGCGACTGCGATGCCAGAACGCCGACAGCAGCAGCAAGGCCGAGCCGAGAAGTAGTGCCGTGAATGCAAAACCCAGGCTCACGACGCCGAACTGGTGCAGCAACGCGCTGAAGGTGTAGAGCACGTAGCTCAGTGCCGCCACCATCAATGCGCGCCGATCGATCGTCAGCGATATCAGCGCGATGGCCGCATACAGGACGCCGACCAGCAGCGCAGTGGCCAGTGTCGTGCTGTCACCCTTCGACACGCCCAGGCCACCGAACACGGCATGCACCAGCATGGGCGCCGCGAGCAGGTGGAGCCAGAAAGCGGCGTCCGAGCGGCGCGTCGTCCGCGACGGGTCGGCGGCGTCCCAACGCAGCGCGAGCGCGAACACAATGAGCCCGGTGACGAGGGCAATGAGCGGCGTCCATTCGGCCGCTTCGGATACGATCGTCAGCAGCAGCGTCACCGCACCACTCAATGCCGCCGCGACACCCAGTGCAACCGTGATCGGGACCCGGAAACGCCACCAGTGCAACCACGCGCCGAACGTCGCCGCAATGCTGCCCACGACCCAGCCCATGCTGGAGTGATCGACATGGTAGACACCCACGGCCACAATCGCGCCGACAAAGGTCACCGCCAGCACGATGGCCGGCAACGCCATGTGGCGCTTGCGGATGAAGAACTCCGCCAGTCCCCACGCGCAGAAGGCCACGGCCACGGCGCCGAGCCACGCGGCAACCGATGCGCCGATCGCCGCCACGGACACCAGCAGCAGTCCGCACGCGATCACGACGAAGATGTCGTTGAAGCCGGTGACGAGCCGGAAGCGCTCGTCATCTGCCGCCGACCCGACGCGGATCCTCGCGACGTGGTCGCGGAGTGCTGCCGCCGTGGCCTCGGTCAACACGCCGGCCTCGACGGCCGACGCCAGTTCCTCTTCGCTGTACATGGTTGTCCGGCCGTGACGCCGTCCGTGGAACGAAGGCCGAAGTCTAAACGTTGTGGCGCTTGGCAGCGCACGCAGGCTCGCCCACAATCGGGAATTCCTGACCCCATCACGCGCGTTTGTGAGCCCATTCAAGCTGACGTACTCGACCATGTTCGCGCCACCGCCGGCGCTGCATGAGAATTTCGCCGCCGCCGTCGACCGCGTCGTCGCCGGGTTGGGCCGGATGCACGGCCTCTATCTCGACGGCAGCCTGGTCATGCGGAATGCGACGACGGCCAAGCGCGATCCCGCCAATCTGCAGCGGATCCTGGGCCACTTCTCGCTCGCGAGTGTTGCCGACGTTGGCACAGCCGTGGCGGCAGCGCGCCGCGCATTCCCCGCCTGGCGGGCAACACCGTGGCAACGCCGCGTCGAGCTGCTGGGCAAGGTTGCAGAGATCGTCAATGCACGGCTCTACGACCTTGCCGCCGCCGTGTCGCTCGAAGTCGGCAAGAACCGGATGGAAGCCCTGGGCGAAGTGGCCGAGGTCAGCGCCTTCATCGATATCTACGCGCGGCAGATGGTCGAGAACCACGGTTACGATCATCCGTTGCCTGAAGATCCGTTGCCAGGCTTCACGAGCCGCAATCGCAGCGTGCTGAAGCCTTATGGCGTGTGGGCGATCATTGCGCCGTTCAATTTTCCGTTCGCGTTGGCGGGTGGTCCCGCGGTCGCCGCGTTGCTGGCCGGCAATACCGTCGTGCTGAAAGGCTCGCTCGATACGCCGTGGTCCGGGCTGCTGCTGGCGCAATGCCTGCACGAAGCAGGCGTGCCGCCGGGCGTGTTCAACTACCTGGTCGGTGACGGTGCACATGTCGGCGAGGCGCTGATGGCGCATGACGGGATCGACGGCATCACGTTCACGGGGTCACACGCTGTGGGCATGCACATCCTGCGTACGCAGGTCGCGCGCGACTACCCGCGCCCGTGCATCGCCGAGATGGGTGGCAAGAATGCCGCCATCGTGACTGCTTCAGCGAACCTTGACGTTGCCGCGCAGGGCATCGTGCGCTCGGCCTTCGGGATGTCGGGGCAGAAATGCTCCGCGCTGTCGCGGATCTACGTGGACCGGCGCGTGGCCGACGGGTTGATCGAAGCTCTGCGGACGGCGACCAGTAAATTGTCCATCGGCGAGCCGCAACATGAGACGACCTACATGGGCCCCGTGACAACACGCGCCGCGTATGAGCGATATGCGTCGTGTTGCGAAGCCTTGAGGGGGGGTGGTGGCCGGGTCCTGTGCGGCGGAACGATACTGACCGAAGGCGCATTCGCCGACGGCCTGTACTGCGCACCGACGATCGCACAGGCGCCGCTTGACCACCCGTTGTGGACGCGCGAGATGTTCGCGCCCATCGCGATGCTGGCGCCCGTTGACGATGCGGCGCAGGCGATGGCACTGGCGAACGCCAGTCACTTCGGGCTCACCGCCGGGTTCTACGGTGCGAAGGACGAGGTCAACTGGTTCTTCGAGAACATCGAAGCAGGCGTCACGTATGCCAACCGCCCGCAGGGCGCGACCACCGGCGCATGGCCGGGGTATCAGCCCTTCGGCGGCTGGAAGGCCTCGGGCAGCACCGGCAAGGCGCTGGCATCGTTCCACTACCTGCCGCAGTACCTGCGGGAGCAGTCACAGACGCGAATTGAATAGCAAGCGCAAGTTCTGCGGTCGACCCGCGCGTGATACAGAGCGCGGCCCGAAATGCAATGGGTATGGCTAGGGCAACGGAACCTTGGCATTGATCCATTGGAGGAGCTGATTCAAGCCAAGCGCCCCCGATTGACGGGCAACCTCGCGTCCGCCCTTGAACGCGACCAGCGTCGGGATGCTGCGGATGTTGAATTGGCTGCCGATCTCCGGTACGGCCTCAGTATCAAGCTTGGCGAGGCGCACCCGTGGCGCGAGACGCGCCGCGGCCGCTTCGAATGCCGGTGCCATCGACAGACACGGTCCGCACCACGGGGCCCAGAAGTCGACGACCAGTGGCAAGTCGCTGGCGGCGACCTGACGGTCGAAGTTGGCGCTGGTCAGCACAAAGGAACGCCCGGCAAGCAGCGGCTCTTTGCAGCTTCCGCACTTCGGTTCGTCATCGAGCCGTGTCGGCGGAAGTCGATTCGTCGTGTTGCAATTGGCGCAAACGACTTGCAGGAATTCACTCATTGGACGCACACCTTGGACACCAGGGAATTCTACTCCTGCAACACCAACTGGGACATTCGTGGCCAGCGGATGGGCGGTTCATAATGGCAGCGCACTTCACGTCCAAGCACCACGACCTCACGCGGAGAAACGCCGATGTCCACCTACCGCAAGACCCCCGAAGCCATCGCGCGCCTCTCGCCCGAGCAATATCGCGTGACCCAGCAAAGCGGCACCGAGGCGCCGGGGAGCGGTGAGCTTCTCGACAACCACGAACCCGGAATCTACGTCGACATCGTGTCGGGCGAGCCGTTGTTTGCCTCGTCCGCCAAGTTCGACTCGGGGTGCGGCTGGCCCAGTTTCTCGCGCCCGCTCGTGCCTACTGTCGTCAACGAGTTGAAGGACGCATCACACGGCATGATCCGTACCGAAGTACGCTCGGCCGCCGGCGATAGTCATCTGGGCCACGTCTTCGAGGATGGCCCCGAGGACGAAGGCGGCCTGCGCTATTGCATCAACTCGGCGTCGCTACGCTTCGTACACCGGGAGGACATGGTGGCCGAAGGCTATGGCGCGTTCCTGGACCAGGTCGAGGACCGCCGATAAGCGGACCGGATCAGACGCGTTCACTATCCCCAACGAGTTGACGCGGCGGCCCGTGATGGTTCAACCTCCGACCGTGCGACGACGTGCTGCCGCGCCGTCATCGACCTGCCCATCCGTCCATGCATCTCGATTCCGCATCGAAAGCGGCCCGTTTCGAGGGCGAGTTCACCCACGAGGCCGACGCCGGGTTTCCGCACCTTGCGCAAGTTCCGTTGACGCGCGTCGCACAGTTCATCGATGATTCTAGCGGCCTCGATGCTTCAGCTCGTGGTGACCTGTTGGACGCGCTAGCTCGGCAAGCAACTTACCTCACCGGCGGCGGCGACGTGCGCCCACCGATCGCCGCCATCGAAGCCATGCGCGCGACATTCAACAGGCCGGGGCCCTTCGTCGGTGGCTGGCGTTATACGGATGTGCGATTCCTCGCCACCGTGCCGCGAATTGCCGAGTTTGGCGGCATGGAGGCATGGCTGCGTAGCGTCCAGGTTCGGCGGTGGATTGCGTTTTCTCTCACCGACGGGCGTCCTTGTGGATTGCGACTTCGGCTCGCGTATGGGTCAACTTTGCTGGTCCGTAGCCACCGGTGCAAGCAAGGCCACGCATCCGATGGTGGAGATCAGCTTCTTCTCCTACGAGGCGCTGTGGGGACTGGTCGGAGGATGGGATTACCTTACCGAAGAGAATGCGCAACGGTGCATCGAGGCATTGCCCGGGCTCGTCGATGAGGCGATTCGGCTTCGGATTTGACCAGTTGAATCCGCAGTCAGTCGCCGCCAGGCTGGTGCTGAGCCAACCGTTGCGATATCAGCCCGCACTCCACGGCGTCTTGCAGCGGCTGAACTCGAGCTGGTAGATCGATGTGTCGATCGTCGGCGCGCCATGGCCGAGTAGATCGCGCAGGCCCGTCGCGAGCACCTGGCCGGCACCGCCCACATCCGCGGCCGCATCGCCCTCGATCATCACGATCCACGTCGGCACCAGCGTCGTGTCGGCGCGCACCTTCTTCTCCGCGGTCTGGATCTCGCTGATGGACATGTCCGCGAGGCACAGGTGGACGCCGGCCACGCCTTTGCGGTCGACCAGCGGCGGCAGCAACCGCTGCTGGTGCGCCTCGATGACGCCAGCGCGGTCTGCCGGTCCAATGTCGAAGCGCTGGGTGAGCATGCACCCGCCCTGCCCGACGCCCGCGCTGTAAACGACGCGGCAGATCGAGCGCGACACGTTCCGGAACGACGGTATGACGCGCCTCGTCCACTCAGTCGGCGCATTCAACCGGTTCAGGTAATCGGTGCCGCCGAGCACTTCCGGGCTGTCGGCCTCGTAGAGGTTGAAATACTCCGGCGCGCCGGCGATTGCAGAGTAGCGCCGTCCGCGGCGGAAGCCGGGAATCCCCACGCGCTCCGGCATGTGCTCGCGGTTGTGCCACTGGTGGAAGTCGTCCCTCACCTCGGGCAACAGGTCGTGCCAGATGCAAACAGCGCCAAGTCCGGCGAGGCTCATCGCATAACTCCTTGCCAACAATTATAAGATGTGTAACGATATTCCATATGTTAACAACCCGTCAAGGCCTCCAGTGCCCGGTATGTGATCAAGCCCAGCCGGCCCCTCGCCTTAACTTGGAACGCCATTCGTAATCAATGAAGGTCGTCAATCCCCTGCTGGAGCGCTGCTTTCAGGTGATCGAGTTCCTGGCCGAGGACCCGCAGGCGCTGCGCCTCGGCGTGATCAGCGAAAGGCTCGGCCTGCAGAAAGGCGCCGCGCACCGGCTCCTCGCTGCGCTGTGCAGCATGGGCTGGGTGGAGCAGGAGCCTGACACGGGCTTCTACCGGCTGACGCTGCGCCTCGCGATCATGGGTCAACGGCTGCTGCTGGCGACGCGGATCCCCGACCTGACCCGGCCGGTTCTGGAGACGCTGGCCGTCGATACGCAGGAGCTGGTGCGGATGGCGGTCGTCGAAGGCGAGCACCTGAGCTGGGTCACCTACGCGCAGGCGCGCCGCACGGGGCTCATCTACCAGCCGGCGATGATCGGCAAGGTACCGCTACACGTGACCGCCAACGGCAAGGCGTGGCTGTCCACGCTGCCGCAGGAGGACGCGATCCGGATCGCGAGCGCCGATGGCTTGGACATCCCCGGATCCTACGGCCCCCGCGCGCTGCGCTCGATCGAGGCGCTGGTCGCGGCGCTCGAGGAGACGCGCGCGCGCGGCTGGGGAACATCGTATGAGGAGGCGGAGGCCGGGATCGCTGCCATCGCCGCGCCAATCTGTCCTGGCGGCCCGAACACGCCGGCGGTGGCGACTTGCAGCGTGGCTGGACCAGTGATGCGCTTCACCGCCGATGAGATGACGAGCAAGGCGAAGCTCGTCGTCGCAGCGGCGAACGAGATCGCAGCCATCTGGCCGCTGCGCCCGTTTCATCCGACTGTGGCCATCGCCGCCGCGTGAGTGCGCCGTGGCCCCGATGAACGACGTGGCACAGGTTTCCCCATGCGTATAGCGCTGCTCGAAGCGAGCCACTGGCACGTTCCGCTCTATCTCGATGCACTCTCGCTTCCCGGGATCGAGATCGTCGCGGTGTCGGACCGCGAAACGCTCCACGGACCGGCGGTCGCCGCGCGTTTCGGCTGCCCGTTCTATCGGTCCTATCAGGAGCTGCTGGAACGCACCCAGGTCGACTTCGCCTTCGCGTTCGGCCGACACGTGGACATGCCGGCCATCGGCAACGCGCTGATCGACCGCGGCATTTCGTTCGCGATCGAAAAGCCCTGCGGCACGAACGCCGCGAGCGTCGCGCAACTGCGCGCGCGCGCCGAGGCCGCGCGGCTGTATGTTGCAGTCCCGTTCATGTTGCGTGTAGGCCGCATGCTGCCGGCGATCATCGCGGCCGAAGGGGCGCTGCCCACGCGTGTTCACCACGCCCATTTCCGTTTCGCCGGCGGGCCGCCGTCGCGCTATGTCGACGCCGGCGCCGCGTGGATGCTCGACCCCACGCAGTCGGGCGGCGGCTGCACGATCAACGTCGGCACGCACTTCGTCGACCTCTTCCGTCACCTCACCGGCAGCGACGTGAAGCGCGTGTCCGCGGTGATGAACAGCCGCGGGCATGGCGCGCACGTCGAGGACTACTCGATCGTGGTGATGACGGCCGCCGACGGCACTGTGGGCACCGTCGAAACGAGCTACACGTTTCCGAGCGGCGAGGCCGAGCTGCGCGAGTTCTCGTTCGCACTCTCCACCGACACCAACTACTTCCGTTCGACCACCGACGGCATGCTGCTGACCCGCCGCAGCGATCCCGGCGATAACCGCACGTCGGTGGTGCCGATCGACCTTGCCGCCGAGTTCCTCTACGGCCATTACGTCGAGCGTGTCCTCGCGGACTTCGCCGCGGGACGGCGTCCAGTCGCGGGCCTTGCGGAAGCCGAAGCGGTGATGCGCGTGCTCGATGCCGCGTATGCATCGGCGAAGCTCGGCGGCGCCGTGCAACAGGTCGGCTAAGAGCGCGACACTGCGATGACGCTCGTCCTGCAAGCCCGACATTCGCGCCACCGTTTAGCGGCGAGGCTGCGGCCGGTGGTCTGGTTCCTGCCGGTCGTGGTGCTGCTCCTTGCCGTCTCGCTCTATCCGACCGTGTTCGTCATCTGGATGAGCTTCCAGAAGACCCGCTTCTACGACCTCACGGGATTCGTCGGTCTCGCCAATTATGTCGAAGTGCTGTCGTCGCGCACGTTCTGGGATACGACTTACACCTCGCTGGCGTACATGGCGGGCTCACTGGCGCTCTCGCTTGCGCTGGGCGTGTTCGCCGCGTTGATCCTCAACAACCTCGGGCGCACCGGCAAGCTGCTGCGCGTGCTGACGCTGCTGCCGTGGACACTGTCGATGGCCGTTGTCGGCACCATCTGGCTGTCGCTGTTCAACCCGTCGTACGGGCCGATCGGCCATTACATGAAGCAGATCGGCATCGCGCCGGGTCTCATGCTGGGGGACCCCGGGCTCGCGTTGTGGCTCACGGTGTTGGTGACGAGCTGGTGGTCGTTCCCCTACGTGATGGTGATCGTCACCGCCGCGATCCAGTCGATCCCGCGGGAGCTCTACGAGGCGGTGCAGGTCGACGGCGGCGGCTGGTTCCCGAAGCTGCGCTACGTCACGTGGCCCCACCTGATTCCCACGCTCGGCAGCACCGCGCTCACGCTGGGCATCCTGTACCTGACGCTCGTCACGCTGCTGATCGTGCTCACCGGCGGCGGGCCGCTGGGCGCGACCACCACGTGGAGTTTCGAAACGTTCCGCGGCACCGTGCAGGCGCAGAACATCGGGCCCACGGCCGTTTATTCGATCGTCGTACTGGTGGCCAACATCGTGTTGGGTGTGGTCTATATACGTGCAACCGGGCGCGTGTCGGCGTAAGGCGACGGACCTCCCATGTACGCGATCCCCCCCAAGCTGACCAACCGCACGATCGTGGTGGGGCTCTCCGCGCTGGTCGTGCTGTGCGCCGTCGGCCCGATGATGTGGGCGATCTCGACGTCACTGAAAAACGAGGTCGATGCGGTCGCGGCCATTCCGGCGCTGATCCCACCGTCGATCACGTTCGCCAACTTCCTCACCGTCTTCACGCACAAGACATTCCTGGTCGAACTCTTCAATTCGGTGCTCTACGCGGCGGGGGCGGTTGCGGTGGCACTTGCCGTCGGCATTCCGGCCGGCTATGCGGCGTCGCGCTTCAATTTTCCCGCCAAGCGGCCGCTGATGCTGCTGATCCTGGCGACGTCGATGGTGCCGGGTGTCGCGCTGCTGGTGCCGACGTTCTACCTGCTCGATCAACTGGGTCTTCTCAACAACCGGTTCGTGGTCGTCGTTATCCTCGCCGCGCGCATCGCGCCGCAGACAGTCTGGTTCATCCAGAACTTCGTCGACGCAGTGCCGCGCGACATCGACGAGGCCGCGCTGCTCGACGGCGCCAGCCACCGGCAGATCTTGTTGCTGCTCGTGCTGCCGCTGATCCGCCCGGGGATCGCGGCGGTAGCGGTGATCGGCGCCATCACCACGTGGAACGACTACATCACCGTCGCCGTGTTCGCGCCAGACTCCGTCAAGCGCACGCTACAGGTGGCGTTGGTCAACCAGGTGTTCGATTCGGTCGGCATTTCGTGGTCGTTCACGATGGCGTTCGCGCTGGTTTCGTCGCTGCCCGTCATCGTGCTTTTCGTGCTCGTACAGAAGTGGTTCATCGCCGGACTCACTGCCGGCGCGGTCAAAGGCTAGCTACATCGAAGTCACGCAGGTCAAACCGTGCGCATAAACGGCGCAGCGTTGGTTCCATTCACCAAGGAGACTCGTCATGAACATACCTGTTGTACTCAAACCGCAAGCCGGACTAGGCACCCGCCTCGCCGTGGCACTGGGCATCGGTGCCGCAACCCTGCTCGGACCCGTCGGCAGTCACGTGGCGTTCGCCCAAACGGCGGCGGCACCCGTCGAGATCGTGTACGCGACGTTCCTCGACCCCAACAACCAAAACGATCCGCGCGCGGCGGCGCAGATGAAGGCGATCGCGGCGTTCGAGAAGGCCAATCCGGGGATCAAGGTCAAGGTGCAGGTCGACTCGACGCAGCAGGCGACGCTGCGCGCGCTGCGGAGCCGATCGGCGACACCTGACCTCTTCCGGGTCGCGAATTTTTCGTTGCCGGAGTTCGTTGCGACCAACAGCATGGTCCCGATGGATGACCTGCTGAAGCGCGACAACGTCAGCCAGTCCGATTTCCTGATTCCGCTGGCGGCCGGCGCGATCAACGGCAAGATCTACGGGATGCAGCAGGACTACCGGATTCCGGTGCTGCTCTATCGGAAGAAACTGCTGCAGCAGGTGGACGCCAAGCCGCCGGCGACATGGGACGACGTCTGTGTAGTGGGTGGCAAGCTCAGCGCGCTGCCCAACATCGTCGGCTACGCGGTTCCGGTCGGGACCAGCGGGGGCTTGGGCGGCGCGCAGCCGCTGGCCGAGAATCTGTTCAGCTCGATGGTCTCCGAGGACGGCGGCAAGTATTTCGCGGACAACAATCGCGAGTTCGTCGCTCCCAAGGCGCAGGTGATCAGGTCGCTGCAGACGATCAAGGACCTGTACGGCAAGTGCAAGGCGACGCCGATGACGAGCGTGCAATTCGGCTACACCGAGGTGCACGACGGCCTGCGCGCCGGCACTGTCGCGATGGCGACCTACGGCCTCTTCCGCTTCCGCGCGATCGAAAGCGGCGGCGCGGGCGAGGATCTTGGCTGGGCACCGCCGCCTGCGTACAAGTCGAACGGCAAGCAGGTCACCTACGGCTTCATGGTGTCGATCAACTCCAACACGGCCAATCGGGAGGCGGCGTGGCAGTTCGCGAAGTTCATGGGCAGCCCGGAAGGCCAGGCGATCACCGCGGAAGGCGGCGAAGTCGTCGCCCGCACGTCGGTTTACAACAATCCGTACTTCGCGACCCCCGCGGGCCTGCGGCAGAAGGAGTGGTCCCAACTCGTGAAGGAACGCGGGCAAATGGTGAACTACTCGCTCCTGACCACGACGTTCAACCAGATCCTCGGCGATGCCATACAGCGGATGCTGCTGCGAAACGGCACGCCCGAAGAGGCGTACACCGAGATCGACACGAAGTACAAGGAAGCGCTCGCCAAATCGCCCTGACGCAAAGCCGCGACCGGCCCCGCCGGCCGGTCGCCACCCCACGGAGAAGTCGATGCGCGCAGGTATTGTCGGAATGTGCGGCTGGGCCAGCCTGGCGACGAAACAATGACCACGCCGCTCTCTGGACAGACGGCCATCGTGACCGGCGGTGCGCGCGGCATCGGGTATGCCATCGCGCAGCGGCTCGCGGCCGACGGTTGCCGCATCGTCGTCTGGGACATCGACGTCACATCGATCGGCACTGCCGGTGAATTTCAGCCCGCGTTGGTTCAGCGTGTGGACGTGACGAGCGTCACCTCGATCGGCGCCGCGTTCGCCGCCGCCGTTGCCCAGTTCGGGAAGATCGAGATCCTGGTGAACAACGCCGGCATCAACGGCCCCGTGGCCGAAGTGCCAGACTATCCACTCGACGCCTGGGACAGCGTCATCGCCGTCGACCTCACCGGCGTGTTCTATTGCTGCCGCGCCGTCGTCCCCCACATGCGCGAGCGCGGCTATGGGCGCATCGTCAACGTATCGTCGATTGCCGGCAAGGAAGGCACGGCCGGTGTCGCCGCCTACTGCGCGGCGAAGGCCGGCGTGATCGGCTTTGCGAAGGCGCTTGCACGCGAGCTCGCCACGAGCGGCGTGACGGTCAACAGCGTGACGCCGGTGATAGCGGAAACGGAATTACTGCGTGAGATGACGCCCGCGCACATCGCGGCGGCGCGCAGCAAGATCCCGATGAACCGTTTCGTCACCGTCGAGGAAATCGCGGCGATGGTGACGTGGATCGCGGGTCCCGAGTGCAGCTTCACCACCGGCGGCGTGTTCGACATCTCCGGCGGACGCGCGAACTATTGAGGCCCCGTCTCCCGTTGCTGGCGCACCTCACAATCGCTGAGGCGTTACCACCAGATATCGCCTGGTACATGGCGCACTACTGCGCTTTGCGACTCGAGCTCACGCCGGCGTGAAACGGCGGGAGCCGATCGTTAAGATCGGCAGCCCCGCGTTGATCCGACCACGCCTCCCCGCGTCCCGCTTGCCGGCAGTCGCGACGGTTACAGGGATTGCGCCTACGGCGTACGGCGTCGTGCACGGGATGTCGGGCGCTCAGCGTTCGCCCGAAGACGCTTCGTCCGGAGTTTGCCCGGCGAATCCGTAGTCTGCCGCCGCTTCGGCGGAGGTGATGTACCCGCGCGCCACGTCGCGCGCCACGCGCGCCGAATCGCGGTCGCGCGGATCGCCCCAGCCTCCGCCGCCCGGCGTGCGTACCTCGATCCAATCGCCCGGTTGCAGCACATAGCCCGCGCCTTTCGACACGTGGGGCGGCTGCGTCACGTGGCCACCCTGGCTCACGTCGATCTCGGTCATCGCGCCGCTATGGCCACCCGCGTGGGCGAACGGTGGAAAGCGCCCGTGCTCCATCATGAATGCAGCCGTCGCCTCGCCGCGCCGCAGCTTCACGCGATAGGTGATGCCGAACCCGCCACGGAATCGTCCGGCGCCCGCGGACGATTCACGCAGACGCGCACTCTCGAACAGCACGGGATAATGCGATTCGAGAATTTCGAATGGCTGTGTCTGCGTGAAGGCAATCGTCGCGCAGGCGTTGGTGTGGCCGTCGCCTGCCCAGTAGCCGCCGTAGCCGCCGCCGCTGAAGTAGTACATGACGAAGTGGCGGCCATGTTTCGGATCGTAGCCGCCGAGGCTCATGTTGCCAGCCGTGCCGAAGGCGCCTGCGTACGCGCGTTGCGGCACTGCCTTGCCGAGTGCGCCCAACACCGCCTCGACGACGCGCTGCGAGCATTCGGCCGCGGCACCCGCGACCGGCCGCGGATACTCGGCATGCAGGAACGTGCCGAGCGGCGGCGCGATGTGCAGTGGCGCGAAGCAGCCGGCGTTCATCGGTACTTCGGGAAATACATGGCGCACGCCGATCAGAGCGGCCGAGATCGTCGTCGCGAACGGCGTGTTCATCGGTCCGCGGCACGCCGGGCTGCTGCGCGAGAAGTCGAAGTGCAGGTCGCTGCCGCGCACTTCGAGGTCCAGACGCACCCACAGCGGTTCGTCGACGACGCCGTCACTGTCCATGGGCGCCTCAAACGGATAGACGCCGTCCGGAATCTGTTCGATCAATGCGCGCATTTCAGCCTCGGCTCGGCGCCGCACCTCCGTGATCACCGTGTCCAGCGTGTCTGCACCGTAGCGTTGGATCAACGCGCGCAGGCGCCGGTCACCGATCTTGAGCGCGCCAAGCTGCGCCTTGAGGTCGCCGATGCGCTCCTCGGGCACGCGACAGTTGGCGAGGATCAGCGCGAGCAGGTCGCGGTCCATCTCGCCTTCGCGGACGATGCGGATCGGCGGCAGCCGCAGTCCCTCCTGGTGAACCTCCGTCGTGTTGCTTGAGAAACCGCCGGCGACCGAGCCGCCGATGTCGGCCCAGTGCGCGGAATTCGCGAGCCACGCCCAGATCTTCCCGTCGTGGAAAAACGGCGCGACGAGCCGCACGTCCATCAGGTGCGTGCCGCCGAGGTAGGGATCGTTGATGATGACCACGTCGCCGGGCTTGAGGTCGGGACAACGCTCGATCACCGCGCGCACGGTCGCCTGCATGACGCCGATGAAGAGGGGCAATCCGCGTGCGCCCTGTACGACGAGTTCGCCCGAACCGGGAGCATAGATGCCGTTGGCGCGATCCATCGCTTCGCTGATGATCGGCGAGAACGACGTCTTCTCCTGCGTGAGGTCCATTTCGCTGGTGACCATCATCAGGCTGTTGTGGACAACGGCCAGCGTGATTGGATCGATCTGCTGCAGGTCGGATGCCACGGTCATCGGCTGCGTCATGCGGTACTCGCGGCAGTTGGGGACGGCGAACCGTTGCCTCGAGCGCGCGCGGCGGCTTGCGGCGCGTTCATGCTTCGCACCCGACGCCACCGCCGAGCGTGATGATGAGATTGCCCCGCGCGTCGACTACCGCGCGGTCACCAGGCTCGATCACCGTCGTCGTGTCGAGCTGCTCGACAATGGCGGGGCCGTCGATCGTGTCGCCGGACTGGAGGGCGTGCCGCGCCAGGATCGGCGTGTCGAGCCAGCGGCCGGCGAACCAAACCCGGCGGGTGGCGGACGCAGCGGCCGCGTCCGGTTGCGCCGCGCGTCGGGCATCTCCGTCGTTCGCCGGCAATCCGAACCCCTGGAGCCGCTGCCTCCGGCCCACGACGGCCGTGCGCAGGGCCGACAAGATCGGCCGCATCTCCGACAGATCAACGTCGAAGCGCTCGCGATACATCGACTCGAACGCGCTCAGTACCCGCGCAGGATCGAATCCCGGGCTTTCGACCGCCATGCGCATCACGTGCGTCTGGCCCTGGTACTGGAAATCGGCCTCGTGCAGCAGGCTGATGGCGGAGACCTCGACTGCCTCGCGCTCGATCAGCGCGCAGCCAGCGGCCGCCTGTTCCGCGAGTACGCCATCGGCCCATGCGCCGTCGACCTCGAGCAATGGACGGTTCACGGTGAGCCCGTAGTCGTGGCGCACGTCGGCGAGCACGCAGCCCAGTGCCGAGGTGATTCCTGGATACAGCGGCACGAGCACCTTCGGCACCCCGAGTTCGCGCGCGAGCGCCGTCGCGTGCAGCGGACCGGCACCGCCGAAGGCGAATATCGCGAAGTCGCGTGGATCGAAACCCTTCTCGATCGACATGAAGCGGATCGCGTCGCCCATCGCAGCATTGGCGACAGCGAGGATTCCAGCCGCCGCGCCGTCGGGGTCGAGCCCGAGTGGGGCGCCGATGCGCGTGCCGATGACGCTGCGCACCGCCGCGACGTCGACCGCCGCGTCGACGCCCGTGAGTCGCGCCGGGTTGATGCGCCCGAGTGCCAGGTTCGCGTCGGTCACCGTGGGCTGCGTACCTCCGCGTCCGAAGCAGACCGGGCCCGGCTCGGCACCCGCACTCTGCGGCCCGACCTGCAGCATGCCGCCGGTCGTGATGCGCGCCAGGCTGCCGCCGCCGGCGCCGATCGTGTGGATGTCGATCATCGGTATGCGTAGCGGGATCGCGTAGTCGATGCTGCGTTCGCGGGTAATCGCCGGCACGCCGCCGACGATGACCGCGACGTCGAAGCTCGTGCCGCCCATGTCGCAAGTGATGAGGTTGGGCAATCCTGCCGCCTCACCGATGCGCGCCGCCGCAATCGCGCCCGACGCCGGCCCCGACAGCACCGTATGCACCGCATGCCGGCGCGTGAGTGTCGCATCCATCATCCCGCCGTTGCCCTGCATGATCAGCAATTCGCGCACGAAGCCGCCGGCGGCGAGACGCCGCGAGAGGCGCTCGACGTAGCCGGCGATGATCGGCTGCACATACGCGTTCAGCGCAACGACCGTGCCGCGCTCGAATTCACGAATCTCGGGCAGTAGTTCGGAGCCGACCGACACGTAGTCGTTGTGCCACAGACTGTGTACGAGGTCGAGGCAGCGGCGCTCGTTCTCCGGGTTGGCGTACGAGTGCAGGAAGTGGATCGCGATGGCATCGACATGGAGCGACTTGAGGCGAGCGACGGCCGCGCGTACGTCGTCCTCGTCGAGCCGCACGAGGATCTCGCCGTCGGCATCAGTACGTTCGCGGACTTCAAGGCGCAGCTCGCGGGGAATCAGCGCCTCGAATTCGCCGGTGAGCCCGAACAGCTGAGGACGCGTGCGGCGCGCGAGTTCGAGCAGGTCGCCGAAACCCGCCGTCGTGATGAGGCCGCAGCGCGCACCCTTGCGCTCGAGCACTGCGTTGGTCGCTGCGGTCGTGCCATGGACGATCGTGCGGGTCTGCGCGAGGTCGAGTCCGAGCGCTTCGATGCCGCGCATGAAGCCCTGCGATTGGTCGCGCACGGTCGTCGGCACCTTGGCCACACGCAGAGCGCAGGTCGCGGGATCGAGAAGCAGGAAATCGGTGAACGTGCCGCCGACGTCCACGCCGAGGACGAACCCGGTTCCGTCATGCTCACGCGTGCGCGGATCTGGTGTCGCGTGCGCCGACGTCTCCAGGGCCCCGCCTTCCCGGGGAGGATGCGTGTGGGCCTTCATCCGCCGTACGTGACTTCGCGCGATTTGCCCGTCAGTTTCTGCGCACGCACCGTCGCGACCGATTGCCCAAGATCGGCGAGATACTCGTCGACGACCGCGACATGCGCAACCGTCGGCATGCCCATGTGGATCCCTGGCGGCTCGCTCATCGTCGAGATGAACCAGCCCTTCTGGGTCATCTGCTCGGCAATCGCGAACGTGTCGAGTTCGCGTGAGCCGTAACCCATGACGGTGAGCTCCGGCGTGCCGACGATGTAGAGCCCGTCGATCGCCTCGATCCCCGCCTTCATCCTGTCGCGCGCGTCCATGAGCTGCCTTGCGAGCCGCATGTAGCCTTCGACACCGAGGTAGCGCAGCACGGCCCACGCTGCAGCGATCGCGCCGCCTGGACGCGTGCCGGTAAACGTTGGTGCCGAGTACTTGCCGCGCGGCCAGTTGTCGAAGTCGAACACGAGGTGCTTGCGCAACGAGATGTCGGATAGCAGCATCACCGACGCCCCCTTGGCCGTGAAGCCATACTTGTGCAGGTCCGCCGACATCGAGCGCACGCCGTCGACCTCGAAGTCGAAAGGTGGGACCGGGTAACCGATGCGGCGCACGAACGGCGCGAGGAAGCCACCGACGCACGCATCGACATGCAGCCAGAGTCCGCGCTCGCGCGCGAGCGTGGCGAGGTCGATGATCGGGTCGATGACGCCGTGTGGAAACGCTGGCGCCGAGCCGACGATCATGATCGTGTTCGGCGTGATTGCCGCCGCCATCGCCGGCACGTCGGCGCGGAAGTCGGCGCGCAGCGGGATGCGCTTCACCTTCATGCACAGGTAGTGCGCGGCCTTGTCAAACGCCGGATGTGCACTGACGGGCGCGACGATCTCGGGCTCGGTAATTCCTGGATGCTCTGCGCGCGCTTGATCGCGCGCCGTCTTCACCGCGAGGAAGATGCTTTCGGTGCCGCCCGAGCTCACGACGCCCGTCGCGCCGGGGCCACCGTGCAGCAGGTCGGCCGTCCACGCGACAATGTCGTCTTCGAACTTCTTCAGGCTCGGGAATGCCCTCGGCCCCAGTGCATTTTCGGAAAAGAAGCGCCGGTAGGCTTCCTTCGCGACGTCGAGCACGTCGTCCCCTCCGAAATGCACGTAGAGCCCGAGGCGACCGCGCCGCCAGTCGACGTCGGCGCGACGTGCGTCCTCCATCTCGGCGAAGACGTCGGTGCTTGCGGCGCCGTGTTCAGGGAATTGTGATGAGGTCATGGCGGCGCCGATCGGTTGGTCCTACTTCACGAGAAACGGACCCGGCTTATACTTTCGTTGTCCCCAGTTCGGCGTCTGGTCCCACATCCACACCGGCGTGCCGCCCGCGATGTTGAGTTCGGGCCACGTCGGATTCGAACCCTTGAAGTTCGCTTCCATCGCGGCGACGCCCGGACTCATCCCGCCCTCCTCCCACGCCTTCTTCTGGATCGCGGCGCCGGGCATCAGGATCGCCTTCACGTCGTTCCACGTCACGGGACCATCGGTGGCCTGGATGGATGCGAAGAATTCCGATCCTTTGACGATCGCAAGCGCATCGGCTTCGAGTACGTACGGCACGTTGCGGATGTCGGTGTTTTCCGGATAGGTGTCGCGCGCCTTGGCGGCGACAGCCGGGTCGAGCTTCCATGTCAAGTTGGCCGTCTCGAGCGCCTTGTCGCGATTGGCGACAGCGATTTTCTGTGCCGCGATGCGCGCGCGCAGGAAGGCCACGAGCAGGTCCGGATGTTCCTTCGCAAATGCTTCGCGCGCGCAGAGGTAGAGCCGGTCGAGAAGGTAGCCCTCGGGATAGCCCCACGCCTTTTCGACGCCGGGGGCACGTTTCCCCTTCAGCTTGTGCGCAGGACCGGTATAGCCGCTCGAATCGATGAGGAGGCTCGCCGTGCCCAAGGACTGGTCCATGTACCGCACCGGCACCCACACTGCGGCCGCATCGAGGCCCGCCGGCATCTTGATGCCCTCCGCAGGCGTCATGTTCACAAGCTTGACGCCGAGTTCCTGCAGCGTCTTGCCCGTGCCTTCGATCACGACCGTCGCGAGCGTGTAGTGCGCGCTGGTCGCGAGCGGGACGCCGACGGTCTTCCCGGCGAGCTTGGCGACGTCGTCGATGTCGCTGCCCGGGCGCACTACGACCGCGTTCGACAGGTGGCTCGCATGGATGCCGAACACCACGATCGGGATCTTGTTCTTGATGCGCGGCACGATCGCCCCGACGCCGAAGTCGACGTCGATGTCGAGGCGGCCGGCCAGCATCGCAGCATTGGCCGGAGGCGCGCCGGCCAGGAACGGTATCCACTCGGGCGTAACCTGGTAGCCGAACTTCGCAGCTTCCTTCTCAAACAGTTTGTCGGTCATCAGCGTTGCGATGATCGGCAGCCCGCCCGCAAGCGGGTTGTAGCCCACGCGCACGCTCAGCTGTTTCGATTGCGCTGAAACGATGCCGGGAATTGCGACCAACACAGCGGCGCCGGCAATGCCTGTCAGGGCGGTTCTTCGTTTCATGATCGTGCTCCTCTAGTTGGATCAACGGTGGAACAGTGAGCGGGGGCTCATGCTGATGGGCGGCGTAGCAGGCGCCAGATCTCGTCTGCCAACCGATGGAACTCAGGCAGCGTACGCACTTCAGACTCACGCGGACGGGCGAACGGCACGACGATCTCGCGCAGCACGCGGCCCGGGCGGTCGGACATGACGATGATGCGATCGGCGAGATAGAGGGCCTCGTCGATCGCATGGGTAATGTAGAGCGCGCTCTTCGGCCGTTCGCGCGAAGCTTCGTTCCAGATTTCGAGAAGCTCGTCCTGGAGGCGCACGCGCGTGAGCGCATCCAGGGCGGCGAGCGGTTCGTCCATGAGCAGGACTTCGGGATCGTTGGCGAGGCAGCGCGCCAGCGCGCAGCGCTGACGCATGCCACCCGAGAGCTCGTGCGGGTATTTGTGCTCGGAGCCTTCGAGATGCACGAGCTTGATCCAGTGGCGCACCCGGGCCTCGACCTGGTCAGGCGGCAGCCCGACGCTCGCGGGGCCGAAGCCGATGTTGCCGGCAACACTGAGCCACGGAAACAGCGCGTAGTCCTGGAAGACGACCCCGCGCTCGGGTCCCGGCGCGTCGATCGTGCGGCCGTCGATCTCGATCGTGCCGCTGCTCGCCTGCTCGAATCCGGCCGCGACGTTGAGGAGTGTCGACTTGCCGCAGCCGCTGGGACCGACGATCGCGAGAAATTCGCCGACGCCGATCGTGAGATCGATCGGTCCGAGCGCCTCGACGGATTCGCCGTGCGCCGACTGGAAACGCTTGGTGAGTTCGCGCGCGATGATCTTGGGCGACGCGCCCACGGTCTGCACCGCGCTCACAGGTGAAACCCCGTGCGCCACGGCAGCAGGCGCCGCTCGAGCCAGCGTGTACCGAAGTCCATCGCGAGGCCGATCACGCCGATCGTGAGCATGCCCACGATGATCGCGTCGGTCCGCAGCACTTCGCGGTAGTACATGATCATGTAACCAAGCCCGCTCGGCGCGGCGATAAGCTCGGCAGCGACGATGCTCATCCACGACACGCCGATCGCGACGCGGAAGCCGGTGAAGATCGCCGGCGCGACGCTGGGAAGGATCACGCGCACCATCAGCCGCCGCTGCCCCGCGCCCAGCGACTGCGCTGCGCGCACGAGCTGCTTATCGACCGCCTGCGCGCCAGCAATCGTGTTGACGAGCACGGCGAAGAACGCGGCGAGGAAGGTGATGAACACCACCGACAGCGTGCCGATGCCGAGCCAGAGGATCGACAGCGGCACCCACGCGAGCGGTGGAATCGGGCGGAAGAGGCTGAGCAGTCCGTCGCACAGGCGCTCGACCGGCTTGTACAGACCCATCGCGAGACCGAGCGGCACGCCCAGCAACAGCGCCGCGCAGTTTGCGTAGAAAATCCGCAGCAGGCTCGCGCCGATGTTGTTCAGCAATTCGCCGCTACTGGCCAGCCGCATGAACGCGCGCACCACGCCGGTCGGCGAGGGCAGTATCACCGGATGCGTGAGGTTGAGGATGTCGGTCGCGACATACCAGACGACGAGCAGCAACATGGGGAGCATGAGCCGCCAGCCGAGCTCGCGGGCGCGGGAGTCGGCGGCGCGCATCATGGGTTGGTCCCGCTCTCAGCCGCGACGCCGCCGGGTTCGCGGCGCGGATCATGGGCGGGGCTATCCGCCGTATTGGCACCGGCGTACGGCCGCGCCGCGCGCAGAGCTTGGCGCCGCCGCGCCGTCGCCTCCGGATCGGCGCCATTGCCGTCTTGTGTCATCACGACGCCATAGACGTCGGCGGCCGCACCGATGGTGACGAGGTCGTCGAGCACGTCGCGCACGACACTCTCCACCGGACGCGCGAGCGGATCGCCGAAACCGCCGCCGCCTGCCGAGTGGATGCGCAGGCGACCCGGGCCTTCCTGCTGCAGCGCGAACGACGGCGGAAGGTCGATCGTGCCGTCGGAACGTATGAACTCGACTTTCGAACCGGTGCCATCGCCGCCGCCGCCGACGCCGATGCCGGTCGGTCGGCCAAGGCCTTCGGCGCGGAACGAATACTCGGCGTCCGTTTCGACTTCCACTTCGTACACGATCCCGGTGCCGCCGCGCCACTGGCCCGCGCCACCGCCGTCGCGCCGCAGTTCCTGCCGCCGGATGTTGATCGGATACAGTTGCTCGTAGGTCTCTGCGTTCGGCAGCACCAGTCCGCCCAGCGTGACCATCGGGCCCATCTGATTGAAGCCGTCGCGACCGGCCACCGCGCCCGCGCCCGCGTTGCCGCCCCAGTTGTACATGACCCAGATGCCGCCGGCTTCGTCGCGGCCCGACGTGACCGGAAATGCGTTCTTCCCCCAGCTTGCCGCCGCGCGCGCGGGGTCCGCCTGGCCGAGCCCCTTCCAGATCATGTGCATGATTTCCTGCGCCGGGAAAACCGTGCACATCGTGACCGGCGCCGGCGCCTTCGCATTGACGACGGTGCCTTCGGGCGCGATCACGTGGACGGAACGAAACGTGCCTTCGTTGCGCGGCAGGTCGGCGTCGAAGAACGACGCGATTCCGGCATAGACGGCCGAATAGGTGTTGGCGAGCGAAGAATTCTTGAAGCCGCGGATCTGCGGCGCCGTGCCCGTGAAGTCGACCGTCAACGCGCTACCCTGCTTGGTCAACGTGAGCACGAGCGGGATCACCCGGTCCACGAAGCAGTCATTGTCGAACTGCTCCACCGCGAGATAGACGCCGTCGGGCAGCGCGGCGAGCGCGGCGCGCAGGCACCGGTCAGCATGCGCGAGGATGCCTTCGAAGTACGTAACCACACCGGCCTCGCCAAGGTCGGTCGCGAGCTCGGCGACCTGTTCGGCGCCGATGTGCGTCGCGCCGAGCATTGCGCGCAGGTCCCCGTCAATGAGATCGGGGCACCGGCTGTTGAGCAACAGCAACTGCCACAAGTCCTCGCGAATGGCACCGGCCTCGATAAGCCTGAGCGGAGGCAGCCGGATGCCTTCGTGGAAAATCTCGGTTGCTTGCGGGTTGTAGGTGCCAGCAGCGCCGCCGCCGATATCGGACTGGTGTGCGCGGTTGCAGGCGAACGCGACGATTCTTCCCGCCGCGAACACCGGCCGGGCGATCACCCAGTCGGGCAGGTGGTTGCCACCCGCTGCGTAGGGGTCGCTCAGCAGGAACGCGTCGCCTGGCACGATGTTGCCGCCGAACACGCGGAGCAGCGCGCGCACCGCGAAGCCCCCGCCGCCGGTGTGGATCGGAATCCCATCGGCCTGGCTGACCAGCGTTCCGGCGGCATCGGTGATGAAGCACGAAAAATCGTGCGACTGGTTGAATATCGGACTGCGCGAAGTGCGGATCATCACCCAGCCCATCTGCCGCGCGATGTGATCGAGTCGAGCCTGGACGAGCGCGAGCTGGATCGGGTCGAGTGCAGGTGGTACGCCCTCCGCTTCCGCGGCTTCCCGCGCGCCCTGCGAAATCGTGTGCGCGGTCATGCGGTAACTTCCGAAAACTCGCCCGGTGCGGCCGCCGTGTCAGCTGCCGAACGAAGATCAATCACGAAGTTGCCTGCGGCGTCCACGTGCAGGCGGTCGCCAACGCCAACCAGGACTGTCGTCGTATATTCGTCGATCACCGCGGGCCCGGTGATCGCGTGACCCGTG
>Ga0105047_10004392_pt1 | contig 24535 bp, 21 predicted proteins | sample MAT04_FD_78384 | JGI IMG/M metagenome (GOLD analysis project Ga0105047, IMG submission 78384) | Freshwater microbial communities from Lake Fryxell liftoff mats and glacier meltwater in Antarctica - MAT-04 (megahit assembly) | ecosystem: Environmental > Aquatic > Freshwater > Ice > Liftoff...
GCCGCCATCTCGTCCATCAGCGCGTTGAAAAACTCGCGCTGGTCGGCCATGCGCAGCAGCGAGTAGCCAAACATGCCCGGTGTGATCGTCGTCGGCGCCACGCCTTGTTTGGCGGCCCAGCTCTGCGGTGTCTCGGCAAAGTTGAACCACTCGAACTCCATGCCCGCCATCGGCATCACACCGAGTTTTTCGGCGCGCTTGAGCACCCGTTTGAGGGTCTGGCGCGGGCAGACGGCAAACGGCGTGCCATCGGCGTTAACGAACTCGCCCAGGAAAAACGGCACGCCGCCGTCCCACGGCACGTGGCGGGCGGTGTCCAGGTCCAGCCGGGCCAGCGCATCGGGGAACCCGTGCTGCCAGCCGGTGACCTGGGCGTTGTCGTAGCAGTGGTCGTTGGCGTCCCAGCCAAACACCACGTCGCAAAAGCCGAAACCGCCGTCGGGGTAGGGCGCAGCGGCGCCGAGAAACTTGTCGCGGTGCAGGTACTTGCCGCGCAGGATGCCGTCGATGTCGCTGCAGGCCACCTTGACCTTGCCGGCGGCCGACTGCCGGATCGCTGCCACGGCAGAGTGCTCGGTGGCGGGTTGCTTCGCTGCGCTGGCCGTGCTGGACGCTGTCTTGCGGGGAGTTCGGGTTGCCATGCGGAGACCTTTCAGATCAAAGCGCCGGCTGTCCGGTCGGGATACCCATATCTTGCAGCGCCTCGGCCACCGCATTGACCGCTTGCTGCATCTCGTTGCGGCCGATGGCGCCGATGCAGCCGACACGGAAGGTCTCGACCTCGGTCAGTTTGCCGGGATAGAGCAAAAATCCGCGCGCCTTGGCGGCGTCGTAGAAGCGCTTGAAGTCGTAGGCCGGGTGCTCGGGCGCATGGAAGGTGACGATGATCGGCGCCTGGTGCTGGGGCTTGAGGTACGGCCGCAGGCCGAGCGCCGACAGCCCCGCTACCAGCACCGCGCAGTTGTCGGTGTAGCGCGCCAGCCGGGCCGGCTGACCGCCCAGTTCTTCGAACTGCGTGATCGCTTCGGCCAGCGCCACCACCACATGGGTGGGCGGGGTAAAGCGCCACTGGCCGGTTTTTTCCATGTAGGCGTGCTGGTCGAACAAGTCCATCGCCAGGCTTTGGCTGTTGCCGGCGCAGCTGTCCAGCACCGCCTTGCGGATGAACACAAAACCCATGCCGGGCACGCCCTCCAGGCACTTGCCGCTGGCCGCCACCAGGGCGTCGAAACGGACCCTGCGCGCGTCGATCGGCAGCGCGGCAAAGCTGCTCATCGCATCGACGATCAGGCCCTTGCCGTGGCGCTGGCACACCGCCGCCACCTCGGCCAGCGGGTTTTCGACCCCCGCGCCGGTTTCGCAGTGGATCAGGATGACGTGGCTGATGCTGGGGTCCGTCTGCAGCCTGGCGTCCAGCGCTTCGGACGAGACTGGCTGGTCCTCGGCAAATCCCAGCACGCTGCAACGCCGGCCCATCATCTGCGTCAGCTTGCCGGCGCGTTTGCAGTAGGCGCCGTTGTCCAGCACCAGCACATGGCCGCCTTGCTCGGTGGATGGCACCAGCGTGGCCACAGCCGCCTCCACACTGAAGGTGCCGCTGCCTTGCAGGGGCACCAGCACATGGCTGTCGTGGCCGTGCACGATGTCGAGCAGCCGGCGGCGCAGGCCTGCGGTCACGGCGATGAAGTCGGCGTCCCACGAGCCCCAGTCGTGCAGCATCGCCAGCTTGGTGCGCAGCGTGGTGGTCAGGGGGCCGGGGGTGAGCAGGATGTGATCGCGGTCCATGGGGGTGTCTCCGTGGGGGGTCAGGCCCGCCAGGCCTGGGTCTTCTTGTCGATGTGCCAAGCCAGCAAGCTGAACGCCAACATGGCGATGCTGGACGCCGCGGTGATCATCACCGCACAGGCCGCTGCCGCGCCCATCTCGCCCGCCTCGTCGAGGTTCAAGATGGCGATCGCCGCCACCTTGGTCTCGGGCGAGTACAAAAACACCACCGCCGAGATCGTCGTCATCGCGTTGATGAAAAAGTAGCGGGCGATGTCGACCAGCGCCGGGCTGCAGATCGGCAGCGTGACGCGCCGGAAGGTGACCCAGAACGGCACCTTGAGCGAGGCCGACACCGCCTCGAACTCGGCGTCCAGCGCCTTCAGTGCGGTCACCGCCGTCAAATGGCCGGTGGTGTAGAAGTGCGCAATCGTGCAGCCCGTCAGCAGCGCCATCGTGTGGTACAGCCCACCCAGCGGATTGCCGGGCGCATTGAAGAAGAAGATGTAGCCCAGCCCCAGCACCAGCCCGGGCACCGCCATCGGCAGCATTGCCAGCAGGCGCACCGCGCTGCGCAAGGGCGCGGCACCTGAGGTTTTTTCCAGCAGGTAGGCGCCGGTAAAGACCAGCGCCGTGCCGAACACCGCTGTGCCGGCGGCCATCGTCAGGCTGTTGACAAAGGCCGCGCCCACCTCGGCATCGACCAGGCCCATCGTGTAGTGCTGCAGCGTGGGCTGCAGGTTGTAGGGCCAGAAGCTGGCGAAGGACGCAAACACCGCCATGCCGATCATCGCCAGCACCAGCAGCGCGATCAGCGCGCAGTAGGCGGTGGCCAGGCCGTCGCGCCAGGCCTTGGGCCGGGGCCGATAAGGCACGGCGCGGGCGGTCAGCATGGCGGTCTGTTTGGCGGCAATGGCGCGGTCTACAAAAAACGTCAGCACGGCAGGCGCCAGCAGCAACAGCGCCACCACAGCACCGCGCTGAAAGTCCTGCTGGCCGATCACCAGCTTGAAGACATCGGTGGCCAGCACATTGAAGTTGCCGCCGATCACCTTGGGGATGCCGAAGTCGGTCATCACCAGCGTGAAAGTGACCAGCCCGGCCGAGATCAGGCCGTACTTGGCGCCCGGCAAAGTGATGGTGATAAAACGACGCCACGGCCGGGTGCCCATCGCCTCGGCGGCCTCGTAAAGCCGGCCGTCGGCCGCACCCAGGGCCGTGACCAGGATCATCAACGCATGCGGAAACACCGCAAAACACTCGGCCAGCACGATGCCGGGCGCGCCGTAGATCTGCTCAATCCCCAGCGCCTGCATCGCGCCTTTGAGCACACCCTGGTTGCCAAACCAATAGATCAGCGAGATGGCAGACAGCAGCGACGGCGCCAGCAGCGGCAGCAGCGTGATGCCGCGAAACAGCGGCTTGAAGCGCATGCGGCTGCGGCGCAGGGCGTAGGCAAAGGCAAAGGCCAGCGGCAGGGTGATTGCCGTGACCAAAGCCGAGACCCACAGGCTGTTGCCCAGGGAGTCCAGCAGCGCGGGCGTCTGCGCGTAGGCGATGAAGTTGGCCAGGCCGACAAAGCGGCCCGAGGCGTCGTCCATCGCCTGCAGGAGGATGGCGCCCAGCGGCGCGGCCAAAAAGATCAGCAGCAGCAGCAGCACCACCGCCAGGCCCGCGTGGGCCAGCCGGTCGGCCGGGTCGGTGCGCATGCGCGGCGCGGGTTGGGTGCTTGCTGCGGGTGTCGAGGGAAGCACCGCGCTCACGCAAATATCCTCATCCGGTCCGGCATCAGCCGCAGTGGCAAACAGGCACCGACGGCCAGGCCCTGCTCGGACAAGAAGTTCAGCGACAAATAGACCGACAGCCGGTGCGGGCCCAGCGCGGCGCTGCTGACCTGCACCAGGCAGTACGAACCCAGGAACTCGATCTTCTCGATGCAACCGTCGAACACATTGCTGTCACCGGCGGCCAGCGGCCGGGCCAGCACGTCCTCGGGCCGCAGGTAGACGCTGACCTGACGTCCTGCCGGGCCGTCGTGCGGGCAATCAAAGTGCCTGTCGCCCAGTTGAACCCCGCCGGCGGCCAGCAAGGTGGCGGGCAAGGTATTCACGCGGCCGACAAAGTCAGCCACAAAAGCCGAAGCCGGCTCGCGGTAGACCTGCATCGGCGTGCCCACCTGCTCGATCCGGCCGTGGTTCATCACCACGATGCGGTCGGCCACCGACAGCGCTTCTTCCTGGTCGTGCGTCACCATGATGGTCGTCACGCCCAGGCGGCGTTGCAGGCTCTTGATCTCTTGCCGCAAATGCACCCGCACGATCGCGTCCAACGCAGACAGCGGCTCGTCGAGCAGCAGCAAGCCGGGTGAGGTGGCCAGCGCCCGGGCCAGCGCCACCCGCTGCTGCTGGCCGCCGGACAGCTGCGCCGGCACTTTGGTCTCGCTGCCCGGCAGGCCCACCAGGCCCAGCAACTCGGTCACCCGGGCGCGGATATCGGCCTTCGGCCATTTGCGGTTCACCAGCCCATAGGCCACGTTGTCCGCCACCGTCAGGTTGGGGAAGAGTGCGTAAGACTGGAAGACGATGCCGTAGTCGCGCTGCGCCGGTGGCAGGGTGGAGATGTCGCGCCCGGCCTGCAGGATGCGCCCGGCGCTTTGCGCCTCCAGCCCGGCGACGATGCGCAGCAGCGTGGTCTTGCCGCAGCCCGACGGGCCGAGAAAGCAGACAAACTCGCCCTGCGGGATCTGCAGGTTGACACCCTGCAGCGCGGTGAAGCTGCCAAACTGCTTGGCAACGCCCTCGAGTTGCAGGTAACTCGGCTCGCTCACCCGGCGCGCCTTATTTCTTGGGCTCGGATTTGGCGCTGTAGCGCTTGTTCCATTCGGCCAGCACCCGCTCGCGGTTCTCGGCCGCCACGTTGAAGTCCAGCTTGACGAGGCGCGACTCGTAGTCCTTGGGCACGTTGGCCAGAGGCGCAGCCACACCCGGCTGGGCGGTGATGGCAAAGTTCTTGCCGTACAGCAGCATCGCGTCCTTGCTGCTGGCCCAGTCGGCGAGCTTCTTGGCGGCGTCGAGCTTTTTGGTGCCCTTGTGGATCGCAAACGCCTCCAGATCCCAACCCAGGCCTTCTTTCGGGAAGACCAGGTCGATCGGCGCGCCCTTGGCCTTGTTGGCATTGGCCCGGTACTCGAAGCTGATGCCCACCACATACTCGCCGGCGGCGGCCATGTTGCAGGGCTTGCTGCCGGAGTGGGTGTACTGGCCGATGTTCTCGTGCAGTGCGTCCATGTACTTCCAGCCACCGCCCTTGCCGTTGTCGTCGCCCCAAAGGGTGAGCCAGGCGGTGACGTCGAAGTAACCGGTGCCCGATGACGCCGGGTTGGGCATCACCACCTGGCCCTTGTAGACCGGCTTGGTCAGGTCTTTCCAGGTCTCGGGCTTGGGGATGCCCTTCTTGGCGGCCTCGACGGTGTTGAAGCAGACGGTGGCGCCCCACACGTCCATGCCGAACCAGGCCGGCGGGTCTTTTTTGTCGCGGTACTTGGCCATGATCGCGTCCAGGTTCAGCGGCCGGTAGGCTTCGAGCATGCCGTTTTTGTCCAGCAGCGCCAGGCTGGACGCGGCCACGCCCATCACCGCATCAGCCTGCGGGTTGGACTTTTCAGCCAGCAGCTTGGCGGTGATGACGCCGGTTGAGTCGCGCACCCATTTCAGCTCGATGTCCGGGTTGGACTTGTTGAAGCCCTCCTGGTAGGCCTTGAGCTGGTCGGTCTCCAGCGCGGTGTAGACCAGCAACTGGGTCTTGCCCTGGGCAAGGGCGCTGGCGCCGATCAAGGCGACGGCCAACACGCTGATCAGGGGCAGGGGGCGCGGTAATCTCATGAAGTTCTCCGGGTCAAAAAGGGCAGGTGTCAAAAACCTTTGAGCATGGACCGGCGACCGTGTCAGCACGATGACCGCGTGGGCTCATCTTGTCGGCGCCCTGTTGCATTGTCAATGGTAGTTTGTAGATTGTTGACAATGTCGATGGGGCAGCGTCCAATGCCGGTCCATGACAGTGACGCAACCCCAACGGCAGGCCTCGCCGCTGCCGTCGGCCAGCCAAGCCACGATTGCGCTGCTGCAGGCCCACTCATTGACCAGCGTGGTGCAGACAGAGATCGAGCGCCTGATCCTGTCGGGTGAGCTGGCGCCCGGCGCCAAGCTGACCGAGGCCATGCTGGCGGACCGGCTGGGTGTCTCGCGTGGGCCCATCCGCGAGGCCTTCCGCATGCTGGAAGAGGCCGGCCTGGTGCGGCTGGAGAAGAACCGCGGCGTTTTTGTGCGCAGCATCCCGATGGACGAGGCGATGGAGATCTACGACCTGCGCGCCATGATCGACGAGTCGGTCGGCCGGCAGCTGGCGGTGCGCATCACGCCCGATCAGGTCCAGCAATTGCGGGGCCTGGTCGAGCAGATGGAGCGCCTGGTCAAGGACGGCCACAACACCTCGGCGAGTGACCCGTACCACCGGCTCAACCTCGAGTTCCATGACCGGCTGGTCGAGTTTGCCGGCAACCGCAAGCTGCACACGCTGTACCGGCGCCTTGTCAACGAGCTGTCGCTGTTCCGCCGCCTCAACCTCGCCGACGGTGGCCAGATCCCCGTGTCGGTGGCCGAGCACCGGGCCATTCTCAAAGCCATTGTTGCTGGTGATGCCGACGCCGCAGGTCAGGCGCTGCGGGCGCACGTGCTGGAAAGCAAGGAACGCACATTGCGCAACCAGCATGCCGAGCCAGCGCCCGCGTCGGCCGCCACACCTTCAATTCAACCGGCAACCGCCAACCCCAGGACCCCGCATGTCTGAAGCCCGAACCTTGCTCGTCAACCAGCGCAGCTACCGCCTGCCGACCCAACCCACGGTGGTGGTGTGTGTCGACGGCTGCGAGCCCGAGTACATCGCCCAGGCGGTGGCGGCCGGTGCGATGCCCTGGATGGCGCGCACGCTGGCCACCGGCACGGCACTGATCGCCGACTGCGTGGTGCCCAGCTTCACCAACCCGAACAACCTGTCGATCGTCACCGGCGCGCCGCCGTCGGTGCACGGCATCTGCGGCAACTATCTGTTCGACGTGGCCAGCGGGGCCGAGGTGATGATGAACGACCCGAAGTGGCTGCGGGCGTCCACTATCCTGGCCGCGCTGTCCGCCGCAGGCCAGCGCTGCGCGGTGATCACTGCCAAAGACAAGTTGCGGCGCCTGCTGGGCTTTGGTATGACAGGCATCTGCTTCTCGTCCGAGAAGGCCGACACCGCAACTGTCGCGGAGAACGGCATCACCGGCGTGGTCGAGTTGGTTGGCATGGCGGTGCCCGATGTGTACAGCGCCGAGTTGTCCGAGTTTGTCTTTGCCGCCGGCCTGAAGCTGATGCAGCGGCAAGCCGACCGGCCGGACTTCATGTACCTGTCCACCACCGACTACATCCAGCACAAACACGCGCCCGGCACGGCCGGCGCCAACGCCTTCTACGCCATGATGGACCGCTACCTGGGCCAGCTCGACGACCTGGGCTGCGTGATCGCGCTGACCGCCGACCACGGCATGAATGCCAAGACCAAGATGGACGGCAGCCCCGATGTGATCTATCTGCAGGACCTGCTGGACGACTGGCTCGGTGCGGCTTGCGCGGAAAGTTCGGCCAGGGTCATCCTGCCGATCACCGACCCCTACGTGGTGCACCACGGCGCGCTGGGATCGTTTGCCACGGTCTACCTGCCGACGGGTACCGATGTGGCGGCGCTGGCCAAGCGGCTGGCGACCCGGCGCGGCATCGAGGGTGTGTTCACCCGGGAACAGGCGGCGGCGCATTTTGAGCTGCCGGCCGACCGCATCGGTGATCTGGTGGTGGTGTCCGAGCGCTTCACCGTGATCGGCACAGCCGCCAGCCGGCACGACCTGAGCGCGCTGGAGCTGCCCTTGCGCTCACACGGCGGCACCGCCGAGCAGCGGGTGCCGCTGGTCCTGAACCGGCCGATTGCCGGGCTGGACCTGCAGCGCCGCTGGCGCAACTTCGATGCTTTCGATCTGGCGCTGAACCATGCCCAATAGCGCAAAAACCACTGGCGCTGCGGTGGGCCATGCCGACACGGCTGACCTCCGCCATGAGGGCCTGCGCATCGCGGGTGAGGTGGTCGGTGCTGGCCGCGCCGCGCATATCGCCGTGCACAACCCCTACACCGGCGCGCTGGTGGGCACGGTGCCCAAAGCCACGCTGGCCGAGGTGCGCCGTGCCATCGCCATCGCCCAGGCCTACCGCGCCCGGCTCAGTCGCTTTGAGCGCGCCAACATCCTGAACCTGGCCGCCGCCGCAGTACGCCAACGCAGCGACGAGATTGCTGGTCTGATCACCGCCGAGAGCGGCCTGTGCCTGCAAGACAGCCGGTACGAGGCCGGCCGGGTGGCAGACGTGCTGATGTTCGGCGCCCACGAGGTGCTCAAGGACGACGGCCAGGTGTTCTCGTGCGACATCACGCCGCACGGCCGCCAGCGCCGGGTCTACACCCAGCGCGACCCGTTGCAGGGCGTGATCACCGCGATCACGCCCTTCAACCACCCGATGAACCAGGTGGCGCACAAGATCGTGCCTGCCATCGCCACCAACAACCGGATGGTGCTGAAGCCCAGCGAAAAAGTGCCCCTCTCGGCCCTGCTGCTGGCCGACATCCTGTATGCCGCCGGCCTGCCGCCCGAGATGCTGAGCGTGATCACCGGCGACCCGCGCGAGATCGCCGACGAACTGATCACCCACCCGGCGGTGGACCTGGTCACCTTCACCGGCGGGGTGGCAATCGGCAAGTACATCGCCAGCAAAGCCGGCTACCGGCGGGTCGTGCTGGAGCTGGGCGGCAATGACCCGATCATCGTGATGGACGACGCTGACCTGGACGAGGCCAGCAGCCTGGCGGTCTCAGGCAGCTACAAAAACTCGGGCCAGCGCTGCACAGCGGTCAAGCGCCTGCTGGTGCATGACCAGGTGGCCGCAGCCTTCACCGAGCTGGTGGTCGAGAAGACCAAGGCCTGGCGCTACGGCGACCCGACCGACCCCGGCAACCAGATGGGCACCGTGATCGACGAGGCCGCAGCGCGTTCATTTGAGGCGCGGGTGAACGAGGCCATCGCCCAAGGCGCCCGGCTGTTGACAGGTCACTGCCGCGACGGCGCGCTTTATGCCCCCACCGTGCTCGACCGGGTGCGCCCCGAGATGACACTGGTGCGCGAGGAAACCTTCGGCCCGGTCTCGCCCATCATCACCTTTGGCAGCATCGACGAGGCCATCAGCATCGCCAACGGCACCGCCTACGGCCTGTCGTCGGCGGTCTGCACCAACCGGATGGACCACATCACCCGCTTTGTCAACGGGCTGCAGGTGGGCACGGTGAACGTGCGCGAGGTGCCGGGTTACCGGCTGGAACTGACCCCTTTTGGCGGCATCAAGGATTCCGGCCTGGGCTACAAGGAGGGGGTGCAAGAGGCGATGAAAAGCTTCACCAACACCAAGACCTACTCGATCCCCTGGGTTTGAGTTGCACCCCTGCGCCGGCGCCAAGACCCCATGATCCATCTGCTGAACCTGTTGGCCGCGATTGCCCTGCTGGTCTGGGGCACGCACATCGTGCGCACCGGCATGTTGCGGGTGTTTGGCGAGAACCTGCGCCATGTGCTGGCGCGCAGTTTTGGCAACCGGCTGGCATCACTGGCGGCCGGCCTGGGTGTCACCAGCCTGGTGCAGTCCAGCACCGCCACCTGCCTGATCGTGGCCAGCTTTGTCGGCAAGGGCCTGGTGCCCACCGCCGCCGCGCTGGCGGTGATGCTGGGCGCCGACGTGGGCACGGCCTTGATGGCGGTGGTGTTTTCGTTCGATTTGTCGTGGCTGTCGCCGCTGCTGATCTTCTCGGGCGTGGTGCTGTTTGTCGCCCGCCAGGCCACCGGCGCCGGGCGCATCGGCCGGGTGCTGATCGGCCTGGGCCTGATCACGCTGGCGCTGCAGCTGATCGTCGGCGCCACCCGGCCGCTGACCGAGTCGCCGGCGGTGCGCGGCCTGCTGGCCGCGCTGCCCAACGAGGTGCTGCTCGACATCGTGGTGGGCGCGGTGCTCACCGTGCTGTCCTACTCCAGCCTGGCCATCGTGCTGCTGACCGCCACGCTGGCGTCGCAAGGCCTGGTGCCGGCCGGCGTGGCGTTGGGCCTGGTGGTGGGCGCCAACCTGGGCAGCGGCCTGCTGGCGATCATCGCCACCGGCGGCGACTCCCCCGCGGTGCGCCGGCTGCCGCTGGGCAACCTGATGTTCAAGACCGCAGGCGCGGCGCTGGTCATCCCTTTGCTGCCGCAGGCCCATGTGCTGCTGCAGCAGCAGTTTTCTACCGTGCACCAGCAGGTGGTGTTTTTCCACCTCGGCTTCAACGCCGTGCTGGCGCTGCTGTTCATCGGGCTGACGGGGTGGGTGGCGCGCTGGGTCGAGCGCTGGCTGCCCATGCCGGCGCCGGGCAGTGGCGGCAGCCGCACCAGCCACCTCGACCCGGTGGCACTGGCCACGCCGTCGCTGGCCATCAGCTGTGCGGCGCGTGAGGCCCTGCACCAAGCCGACGTGGTCGAGACGATGTTGCGCGGCATCCTGCCAGTGCTGCGCGACAACGACCGCACGCTGGCCGAGCAACTGCGGGCGATGGACGACACGGTGGACGGGCTGTACTCGGCCATCAAGTTCTACCTGACCCAGATCTCGCGCGAGGCGCTGTCCGAGCGCGAGGGCCGGCGCTGGGCCGATGTGGTCTCGTTCACCATCAACATGGAGCAGATCGGCGATGGCATCGAGCGGGTGCTGCAAGACATCGAGGACAAGAAGATCCGCCCGGCACGGCGTTTTTCAGACGCCGGCATGGCCGAGCTGTGCCATTTGCATGAGTGCCTGCTGGCCAACCTGCGGCTGGGCATGAGCGTGTTTCTGGACGGCCATGCGCGTGATGCGCAAAAGCTGCTGGAGGAAAAAGCGCGGTTTCGCGACCTGGAGCATGCCTACGCCGCCAACCACATCGGCCGGCTGCAGGACAACACCGCGCAGAGCATCGAGACCAGCGCGCTGCACCTGGATTTGCTGTCCGAGCTCAAACGCATCAACTCGCACATCTGCTCGATCGCCTATCCGATCCTGGAGAGCAAGGGCGCGCTGGCCGCGACCCGGCTGCGCCACTCGCAGCTGGCCGAGCTCGACGAGCTCCGGCACTGAAGACCCGCAGCCCGGCCCCAACCCCCTGACTGTCCAAGCCCCGCCATGCTGACCCCAGACGAGATCGCGACCCTGTTCCACCAACGCGGTGGCGAGCAGTACAGCGGCGAGCCGGTGACGCAGCTGGCCCACGCGCTGCAAACCGCCACATTGGCCGAGTTGGACGGCGCGGACGACGAACTGATCACCGCCGCGCTGCTGCACGACCTGGGCCACCTGGTGCACAGCCTCAGCACCGGGCCGGGCGACACGCCCACCTTGCGCGGCGTGGACGATCTGCACCAGTTCCAGGCGTTGCCTTTTTTGCGTGGCCGGTTTTCAGACCGGGTGCTGGGCGCGATCCAGGCCCATGTCGACGCCAAGCGTTACCTCTGCGCCAGCCGGCCGGGCTACCGCGAGGCCCTGTCGGCCGACTCGCAACGCAGCCTGCTGCTGCAAGGCGGGGTGTTCGATGCCGCGCAGGCCGCAGCCTTCATGGCCCAGCCGGGGGCCGCCGAAGCGGTGCGGGTACGGCTGTGGGACGACCAGGCCAAGTCGGCCGACATGACGACACCCCCGCTGGCGCATTTCATGGCCCGGGCGCGGCGCTGTGCAGCGGCTTGAGCGAAGCCGCAGGGTCACCGTCGGGGCGGGCGTGGAACCCGGCCCGTGCTGAGCCTGACCTGGCCCATCGTTGGCGCCGTGCTGGTGGGCGCGCTGCTGCATGCCGGCTGGAACGCGCTGGTCAAGAGCAGCGGCGACAAACCCCTGGACACCGCGCTGGTGCACTTTCTGGGCGCCTGGGTGGCGCTGCCGCTGCTGTGCTGGGTGGGGCTGCCGACAACGGCCGGGCTGCCGTACATCGGCGCGTCCCTGATCATCCATATCGGCTACTACATCGCGCTGGCTGGGGCCTACCAGCATGGTGACCTGGGCCTGACCTACCCGATCATGCGCGGCTTTGCGCCGCTGCTGGTGGCGCTGGCCAGCGGCTTTGTGCTGGGCGAGACGCCCACTGCCGCCGGCTGGATCGGCATCATCGGCATCACATTGGGGGTGTCACTGGTGGGCCTGGCCCGGCCGGGTGAGGCGCTGCACCACCGCAAGGCGCTGGCCTATGCCTTTGCCAACGCCGGCATCATTGCGGTCTACACCGTCATCGATGGCCTGGGGGTGCGCAGCGAAGTGGCCCACGGCGGCCAGGCGCTGCGCTACGTGATGCTGCTGTTTGTGCTGGACGGCATCGCCTACCCGGCGCTGGTCTGGCTGCGCCGTGATGCCGCCGGGCGCCGCCAGATCCTGGTCTACGCCCGGGCGCGCTGGCCGTTGGCGGCGCTGGGTGGCAGTGCGTCGATAGGCTCATATGCGATAGCGCTGTGGGCCATGACCCAGGCGCCGGTGGCCAGCGTGGCGGCGCTGCGTGAAACCTCGGTGCTGTTTGCCGCCGTCCTGGGCAGCCGTTTGCTGAAAGAAAAGTTCGGCCTGCAGCGGGCGCTGGGCACGGCGGTGATCGTGGCCGGGGTGATGGTGTTGCGGCTGGGCTGACGGGCCCGTCAGCGTCGATGCGCCGCGCCGAGACCCGGCCTGGCCAGGATGACCAGCGCCACGCCACCTAAAACCGCTGCCGACGCGCCCAGCAAGTGCGGCGTCAGTGGCTCGCCCAGCATCAAGACACCACCGGCGGTGGCCAGGGCCGGTACCGTCAGCTGCACGATGGCCGCCCGCGTGGCGGACAGGCCGCGCAGCGCGGTGTACCAGATGGCATAGCCCAGGCCCGATGCCAGGGCGCCCGAGGCCAGTGCCAGCAGTGCACCTTGGGCATCCCAGCGTGCCAATGGCCACAGCAGCGCACTGGTGCCCAGCGCCAGCGGCGCCGCACGCAAGAAGTTGCCGGCGGTCACCGTCGTCGCGTCCTGCGCAATCCCGCCCGCGCCCGCGCCCCGGCCTCGCAGCGTGTACACCGCCCAGGCCACGCCGGCACTGGCCATCAGCGCACCCGCGCTCAGCGACGGCGCAGCCAGTCCGGGCAGCAGCAACCACACCAGCCCGGCGCTGGCAGCCAACAAACCCAGCCATTGCAGCAGTTGCAGCCGCTCGCCTCGCGACAAGCCCCAGCCGATCATCGAGGTCTGCACCACGCCGAACAGCAGCAGGGCGCCGGTGGCGGCCGTCAGGCTGACATAGGCAAACGAAAACCCGGCGGCATAGACAAACAACGCCAGCGCGGACAGCCAGCTGCCGGCCTGCCAAGGCCGGGTTGCTTGCGCCCGATTGGCAGCACCCAGGCCGCTGGCCCGCTGGCTTGATCGGCCGCGCCACAGCACCAGCAGTGCGAGCACAACCGCACCCGAGCCCAGTCGCAAGCTGGTGAAGCTGGCAGCGTCGATGTCGGTTTGCGCCAGCGCGATGCGGCACAGCAGCGAGTTGCCGGCAAACGCCAGCATGGCCAGCAGCGTCAAGGTTGCGGTGCGCCCGGGGGACAGGCTGGGCGGCGGTGCGGGCGCGCGGAAGTGGGGGTGGGGGTGGGACGCAGCGGGCAGGACGGCAGACTCGGAGGCAGGCGATGGGCGCATCCGGTCATGGTAGCGGCGGCGCCGCGCCGCAACTCTACGGGTCGGCCCGTGCTGGTGGGCCGGGCTGGCAGGCCGCAAAATGCAGCCAGCTCAGCCCCGGGGGCGTTAGCACCGTCTGCCTTCCGGTCCCGCCATGCACGACCTGACCCTCAACGCCGATGGCCCGCTTGCTCGCTGACGAAATCGCCCGCTACCACAACGAGGGCTGGGTCGTACCCCAATGGCGGCTGCCCGCCGAGCAGGTGCGTGCGATGCAAGCAGCGCTGGCTGAACTGCTGCGCCGCAACCCTGGCGTTCGGCCTGAAAAGCTGGTCTCGGCGCATATCGACCGCGCAGCCGGCGCGGGAGCCGGCGCCGATCGCGGCCTCGACAACGGCGAAGGTGTGCGCGGCGTGGCGGCGTTTCTCGACCTGGCACGCGACCCGGCCATCGTTGACTTGGTGTCGGATGTGCTGGGCGACGACCTGATCCTGTGGGGCGCCCATGTCTTCTGCAAGCCGGCCGGCGAAGGCTACGCAACGCCCTGGCACCAGGACGGCCACTACTGGCCGATCCGTCCGCTGGCCACCTGCACGGTATGGCTGGCGCTGGAGCCCAGCACCCGCGCCAACGGTTGCCTGCGGGTGATCCCTGGCTCACACCGGGCCCGGCAGCTGCATCCGCACCTGTTTGAGGACCGCAACGACCTGACGCTGCAGCAGCGCCTGGCCGACGGGGCTTTTGATGAATCTCAGGCGGTGGACATCGAGCTGCAACCCGGCCAGATGAGCCTGCACGATGTCTACATGATCCACGGCGCCGCCGCCAACACCAGCGCCCAGCGCCGCACCGGCGTGGCGCTGCGTTACATGCCGGCCAGCTCACACTTCGACCGCAGCCTCCAGCCCGTGCACGGCCAGAGCGGCGTGGCGGTTGATTTTGCGCAGCGGCCGCTGTGGCTGCTCAAGGGTGTGGACCGCAGCGGCCGCAATGATTTCACGACCGGCCACCGGCGCTGAGCGCAGGTCGGCAACGGCTGATCCGCATCAGCTGTGAGCGCCGCGGATCAACACCACCGATCAGGAGCGCCGCGCCAGCGGCAGGTTCAGCAGCAGGTTCTGCGGTTTTAGCCGCAAGCCGCCATCAGCGGCCATCGCCAGCCCCAGGTAGACCGGCGCACCCGCCAGGTCGGCCCGCATGTCGGCCGGGTTGGCGAAGTCCAGCCGGAACAAGCCTACCAGCCGCGCCATCCGGGCCTCGTCCACCGCTTGGCCGCGGTACAGGTCGTTCAGGATCGCGGTGGACTCGGCGTCCAGCCCCAGATGCCAGCGCCAGTCGGCATCATCGATGCGCGCTACCGGGGTGATCGTCACCACCACGCCCAGCATCTGCTGCACCCAGCGCGCCAGCACCCGGGCCAGCGCCGTCAGGCCCGAGTGGGACAGCGTGACCGGTACGCTGACGCCCGGCGCCAGTGTCTTGGGCACCTGGTGGGTCAGGTCCAGCACAAAGCGGAAACGCTCCAACCCGTCATGGCCGCGGTCTTGCCAGTAGTCCGCCGCGTTGTCCAGGCTGAGCACCTGCAATTGCGCGGTACGCAGCGGTACCCGGGCCTCGGCCAGCAGCCGGCCCAGCGCGCCAAAGCCACCGGCGTCGCTCAGGCGGTCCAGGGTGGCGCGGTCACCGGCCAGCACCCGGCCGTCTTGCAGCGTGATGCGTTGCGGGCGGAACAGCAGCTCGGCCGCACGCGCCGCAAAAGCGTCGGCGTCTGACTCCAGCAGCTGGCGCAGGATGGTTTGCGAGATCGCGTCGATGAACAGCGGTGGCAACGTGATCGCGTCCTGGCGGAACAGACCGGTGTAGAACGACTCCAGCGTGCCCGCGGCCCGCACGCCATCGCGCAGGGCCAGGAACAATCGGTAGTTCTCGCGGGCGTCGTCGTCGACCAGTGCCGCCAGTTCGGCCGGCGGCACCGGGCGCAGCGGGTCGGCACGCAATGCCTGGTGCAGCCTGATTTCGGCCGGGCAGGATTCATCGACCAGTGCCAGCTCAGGCCGGTCCAGCCAGTGGCCGATCCATTCAGCCGACGGCGGCAGCCGGCCTTGGTTGTCGGCCTGGAGGTGGCGCCAGCCGCAGGCGGGCCAGAAGTCGAGCATGGTCGAGCGGCTCCGGTTCAGGCCCGCGCTTCGGGCGGCTTGCCGCGGTAGGTCGGCTTCAACGTCCGGCAGTTCGTCAGGTTGTCCAGCTGTCGCGCAGCCCGGTGATGCGGTTGAACACCGGCGCGCCCGGCTGGTGCTCCACCGTGTCGGTGACAAAGTAGCCGTGGCGCTCGAACTGGAAGCGCGCTCCCGCAGCCAGTGCCGCCAGTGCCGGCTCGACAAAACCGCTGACGACCCGTTTGCTGGCCGGGTTGAGCACCTCGCGGAAGTCACGCCCGCCGGCCTCGGGTTGCGGCTCGGTAAACAGCCGGTCGTACAGGTTGAAGGTGGCCGGCACGCCGTCGTGCACGCCCACCCAGGTGATCGTGCCCTTGACCTTGACCGCATCAGCGCCGGGCGTGCCGCTCTTGGTGTCGGGCACGACCTGGGCCAGCACCGCGGTGATGCGGCCATCCCCATCCTTTTCGCAGCCGGTGCATTCGACGACCATGCCGTACTTCAGCCGCACCTTGTTGCCCGGGAACAGGCGGAAGAAGCCCTTGACGGGGACCTCGGCAAAGTCGTCACGCTCGACCCACACCTCAGGCCCCAGACAGAAGCTGCGCTGGCCCAGGTCGGGCCGCTGCGGGTGGGCGGGTGCGCTGCAGGGCTCGATGTGACCGGCGCCAAACAGCGCGGCCCAATTGACGAGCTTGAGTGGCACGGGGTCGAGCACCGCCATCGCCCGGGCAGCCTTGCCCTCGAGGTCGGCGCGCAGCGCGCCCTCGAGCACGCTGTAGTCGACCCAGATATTGGTCTTGGACGCGCCGGTGTCGTCGGCAAACTTGCGCACCGCCTCGGGCGTGTAGCCGCGCCGGCGCATGCCGGCCAGCGTGGGCATGCGCGGGTCGTCCCAGCCGCTGACGATGCCCTCGTCCACCAGCGCCCGCAGCTTGCGTTTGCTGGTGATGACGTAGCTCAGGTTGAGCCGGCCGAACTCATGCTGCTTGGGCAGGGGCCGCTGCAGCAGGCCGCCGTCGGCGAGTTGGCCCAGCAGCCAGTCGTACCAGGGCCGCTGGTCCTCGAACTCCAGCGTGCACAGGCTGTGGGTGATGTTCTCCAGCGCGTCCTCGATCGGGTGCGCGTAGGCGTACATCGGGTAGATGCACCAGGTGTTGCCGGTGTTGTGGTGGTGGGCGCGCTTGATGCGGTAGAGCGTCGGGTCGCGCAGGTTGATGTTGGGCGAGGCCATGTCGATCCTGGCGCGCAGCACCATCGCGCCGTCGGCGTGCTGGCCGTCGCGCATCTCGCGCAGACGCGCCAGGTTGTCGGCCGGTGACCGGTCGCGCCAGGGGCTGTTGCTGCCGGGCGTGCTGAAGTCGCCGCGCGCGGCGCGCATCACGTCGGCGCTTTGCTCGTCCACATAGGCCAGGCCCTGCGTCACCAGATGCTCGGCGGCGCGGTACATGAAGTCGAAGTAATTGCTGGCGTAGAACAGGTGATGGGTGGGCTGGCCGTTGAAGTCGGCGTCCCAGGACCAGCCCAGCCAGTGCACCATCTCGATGATGGCGTCGACAAACTCCTGCTCCTCCTTTTCAGGGTTGGTGTCGTCGAAGCGCAGGTGGCAGACGCCGCCGAAGTCACGCGCCAGGCCGAAGTTCAGGCAGATGCTCTTGGCGTGGCCGATGTGCAGGTAGCCGTTGGGTTCGGGCGGGAAGCGCAACCGAACCCGGGCCCGGTCCAGGCCGCCGGCGGCATGGTGGGCAGCATCGCCGGGCGAGCCGCCCCAGTGGCGCTGGGCGTAGACACCGTCCTGCAGCTCGCGCTCAATCAGCGTGCGCAGGAAGTTGGCCGGTTTTGGCGGGGCATCGGTCTTGGCGGGCACGGACATAGGCTGGGGCAGGGGGCTGGCAGCCCGCCCCACGGGCCGGCCGCGCTTGGGGCGGGGATCTTTGATTCTAGCGAGGGGGTGTGCTGCGCCCTGTGCCTAGCGTGCCGGTTTGTCGCCGCCCGCGTCGCCGCTGGCGGCGCTGCCAGCATTGCTGCCGTCGCGGCGCTTGAGCGTCTCGATTTCGCGATCCACCATGCGCTCGGTCATGCCGTCGCCCTGCAAGCGCAGCACCACCACCGCGCCGTGGATCGCCAGGCCCAGGGCCCAGCCCCAGAGCGGGAAAAACATCCCGCCGCCGTGGCGATGCCCCCAGCCGGAGTCCCCGCCCAGGCCCCAGCCCGATGCCACCGACATCAGGTACAGCCCGCCGTTGACCAGCACAAAAACCAGTGCGTGGATGAACAAGCCTTTCTTGAGCCGAACGCGGCGGCGTGCGCGTTGTTCCAGGGTGGGTTGTGCGGTGCTGTCGTATCGGGCCATCATGTTCTCCGGTTCAGGGTTGGGGGCAAACTGTCGGCTACATGCCCTTGAACAGGTGGGCGTACAGCCGGCTGGCGGTCAGGCGCTCGCTGCGGCCGCGCAGCGTGAGAAACACCTTGCCCGACTCATCGCGCAGCGCGCTGCCGATGGCCGATGCCCGCACCACCAGGCCGCGGTGCACCTGCCAGAACTGCTGGGTATCGAGTTGCGGCAGCAGGTCGCGCAGCGACAACCGGATCAGGTGCTCACGCTCGGCGGTCACGACCCGCACGTACTTGTCGGCGGCCTCGAAATACAGCACCTCGGCCACCGGCACCAGGTAGACGGTATTGCCCACGCCGGCCTGGATCACCTCCAGCCGCTGCGCCGGTGGCGCGGCGGCGGTGGCGGTGGCGCCCAGCAGTGCACGCAGTTGGGCCAAGGTGTGCTGCAGCGCCGGGTCCGACAGGGGGAGGGGGGTGGGCGAGATGCCGGTTGTTAGGGTGGACGATGCAGCGGCCATCGGCGGCCCGGTGCCTGGTCCGGCTTGCGGGCCGGCCGCTGCTTCGGTCGGGCGGTCGGCCAGGCGCTGCTTCAAGCGTGCCACGCAGGCCGCCAGGCGCGGGCTGTCCACCGGCTTGAGCAGGTAATCCACCGCTTGGGCGTCGAACGCCTGCAGCGCGTACTGGTCGTAGGCGGTGACAAACACCAGCAGCGGGAAGGGCGCGCCCTCGGGCCAGTCCTCGGCCAGTGCCTGCGCTGCCTCCAGGCCACTGGCACCGGGCATCCGGATATCGAGAAAACACAGCTGCGGCTGCAACGCCAGCGCCTCGCGCACGGCGCTCAGGCCGTCGGCCACCAGCGCTGCGATTTGCAACTCGGGCCACAGCCGGGCCAGTTCAGCCTGCAAGGCCGCGGCCAGCAGCGGTTCGTCTTCGGCAATCAGGGCGGTGGGCATGGCGGTGTGCTCAGCGGGTGGGGGCTCGGGTAGCGGTCGGGGCGGTGGTCGGCGGGGTGGCCGGCATGGTGGTCGGCGCGGTGGTCGGCGCGGTGAGCTCGGACGTCGGCAGCGGCAGGTCCACCTCGGCCAGGGTGCCGCCGTCGGGGCCTGGGGCTGGCGACAAGGTGAATCGCGCCCGGTCGCCGTACATCGTGCCCAGACGGGCGGCCACGTGTTGTGTGCCGTAATGGCTGTGGGGCGCAGTTTGGCCAGCCGGGCCACCTGACGGATCGACAGCCCCCGGCGCAGGCGGGCCGGCACTGGCGGTCAGCCCGACTCCGGTGTCGCGCACCGTCAACAGCAGGCGATTGCCACGCTGCTCAGCGCGCACCTCGATACGCCCGCCGGCGACCTTGGGCTCCAGCCCGTGGCGGATGCTGTTTTCAACCAGGGGTTGCAGCAGCAAGGGGGGCACGGGCAGGCCGCGCAAGGGCTCGGGCAGGTCCAGCGTGACCTGCAGCCGCGGGCCCATGCGCAGTGCCATCAGCGCCAGGTAGTCGCCCAGGCGGTCGAACTCGGCCGACAGTGGGTGCAGCGTGCCACGCGACGCGCCCAGCGTGGCGCGCAGGTAGCCGATCAGTCGGTCCAGCATGGCCTGGGCACGGGGCGGGTCCAGCGTGATCAGCACCCGCAAATTGGCCAGAGTATTGAACAGCATGTGCGGCTCCAGTTGCGACTGCAACAGCATCAGCTGGCTCTCGGCGGCCTCGCGCCGGGCGGCGTCGGCCGCGGCTTGCTCGCCGCGCAGCCGCTCGTTGGCATAGAAGTACCAGGTGGCGGCCACCGCAGCGATGATGCTGATCGCCACCGCGCCCCGGTTCTGCAGCAGGCTGGGCGTGTTGAAGCCGGTGATGGCATCGCCCAGCGCGCCGCCCAGGGTGTAACCCAGCCCGGTGCCCACCACGATGCAGACCAGCATCCAGCCCGGCCCCGGCCAGCGTGAGCGCTGGTAGGCCGACACATGGTGGCGTCCCGGCAGCCAGGCCGCCAGCAACAGCCTGCCGGCGTCGATGAAAATCCAGCAAAACGTGCCTATGGCGGCCGAGTAGACCCAGGCGGTGTACAGGCTGCCGCGGGCGTTGCTGGTCATCAGCCAGATCAGCAGTGCGATCACGGCGCACAGCAGCTGGGTGTGCAGGCCGCGACGCAAAAACCCGGCCCAGGGGCTGGGCAATGGTGTGGCGGCAGGCGGCGATGGCATGGCCTGCATTGTCAGGCGGCCCGGGTCCGGCGCGCCCGACGTGGCCCTGGCCACGTCTTTCACCACGCCGCGGCGGTGGCCAGTGCCGGGACGGCGCGCTGCTGCAGCAGGCGCAACGCCCGGGCGAGAAACAGGCCCGAAGCGGCGCCGTACAGCAGACCGGCCGCCAGCACGAACAGCGCCGTCTGTGCCAGCCCTGGCGACACCGCCATCGACGCGGCCACCGCGTAGCGCAGCCAGAAGACCAACATCAACAAGGCCAGCGGCGCCCGGCTGCCGCCGATCAACCAGCGATCACCTGCCAACACCTGTACCCGTCGTGGCAAGGCCAGTGGGCGGCTCAGCGCCATGCCCAGCGCCAGGCCGGCCGCGCAACCCGCCAGCGACAGCGCATGCAGGCCGAAGGCGCTGGCGATCAAAACCAACGACAGCGCGCCCAGCCCCAGCGGCTGGGCCTGCAGGCGCGCCCGCGACACCACATGGTCCCGCGACTGGCGGAGGCCCAGCGCCACCAACGCGGCCAGGATGATCCAGACCCAGGGCGGGGTGTGGCTGAAGACGGTCAGGACAAAGGTGGTCATGCGGCGTTTTCGGTGGGTTGGGAGGCGGTCGGCGCTGGGCCGGGGATGACCGCATCTTGCCGGGCACCCTACCCGGCAGCCACCGCCCGGCGACCTGACCCCGGCGGCAGTCGCCAGATGCCGGCCGGGCGGCGCAAGATGGCGCCAGACTCGGGGCGGCAGCGACTCTCGGGGCACTGCGGGGCAGTGCATGCCGGTGCGGGACGCTGCGGGCCGGTGCAGGCTTCGGTCGGGTTGCCTGGCGATCAGCGCAGGGCTGTGCCTTTTGTGTACCCGACCACATTGCTCATGAATCAACGCTGGGCCGCTCCCGAGTGGACTCTTCCCCCTTGGGAGGGCGGCGGCGGGCGTTTTGCCGCCGTCTTGGGGGCGCTCAGAACAATTCGCCTTGGCCCTCGGGTGCCGGGCGTTTTCGGCTTCTGGCTGCGGGCGAAGCCGCGGCGGGCCGGGGCAATCCGCTCTTGCGCGAGCCGTGTTTGTGCTGGATGGCATCGGCTTCGGCGCGCACGTCGGCGGCCTGCCGAAGGCCGTACAAGCGCTGCTTGGCGGCGGCCAGTGCCACCCGCTCATCCACCACCGGGCGGGCATAGGCCGGCGTGTCGATCTCGGGCACCCAGCGCCGCAAGTAGTGGCCCTGCGGGTCATGGTCGCGAGCCTGTTTGGCGGGCGAGTAGATGCGCAGCGTGTTGATGCCGGTCGTGCCCGACTGCATCTGCATCTGGCTCCAGTGGATGCCGGGCTCGAAGTCGAGGAACTGGCGCGCCAGGAACAGCCCCGGCTCGCGCCAGTGCAGCCACAGGTGGTACGCCGCAAAACTGACCAGCATCGCGCGCATGCGGAAGTTGAGCCAGCCGGTGGCGCGCAACTGCCGCATGCAGGCATCGACCATCGGGTAGCCGGTGCGCCCCTCGCACCAGGCCTCGAAGTGTTCGCGGTTCCAAGGCGTCTCGCACCCGCCGTCGCCTGCGCGCAGCCCATCATGGCTGCGCGAGAAGTTGCGCCACTCGATGGCGGGTTCGTCCTCGAGCTTCTGCATGAAGTGGCAGTGCCAGCGCAGGCGGCCGGCAAAGCCGCGCAAGGCGTAGGCCAGGTTACGGTCCGCGGTGGTTCGGACGGCGGTCTCGGTGGCCTGGTGAACCCACCGCAGGGACACCGTGCCAAACGCCAGATGCTCGCTCAGCCGGCTGCAGCCGTCGGCGGCGGTGAGGGGGCTGGACAAGGCCCGACGGTAGTCCCGGCCGCGGCCGGCCAGGAAACTGTCCAGCAGCGCCTGCGCGGCACGCTCGCCCGCGGGCGGCAGGGCAGGGGCGGGTTGCGCCAGGCCCAGCCCGCGCAGGGTCGGCAAAGCGCTGACGGCGTTCGACGCCAAGCCCGGCGCCGCTTTGAAGCCCCCTGCCAGCGTGGCTTGCGGCGCATTCATGCGCCGTGCCCAAGCCGCTGCCCAGCCGGACCGGGTGCGCAGCGGACGCACCACGCCGTTTTGGGGTGACTGTGTCCAGATCACGTTCAGCTCGCGGCACCAGGCCGCCACCGCCTTGTCGCGGCTGTAGCTCCAGCCCGGGCCGGTTTCTTCATGGCTGAACAAATGGGTGAAGGCGACCTCGCGCCGCAGATCGCCCAACACCTGCAGCATCGAGCCCACGCGCACGAGCAACGGCAGGCCGACGGCCGCCAGGCTGGCTTGCAACTCGGCCACGCAGGCCAGCGCAAAGGCCACGTGGCGCGGATCGCAATCCGGGCTCTGCAGCCACTCGGGCTCCAGAACGTAGACGGCCAGCGTGCGCTCGAACGCTGCGGCCGAAGCCAGTGGCGCGTGGTCGTGCAGCCGCAGGTCGCGCTTGAACCAGACCAGGGCGGTTGCGCTCATCGCCGCGGTCGCTGCTCAGCCCTGAGCTGAAGCGGCGTGCCGGAAGGCAGCCAGGTAGTTGACCCGTGTGTCGCGACACCAGCTGGCCCGGTGCAGCAGCGGCAGGTAGCGCATGCCGCGCAGATCGGTCTGCTGCAAGCCGGCGCGGCCCACGGCGGCGGCCAACTCAACGGGCCGCACGAAGCGCCGCCACTGGTGGGTGCCGCGCGGCAGCACACGCAAGATGTGTTCGGCACCGACGATGGCGAACACAAAACTCTTCCAGGTGCGGTCGATGGTGGATGCAAACAGCAGCCCGCCCGGCGCGACGCGGCGCGCCACGGCCTCGGCAAAGGCGCTGACGTCGCTGACATGCTCGACCACCTCGAGCGCCAGCACCACGTCGAACCGCTCTTCGGGGGCCAGTGTCTGGGCCGGGTCGCCGAGCCTGTAGTCGACCGAGACCCCTTTTGCCGCGGCATGCAGCCGGGCCGCCGCCAGATTGCCGGGCGATGCGTCGATGCCCACCACCCGGGCACCCAGCCGCGCCAGCGGTTCGGACAGCAGACCGCCGCCGCAACCCACGTCGAGGATGCGCAAACCCGCCGGCGATGTTGCACATCCCGGCCCAAAGTGCGCCGCGATGCGTTCGAGCAGGTAGCCCAGCCGCAAGGCATTGACGACGTGCAGCGGCCGCATCGGCCCGCCGCTGTCCCACCAGGTGGTGCTGAGGCGGTTGAAGCGCTCGATCTCGGTGGGGATGGCGGTCATGCTGGCGATCGATCAAGGCGGTAGTCAGCGCACACCCGCAAGCCCAGCCACCTGCGGCGCAGGGGCGGCCCGGCGGGGCGGGAGGGCCGAGACCGCTTCGCTGAACGGCCCATCAGGCACTGCGCCAGCCGCGACGGATGACGAGAAAGACGCGGTAGCCGGCCTCGAGCAGCCACAAACCCGGCCCGGTGCCCAGCGCACGGCCCAGCCAGGCCCACCGCGGCAGCTCCCGCCACAAGCGGGTGAACGCCTCGGCGCCACTGACGAGGCTGCCGTCGGGGCGGCGCAGGTGCAAACGGGCCATGGCGGCGTCGCGGGTCAGATCGGGGCCCAAGTCACCAGGGCTGCAATGCGCGACGTCTACCCATTGCAGCGCGTCCGCGCCGGGCTGACGCCGGTACAGGGCCACCTCACGTGAGCAGACAGGGCAGCCACCATCGAAATACACGGTAGGGGAAGGGTTGGTCGCGGCAGACATGGCTGAACTATAGACAAATGGATTCACATCAGACTCAAGTGGTTAATTTCAGCCAATGTTTGATCAACAATACGACGCAAATCGTATTCAACAAGGCCATCTTTGGCGTTTGAAGCGCCACCGGCCTCGGCCGCCGCCAATGCTCAGCTGTTGGCGCTGCGGTTGCAACGGCCTGCAGTCGTCCAACGGCCGGGGCGGCCCTGGCCAGTGATGGCGGTGTTCGCATGCCTCGCTGAAGCGGCCCAGGCTGCGCCGGATGCATTCGGCGCAGCGGTCGATTTGCTGCTGTGGCGGGCGCCGGGACCTGATCGCGCCGGTGACCCCGGCCGCCGTGCCCGTGAAGCTCGACATGACGGCACCGGTCAGCCAGATCGATGCGCCGGGCAGCTAGCTGGTGCAGTTCATGCTGCCCAAAGTCGTCACGCTCGACACCGCACCCGGGCCAATTGGTCCACGGGTGCAATGGCGGCGGGTGCCGGGCCGGCGCGTCGCATTGATCCACTACTCGGGGTTCTGGTCGAAGGCGAACTGCGACGGACACCTCGGCAAGCGCCAAGCCGCCTTGCGCGCGGCGCAGCTGCCTTGGGCGGTAGAGCCAACGCTGTCGCCTTACAA
>Ga0105047_10004393_pt1 | contig 24531 bp, 23 predicted proteins | sample MAT04_FD_78384 | JGI IMG/M metagenome (GOLD analysis project Ga0105047, IMG submission 78384) | Freshwater microbial communities from Lake Fryxell liftoff mats and glacier meltwater in Antarctica - MAT-04 (megahit assembly) | ecosystem: Environmental > Aquatic > Freshwater > Ice > Liftoff...
AAACGTATCGACCACGGAATACACGGAACACACGGAAGGAAGAGAAGACTCTGGTTTCTGGTTTCTGGAATTTGAGATTTGAGATCTGAGATCCGAGATCTGAGATCTGAGATTTGAGATCTGAGATTTGAGATTTGAGATTTGATCGGAAAAATTCCGCACATTTCCCGGTTGACAGCCCGGAATCGGCTGCCTAAGTTCCGCGCCCCTTCGGGTGGGCACGCTAAATCGCGCCCCTCCCAAGGCCTTCCCTATTACTGAAATGAAGACATTTTCCGCCAAGTCACACGAAGTCGAACGCAAATGGTACGTGATCGATGCCAAAGGCAAAGTCCTCGGCCAAGTCGCCGTGGAAGCCGCACGCCTTCTCCGTGGCAAGAACAAGCCCACATTTACCACCCATGTTGACACCGGCGATTTCGTGGTCGTCATCAATACGGACCAGGTCGTTTTCACCGGCAACAAGGAGACCGACAAGATCTACACCCGCTTCTCCGGATACGTGGGTGGCAAGATCGTCGAGACTCCGCGCAAGCTGCGTGAGCGCCGCCCCATCCTTATGGTCGAGCGCGCCGTCTGGGGAATGATCCCGAAGACCCGCCTTGGCCGCGCCCAGTTCGGCAAGCTGAAAGTCTATGCCAGCGAGTCCCACCCGCACGAGGCACAGAACCCGACCGTTCACGAAGTGCGCTAACGCTACCAATTTTTTTCAATCATCATTATGCCAGCCACCGCCACACACAGCGCCACAGGACGCCGCAAAACCGCAGTCGCCCGCGTCTGGGTCACTGAAGGTTCCGGAGAAATGACCATCAACGGTCTTTCCTTCGAGGACTACCTCCCGACCATCGACCTCCAGAACTCCGTCATCGCGCCTTTCCAAGTCGTGAACATGGTCAACAAGTTCGATGTGAAAGCGATCGTAAAAGGCGGAGGCAAGAACGCCCAGGCCATCGCGATCCGCCATGCGATCTCGCGCTCCCTCACACAGGTCGATCCTGAGCACCGCAAGCTGATCAAGCCCGAAGGTTTCCTCACCCGCGACCCGCGTATGAAAGAGCGTAAGAAGCCCGGTCAGCCAGGCGCGCGCGCTCGCTTCCAGTTCTCGAAACGCTGATTTCAATATCACGGTTTTTTTTTCCAAGAGCGTGGGTTTCCGCCCACGCTCTTTTTTGTGAAAATTTCCGCAACTTTTCAGAATCTCCGGGGTTTGCCCGACGCTAAGATTTTTCAAAAACGCAAATGAATAAGAACGTATTGTTTCCTGGTGTCGCTCTGGCGATCGGTTTGGGTGTTGGCTTTGGTGTCGGGAAAACCGGCGCTCCAAAGGAAGATGCGGCCGTCATCGCCGAACGGGAAATGCGCAACAGCCGTTCCGGCGAACGTGGACCGGATCGCGATGGCGAAGCCGCCCGCAAGAAAGGCGCGCGCAGTGTGGATGAGATTTACAGCAAGCCCGGCCAAAGCAGCCGCGTGCAGGCGCTTCTCGATTTTTACTCCAACCTCGGTCCCGACGAATTCGCATCCGAGGCGGAAAAACTCGACAACCTGCCACTTAACGAGCGGATTCTTGCCGCCGTGCTGCTGTTCGGAAAATGGTCGGAAGTTGATCCGACAGCCGCGATGGCATTCACGGACACCATGGGCATGGCAGGAGCCTTCGTCAGGCCAACCGTTCTGCAGAGTTGGGCCAGCACCGATCCGGTGAACGCCGCCAAATACTACGCGGAGAACTCCGCGCAGTTCGCGATGATGGACATGATGGGTGGCGGACGTGGAGGGCGCATGGGCGGCCAGGGCGCCGGACAGATCATCGCCGCCGAATGGGCGAAGCAGGATCCGAAAGCGGCGATGGAATGGGCCGCCGGTCTGAAAAACAACAGCGCCCAGGCGATGGGTTCCGTCGTCTCGGAAGTGGCGAAGACCGATCCTAAGAAAGCCGCCGAAATGGCCGGCAAGATGGATGCCGATTCCAGGGGCGACGCCTATGAAAGCATCGCCAAGCAGTGGGGTGCGCAGAACTTCGCGGAAGCGCAGGCATGGGCAAACGGCCTTCCCGAAGACCAGCGCGGTGCCGCGATGTCCGCTGCGATCGAAGGTCTGGCACAGACAAGTCCCTTGATTGCCGCCGGCGAGATCAGCAAGATGACCGACAAGGAAGCCATGCGCGACGCGGTTCCCACGGTTGCCAAGAACTACGCCCGCGAGGATCTGCAAGGATCGATGACATGGCTCAACAGCATCGACGACGACAAGGCCAAGCAGGATTCCATGCGTGAGGTGATGCCGATCTGGGCTGCGCAGGACAGCAAGGCGGCGATTGGTTTCATCTCGGGCCAGACCTCGCCGGACGTGAAGAACAGCGCGGCGGAAACCTACATCTGGGCGAACCGCAGCTCGTCTGTGCAGGAGCAACTTCAGGTGGTCGATATGATCAGTGACGAGGGCAGCAAGGCCCGGACAACTGGTATCGTGGCCGCACGCTGGATGCAGGAGGACAAGCCTGCCGCCACGGAATTCATCAACAACAGTCCCACCATCCCGGACAATATGAAGGAACGTCTCATCAGCGGCCAGGGAATGTGGGGTGGCGATGGCGGCGGAAGGGGCAGGGGACGCTGAGATTAAAAGACGATCATTTCGATCCTTTGAACGACTCGACCGCTGCGCGAATCGCGGGGTCCTCCCATTTTCCCAAGGCTTCCCGTTCCTCTTCGCCTAGGGAGGAGGGATGGCCGGCTTTGGAGAAATTCTCACGATCCGTTTCCGAGAAATCAATGTTCACGTCGGGGGTGATCCCCTTGAGGTGCGGGGTGTTCCCTGAGGGCGTATGGTAGGTGGCGATGGTCAGGCGCAGGGCGGTGCCGTTGCCCATCGGGACGATGTTCTGCACGCTGCCTTTGCCGTAGCTTTTCTCTCCGATGGTTGTGGCGCGCTTGAGATCGTGAAGGCTTCCGGCACTGAGTTCGGAAGCGGAGGCGGAATTCCTGTCGATGAGAACCACCATGGGGTAGACCCGTTTGCGACGCTGTCGCTCGGATGTTTTGAGGAATTCCTCAGGCATGTCGCGTTCGCGCACCGAGACCACGGCCGTGGAAGGTGGGACGAACAGTCCGAGGATTTTCACGGTCTGGTGAAGGTCTCCGCCGCCGTTTTCGCGGAGATCCAGAATCAGGGATTTCATGCCCTTGTCTTCCAGTTCGTCGAGCGCGGCTTCGATCTCGCGGGCACTAGTGGAGCCAAACTGGGCCAGGCGGAGGTAGCCGGTTTCCGGATGTTTTTCCAGGAGCATGGACATGACGAGGGAACCCTGTTCGACAAAGCGGTGGGTGAGGGTGACTTCGAGTTCACCGGGACGCTCGGGGTTGCGCAGCGTGAAAGTGGTTTTTTCCCCGGGGCTGCTCTGGAGGCTGGCCAGCAATTCAACAAGCGGGGTGTCGCCTGGTGGATGCTCATCCATGGCCAGGACGCTTGTGCGGGCAAGAATCCCGGCCTTTTCAGCGGGGCCGAATTTCGCGACTGCGGAAATGAAAATTCCGTCGGAGTCCTTTCCCAGACTGAGGCCCAGGGATTTCACCTCGTTGTCCAAAGTGCCTTCCCGGCTCACGGTCTGGCTCATTTCCGGATGAATGAAAGACGAGTGCGCATCAAGACTGGAGAGCATCCCGTCCAGCGCCTCGTTGACGAGACGGTCGTAGGTGAGCTTGTCGAGATCCGGGTGGCGCTTGCGGACGGTTTCCAAGACTTCCACGAAACGTTCCAAGGCGGGGTATGCGGCCTCCGGGAGATCGGCGGGTGCGGCAGGTTCCGCAGCAAGCGGCGTCAGCGGAAACAATAGGAGCCAGAGGCGTTTCATGGGGAACCTGCTAACAGATGTCCGGCCTGTGAGGGAGTAAATTTTCCAGGAGAAGCATGGGATGCAAAATAGAATCCGTCCGCTGCGGCAACCCGGGGCTGAAGGACGCAACACCGCTGATGGTGGAAGACGATACCGTTTGTCTCCGATCCATTCGGGTAAATCACACGCTTTTCCGGGGACATTGTTTCCAAGTAGAATACGGAACACGGTATCTGGCGGGGGTCTGGCGCAGCCATTGTCCTTGGGACAGGCTATCTGGGGAGTTCCATGCCAAACAGTTCGAGCCAGCTTCCGAGATCCTTCGCGGCGGCTATCGCTTCGTCGGCGCTTTTCGCTGCCTTGGTTTGTCCGGATTGGATCGCGCTGTCACGGATCGTGGTCATCTTCGCGACGAATGAATCGCGGATCGCAGTCACAGTCCCGGCGAATTTCGTGTCGATCTCACCCTGTTTCTTCGCCGTATACTCCGCGATTTTCGACATCTCCGGAGAAATGCGGATACCCTGCGCTCTCGCCTCATCTGCCAGCAGGCGATCATCCTTGACACACGTTTTCAGGAGATCCACCTCCGGCTCCCAGCTTGCCTTTCCACTACTGCCCAGCCCGCGGACGAAAACGTCGAGATCCCATGCGAACTTTTTAACGTTTGCGGCGAGCGCCTCGCGGCGATTCCCCTCCGCCGCCAGTATCACTTCTTTCGCCTTGGCCAAGAGATCCGCAGCCTCCGCTCCCGAGGCAGTGGCTTCGGTCGCATGCGTTGTGGCAGCCTTGGCATCCCCGCTCCACTCGATGATGAAACCGGAGGCGGACTCCCCGCTGTCCCGGCTGTCCCAGCCTTTGCCGGGGCGGACGACGAGAGAGTAGCCATCAGAGCCGCCATCCGCGCCTTCCGCCCATTCCGCCGCCGTCCACGGTTCTCCGGTGATCCAGCGCCAGTGATCCCCGTCGAGACTTCCGCCCAGCCAGATTCCATCCGGCGCGTTCAGTCCGCCGCTCAACTTCAGGAGGAATCCGGCCTCTTTTTCGGCGGAAACCACCATCAGGTGAGCTCCTGCGGTTCCGGCCATTTCACCCGCCTCTTGCCAGGCGACTGGGCGAGGCACATATAGGAAATGGCGGTCGCCGAATTTGACGGTTCCGGGCGGGAAGACTGGCTCCGCATGGTCACGCGAAGCACCTGTCGCAGCGAGCCGCGCGTTTATCGTGCCGGGATTCGATCCATCGGCGTGCCACTGGATGATGAAAGGAAGCACCGTGTTGCCACTCTCGGCGCGAACTGTTCCTGACTCATTCACGGCGAGAAACTGCCCCGTGCCCTTAGGTTCCGCGCCGGGATCCCACGCGGCTCCGGCGACAGTGACCCAGGATTCCGCCCCGCCCCGTCCCACGCCTATCCAAGCGGCTCCGGTTTTAGCCACCTCACTGGCCAACCAATCCGCATCGGCTCCTTCCCCAGGGATCGCAAGGTGGGCGCCATGGGACTCGGCGAAAAGCGCCGCATCGGCCCAGCCCATCCGCTCGGAAACAAGGAGATAATCGCTTTCGCCTAGGTGCAAGGTGCCGGCTGGCATTTCGGAACGCTTGCCGGAAAGCAGCCGGGCGCGAAGCCGCTCGAGCGATTCCTCCGGGGTCTCGGGCTGTTCGCTTAGCCCGGGAGCCAACGTTTCGCGCGGCGTATCGGTGCGCGTTCCGGTAGGTTTCCGCGCGATTTTCTGCGTCGCCTCGGCCAGAGCCTCCTCCTTTTTGGCCGCTTCCTTGGCAAGGATCTCCCGGTTTGCCTTCTCCCTCGCGGCCCGGGAGCTTTTCAGATTCTCCCACGCAAGATGAATTCCGAACAGGAGAACGACGATGATGAGGAGCTTAAAGACCAGGCGCCGGTCCAACCCAACCTGTGTCACCGACGGCGGTTTTTTCCCGGGTGGCGGAATATAGGAAGCTTTCGCTGCCTCGGGGCGGACCGGCTTCGGTTTCCCGCCCGCCGCCGCTTTTATGAGCGCTTCATGAAAAGCCCGCACATCGGGCATACGTCGCCCGGGATCGGGTTGCGTTGCCTGTTTCAGCAACGAGGCGATTTCCTCCCCGTAGTTCGGAAGCGCCGGGAGCAGCGGAGCTTCCGAACCGCGAGGACTGCCGGTGAGCAGCTCACGGAAGATCGCAGCCACCGAATACACGTCCGAGCGCATCGTCGCAGTTGCGGAGCCATCCAGGATCTCAGGAGCGGCATACGGGGAGGGGACGGATTCATCCGGGCGCTTGAATCCGAAATTCCCGATTTTGGGCTCCGCCTTCCGGTTCAGGAGGATGTTCGATGGATCGAGATTCCCGTGGACGATGCCCTTGGCGTGGGCGCAAGCGAGGCCATCGCAGATCCCCTCCATGAGGCTTAGCGCCTGCCCGAAATCGACCGCCTTTCCTCCCGCGGAGCGCGCCAGCGATTTCCCCGGAACAAACTCCATGACAAGATAGGGAATGCCCTCCACGCTTCCGGAATAGAAAATGCCGATCAGGTTCGGATGTTTCAGCTCTGCTACGGCGTTGGCGACCCTTTCAAAGGATTGCCGACAGCCGGCATCCTCGCCCAGTGCGGGCGGGAAAATTTTCACTGCCACCTGCCGGTCGAGTGACTTCTGGTATGCGAAATACAACGCACCCAACCCCGCGGTCTCCACCTCCTCGGTGAATTCGAACGCCGGGAGCAGGGTGTTCATGGACGTCGGTGTCGGTGTTACGAACGAAGATGGGGACATGTGTAGAGGATAGGGGATCGTGAAGAAATTCGGCAAATTTTTCTGTCACGCCGCAGCCCGAATGTCAATCGCGCCGCCAAGGTTATGCGTACGACTGATTCCTCCGCGCGTTCCATCCCATATCCATCCCGAACCTGGCCTGCCGGATGAGGGGCCCGGAGGTCGTCAACCGTCCTCCGCTGTTAAGAATGCCGCGAGGATTTCCACGTAAGCGGTGTCCTTCCACATCCGCAGGCGGACCGAATATTGGTGGTCCTTGTCCGCATAGACCTTGAATTCCTCCTTCAGCCACTCGTCCTCTTCGCCGCTGCGCGTGACCGTGCGGGAGTCGTTGGCGACCGTCTTTCCGTCGAGGTCGATGCGCCAGGAGAAATCGGCTGTCAGCGGGTGCGCTCCTTCCGCAGGGTGGACATCGGCGGTGATGGTGAGCGTGGCCCGATGATCGACGCGGCTGCCGTTGTGATAGAAAAAGTAGCCTTCGTCGCGGGTCGCCCGGAGTGGATCCTCGCCCAAAATCTCGACCGGAGCGGCCACGCCCTTGAGCTGAAAGTGTCCGTGCGAGCCCCACTTCAGGTGCGCGTTCCTGGGAGTGCTGAGCCAGCCCCGCGCGCTATCGAAACGGTGTAGGTCATGAGGACCTGATCTCCGGCAGCCAGACCTTCCACCCGTGAGGCGCGGTTGACATGCCGCCCGAAAACGTCCGGATCCACGTTGTCCTCAACGGTCACCTGGCCCATATCGAGGCCGATCCGCACATGGATCGCTTCGATGTCCGGTCGCGAGGCGTTCGAGTCCGTCGTGGATACGCAGAGCGCGTTCGACTGCGGTCGATGGTTCCGAAAAAACTGCCATGATGGCGTCGCCGATGTGTTTGACCACGACACCGGCTCCGTCCGAGGTGATCGCCTCTTCGAGCACCAGGTCGTGCAAATGGCGTACTTCGTTGGAATGGTGCTCGCCCTTTTCGTCGGTGAGCTTGGTGAATCCGACGATGTCGGTGAACATGATAGTTAGAACCGCCGTGTTCTTCGCCAGTCGGAACGACTCCACGTTGGCGAGTTCCTCCTCGCCCAGTTGCACCGTTTGGACGGGAACACTCATCTTGAGGGATCTTAGGTGTGGGGGCATCATTTTTTGAAAACCACTCCGTCGGGTGCTGGACGAGTGTGGCTGTCAGCACCGGCATGGCAAGGACTCGTTCGACTGTGCCAAATGGGTCGGTTACCTTGCACTTCTCTGTGTTTGTTGGCTCTGGTGAGGCTTCTCATTGTCCTCGGAGCCAGAAGGCTGAGGGAGCCGTGTTCGCGCACAGATTAAAAAGAGGCTATCCAAAATACCGACCCGCTGGATGGTTGATCGCAAAGAATCGAGCCTTCCAACGGGTGGATTTTGGATAGCGGAGCCGAAGCTCCTTATTCTCCCCCCAGAGAATAACATTATCATCGCAGATGCCGTGCCAGATACTTTAGTTCTGTCGTAACTCCTTTGTTTCCAATGAGTTTCGAAAAATCAGCGAAGTTTGGTAGGCGGGTTTTCTGTGGGAAACATGCACGATTTGCAAGGGGATGCATGAAGTCCGTGCCAAAATGGATTCCGCGGGCAATGCCTCTATTTCAGTCCATGGCGTCCCATTAGATTGTACACAGAGCGCTCGGAAATGCCGAGTTCACGGGCGGTTTTGGCCTTGTTTTTCCCAGTCCGGATATAGGTCTGGATGAAGGCTTCGCGCTCGATTTCGTGGAGGGTAAGGCCGGATTCGGAGAGGATCTGCCATGCCTTGGCCGTCGGAGCAGGGGATTCGAGCACGCTGACGATGTCCTCCGCCTCGATGACGGGACCGTTTGAAAAGGCGGTGGCGCGCTCGAGCACGTTTTCAAGCTGTCGGACGTTTCCCGGCCAGTTGAATTTCATCAGAGCCTCCGAAGCGGTTTTGGTGAGTTCCCAGGTTTCGGTATTCCGGTTGCAAGCGATGCGCGAAAGGATGTGCCGGGTGATCTGCGGAATGTCTTCCTTGCGTTCACGCAAGGGCGGGATCATGAGCTCGATGATGTTAAGCCGGTAATAGAGATCCTCCCGGAAAGTGCCGGCTTCGACTCGCGCGTGGAGATCGACGTTGGTGGCGGCGATAACGCGGGTGTTGGTTCTCAAAAGCTTGTTTCCGCCGACCCGGAAGTATTCGCGGTCCTGTAAGACGTTGAGGAGCTTTGGTTGCAGCTCGGGCGGGAGGTCGCCGATCTCGTCGAGGAAAATGGTTCCCGCGGAGGCTTGCTCGAAACGGCCGGCGCGGGAGGAGGTGGCTCCGGTGAAGGCGCCTTTTTCGTGACCAAAGAGTTCGGTCTCAAGCAGCTCCCGGGGCAGGGCGGGGCAGCTCACGGTGATAAAGTCCTGGTCGGCGCGGTTGCTGAGAAGGTGGATCTGGCGGGCGATATGGGTTTTTCCGGTTCCGCTTTCTCCGGTGAGGAGGATAGTGCTGTCGAGGGCGGCGGCTTTTTCCACCTGCCAGTAAAGCTGTTTCATCCGCGCACTTGAGGTCTCAAGGGAAACTTTCTGAGGGGTGTTGGATGGGGAGGCTGGCGGCGTGGGATTTTTCGACGTTTTCACCGTGGCACGGAGCAGATCGAAGAGGCGTTGGATTTCGAACGGCTTGGTCAGGTAATCGCTGGCTCCTGCCTTGAGCGCCTGGGCGGCAGTTTCCGCATCGTTGGTGCCGGTGAGCATGATTACGGGTAGGCCGGGTGATTTCTCGTGAATGAGCCGTGTCGTTTCTATCCCGTTGATACCGGGTAGGCCAAGATCGAGGACTACAGCCTCGATTCCTGGTTTTATCAAGGTGATGGCTTCGTGGCCGGAGCCGGTGGAAACCGGATTCCAGCCGTGCTCGCGGGCAGCCATGACTAGCAGACGCTGAATGGTTTCGTCGTCATCGACAATGAGGAGATTTGGAGATCGGGAATTCACGTAAGTCTTTCTGTGTAAGGGAGTTGCGGAGTGAAGGAATGACGTTTTAGAAGTCGGCGCGGTTTTGACAAGGATTTAGGACAGTTTTTTCTCGGAAGTCCTCCGTGGCTAGGCACTTTTATCAAGTTTTTAAGATTTTTTCCAATGCTTTCAGGATGAGTTCCGCCGTGAAGGGCTTCTGGAAGAAATTACGGACGCCTTGCCCGGCTGTCTTGGCGATTTCCCCGTTGGAATGGATGCCGCTGACGGCGATGATTTCCGCAGCGGGGTTGATTCCGAGGAGAGCGCGGATGGTTTCCACTCCGTCCGGACCCGGCATCATCATGTCGGTGATGATCACCCTGATGTCATGTGATTTTTCACGGTAAATTTCCAGAGCCTCGCCACCGGAAGAGGCGGAATGAGTCCGGTATCCGAAATTTTCAAGGATACTACAGGTCATGTGGAGGATCGCGGTTTCGTCGTCAATGACGAGGATTGTCTCACCATTGCCTCGGGGCAGGGAGGCGCTATTTGGCCGATCCGGCTCATAACCCGTCGTGATGGCCGGTATGAAAACACTGAAACCGGTTCCTTTTCCCGGCCCGCTGTAGGATCTGATGAAGCCATCGTGGCTTTTGACAATGGCGAGAGCGGTGGATAGTCCGAGGCCGGTGCCTTTGCCGATCACTTTGGTGGTGAAAAACGGATCATAGATTTTTCCGATGACATCCGGAGAAATGCCTTGGCCGGTGTCCTCGATGCCGAAGCGGACGTACCTCCCGGGATCCCCCTCCAGATTGATGGCGGCGTAGTCCTCGTCGATGGTTTCGTTGCTGGCGGAGATGATGAGGCGGCCGCTTTCCGGCATGGCATCACGGGCATTGACGCAGAGATTGAGGAGCACCTGGTGGATCTGGGTGGAATCGCCGAGAAAAGGGCGGAGATCGTCGTCGATACGGGTATCGACCCGGATCTTGTTGGGAAAGGTGTCCCGGATGATCCCCATAAGTTTGCGTAGAACCTTTCCGCGTTTTTGTTCCAGAACCGGATGCGGTGACATCCCAAGGATTTCCGAACGCGCCCTGTAGAACGCTTCTTCCCCGGCAGGTTCGGTTTCGGGGCGCGGTTTGCCGACAGTCCGTGCTTCCTTCATCCTGATAACATACGAAACTTTTTCGCCGACTCAAGTTAAACGCGTGGCAGCGAAAGTATGAACACCGCACCGGGAGAATAATCCTCCCGTGCCTTGCAGGAAAGCGAGCCGCCCATGGAATGCGCGAGGCGTTTCGACAACGCGAGTCCGAGACCGACTCCGGGCTTGGTCTCGGCGGCCTGCTCCGCGGATTTGTGAAAGGGGCGGAAGATGCGCTTGCACTCCGCGTCGGGGATGCCCGGTCCGTGATCGCTCACGCGGATTTCTATTTTCCCCGGCCTGGCTTGGCTGTCCAGGGTGATGACGGGAGGCTGCGAGGTGGCCGCGTATTTGGCGGCGTTGTCGATGAGATTGAAAAGGATGTGCTCGAGGGCTGAGGTGTCCAAAGTCATCCGGACGGGATCGAAAGAGCGGAGATCCAGCTTCAGTCCGGCGGCATCGAGACGGGATTCAAAGCGCTCGCGCATGGATTCGAGGACTTCTCCCAGTTCTACCGCGGAAACCGTGCTGCGCGCGCTCCCACGTTCTATTTTTGAAAAGGCCAGCACGTTTTCGACAAGGTGGGAAAGCCGGTCGGCCTCGCGGGAGAGGACGTTGAGATAGGCCGGTCGCTTCTCCTCCTTCACCGCGCCGGTGCTGAGCATGTCGGAATAAAGCCGGAAAGTGGTCAGAGGGGTTCGGAGTTCATGGGTGACGGCGGAAACGAAGGAAGCCCGGCGCTCGCTGAGTTTCATCACGTTCGAGATCAGGAAAAACGCTGCGAGCAGTGCGATCAGCGCGGCGAGCCAGCCGACGAGAAGCGATACGGAAATCGTGCGTGGGATGGCCTCGGGTGTGGCACCGATACTGCCGGGGGAAAGCTTGAACGGAAACGAGGCGAGCGCGAAGGAATCGTCCGGCTCGTTTGACACGCGGACAAGACTGGCGCGTGGAAGCAACTGTGTCGCTTCCGCAAGCAGCAGGGCGGTGAGTTTTTTCTCATCCACCAGACTGCCCTGTGCGAAGCTGGTCAGTGTCATCCCGCGCCGGATGAGGAACAGGGAGCCGTCGAACCACGAGGGTTTGAAATTTCCGATGGGGTTGGAAACCTCGCGGTCTCCGGGAGTCGGGACCGAGGTATCGGTGCTCGACTTTTGCAATTCCGCGGGCGCGGTCGCATAGTTCGCGCGTTGTTTTGAGAGTGCGTCTCCGAGCCACTTCTTCCGGGTCGCCTTTTCGGCGAGGTTCGCGGCGTTTTGCATTTCCGCACCACCTCTCACCTTGCTTTGGGCGGGGGGGATATAGTTTTCGTAAGCTTCGGATTTCTCCGGAAGCTTCTCCTCGCGTTGCGCGGTTTTCACGGTGGAAATGAGCTCCGGGAGTATGGTGGCGCAACGTTGCAGAGCCTGTTCCTCGCCCGTTCCACGAATGGCCGCTCCGTCCGGTGTCTCGAAGCGAACGACAGTCGGCAAAGTGGAATTGGGTTCGCTGAGAAATAGTTGCGGGGAAATGGAATTTTCCTCAAGTAGTATTGATGCACCCAGTGAATCCATGCGCCAGAGTGAGAGTCGCACGCGCTCCTGCAACTCCGCGCGGATCTCGGCGACAGCCCTCTCCCGCTCCGTACTTATCACGCTTCGGGTGAGCCAGAGCATCGCGCCGAGAACCAGACAGGCGCAGCAGGCGAAGGCGATCCAGACCCGGCAATTGCGGTTGCTCATCGGCAACGATCCGGTTGGACGAAGCGGTAGCCCTTGCCGCGTTCGGTGATGATGCAGGCGGCGATCCGATCGCCGAGTTTGGAGCGGAGATGGGCCATGTGCATGTCGATGGTGCGCGTCTCGACGCGCTCCGGATCGAGGTTCCAGACCTGCCTGAGGATTTCGGCACGGGTGACAGTGCGTCCCGTGGCATCGATTAGATACCGGAGCAGGGAGCTTTCCTTTTCGCTGAGATCGACACTTCCCCCATCAGGAAAAAGGACGCGACTCTCATTCAGATCGATCAACGCGCCATGGATCTCGTGGCACGCGGCTGGCGAAGGCCGCTCGTGGGTGCGGCGCATCACGGCATCGACACGGGCCAGCAGTTCCTTCATGCTGAAAGGCTTGACCACGTAGTCGTCCGCACCGCCGACAAGGCCTTTCACCCGGTCCTGCTCCTCGCCTCGCGCGGAGAGCATGATGACCGCCTGGCCCGGACGTGATTTTTTCAGAGCCGCGAGAATTTCGAATCCCGAGGGACCGGGCATAACGATATCGAGAAGGAGCAGACGGTAATTCGCTTGCAGAGCCATTTTCATACCCTCATGTCCGTCGGCTGCCTCCAAAGTACGATAACCGCCGTACTCAAGGGTATCGACGATTCCGGTGCGGACCGCAGGGTCGTCCTCGATGACGAGGATGGTGGGAGAGGCGATCATCTGGTGAGGTGAGGAAAGCAGTTCGGGGAACGCGCCGCAAGGACGCGTTCCCCGGTTTTGCAATGAGGATGTTCACTCCTCGAACTTGTAGCCCAGGCCGCCCGCCTGTTTGCGGGTGACTTCGATCATGGCTTGGTCGAGGGTTTTTGCTCCGCCTTCCGCCTGTTTGCGGAGTTCTGCGGCGACATAGGCCTCGCGCTCCTTGTTGAGGTTCCGGATCTCGTTCTGGATCAACGCTCTTTTAGCGGCGGTATCCTCGATGAATTTTTTCCGCTCTCCCGGGGCGAGGTCTTTCATTTCCTCCGGAAGATCCTCGGGCGCGAGCTTGGCGGGATCGATTTTCTTTTCTTTCACCGCATCGCAGAGATCCCAGCCGGCGTTCGAGTAGTTTCCGCTGGCCTTGGTGACGGCGCGTTCGACGGAGGCTCCGGCGGCTTCGTTGGCGGCGGCGTCGTCATCGGCGAGCTTCTGGTTCGCGGCCGCTTCCTCGCGGCGTTTCCCGTAGCCGAGGTAGGTGTCGTTGAGTTTCCGGCTGAGATCGGAAATTTTCCCGTCCTGGGGCGCGTCGATATGGGCGACCGCCTTGTCCTGGTCGATGACGAGGAAATCCCCCCCGGCGAGAGCCGCCCCATCGTGCCATGAGCCGTTGATACCTTCCTGACGGTTGCCGCAGTGGATGGTGTTGACGATGATGTTTTTCGCCAACGCTTCCCTGCAGGCGGAGCGGGCATCGACGCGGCCCTGGGTGAAAGGCTCGTTGCCCGCGATGAAGATGACCTTGTAGGTGCTTTCGCGCGCGTCCCACGCGAGATCGCCCAGCGCCCGCTGGATCACCGCGCCGCAATATTCCTCGCCGCCATTGGTCTTGAGGGCGAAGAGATCCCTGCTGATCGTATCGAGATCGCGGGACATGGGACTGACGAGCCGGATCCAATCGTTGCCAACCGCGTTGCCGTTGTTGCCGTATTCATAGAGCGCGACCTCCACGAACGGAGCCTCGCCATCGCGGCGGGCGTCGATGAAGGTGTTGACGACTTTCCAGAGCTGGGTCTTCGCCTGGTCGATCAGGCCGTCCATGCTGTTGGACGTATCGAGCAGGAGGGCGATCTGGACGCGGTTCTCCGGGTCAGCGTTGTCATTCGCAGGCGGATCAACCTGCGGCTGGGGGACTGGCAGACGTGGATCGGGCGCGGGTTTGGCTTCCGCCGGAATCGCGGTAAAGACCGCGAGCGATGTGATGGCCGTGATGGCGAATGTGGCTGATGTTTTCATAACATCCTTTTATACCCCTCTGCTGCCTGTCCGTCCGTAAAGAGGAGGTAAATTCGGTTCCGGGCGCGAAAAAGAGGATTTTTCGAGAAAAGAACAAGTTTGGGCTTGCATCGGGGTCTGGGTGGGGTATCAAGCGCGCCCAGAATTATGGCTAAGAAAAGTTGGATCGCACGCAACAAGCGCAAAGCAAAGACCGTTGACAAATACGCAGAACTCCGTCGCAAGCTGAAGGAGGAGAAGGACTACGTCGCTCTCTCGATGCTTCCGCGTGACGCAAGCCCCACCCGAGTGGTGAACCGCTGCGAGATCACCGGCCGCCGCCGCGCTTTCCTCCGCCGTTTCCGTCTTTCCCGTATCACCTTCCGCGAGTATGCCTCGGCCGGATTGCTGCCGGGTGTGACGAAATCGAGCTGGTAATTCCGGCTCTATTTCGGCCTGGCGATTGCTACCTTCGCCAGACCACAACGCGGAACGGTAATTGACCCGTTCCCGCGTTTCCCAAATGCCCATCTACGAATACGTTTCCGAAGCCCCTGACGATCCCGGGCGATCATGCCGTGTCTGCCGGAGTGGCTTCGAACTGCGAAGACCTGTGGATCGCGATGCCTTGGCAAAATGCCTGATCTGCAAGCACCCCGTGAAAAAAATCATTTCACGGATCAACACTCCCAAGGTAACGAAGCCGCTCTCGGTCTCCGATGCCAAGAAGGCGGGCTTCACGGTTTTGGAAAAGCGGGACGAGGGAGTTTACGAAAAGCTTTGAGCCCGCCATGACCGATCTGCCATCCATTTTACTTGTTGTCACCAATGCCTCGGTGATCCACGAGTTCCCCAGCGCGGGCGAGACGTTTTTCTACCTTTTCGGGATCCTCTTCTTCCTGCTTCTGAACGCGTTCTTCGTGGCCTCCGAGTTCGCGATCGTGAAGGTGAGGCCAAGCCAGCTCGAATCCCACGGCAAGGAGACCGGCGCGGACACGGAGCGGGCCATACATGTGGTGAAACACCTCGACGGATACCTATCAGCGAACCAGCTCGGGATCACGATCGCTTCGCTGGCTCTTGGTTTTCTAGGGGAACCATTTGTCGAGGCGTTGATTTCCCCTTTGCTGTCCATGGCGGGGGTGCCTGAGGTTACCACGATTGTCGGCGTGAAATTCAGTCCGATTTCACTCATTTCCTTTGTTCTGGCGATAGCTTCCTTCACTTTCCTCCACGTTGTCGTTGGCGAGCTGGTGCCGAAATCCATCGCGATCCGTCGTTCCCTCGGGACGACGATGCTTCTCGTCGGGCCGCTGCACATTTTCTACAAGACCTTCTACTGGGTGATCCGCTTCTTCCAAGGCACGGCGAACTGGCTGCTGAGAACTGTTTTCCACATAGATCCAATCAGCGAGGGCGAGCACGTCCACTCGGCTGAGGAACTCGCGATCCTTGTGACCCATTCCGGAAAATTCAAGGAAGTGACGGACACCGAGCGGGAGATCCTCATCAACGCCCTGGAGCTGAACGAGCTGTGGGTGCGCGATGTGATGACCCCCCGCAACGAGGTCATCGTGCTGGATGCAGACGAGCCTTTCGAGAAAACCCTCGATATCGCGATACGCAGCAAGCACACGCGTTTCCCGCTGGTGAAAGGTCATCTCGACCAATCCATCGGTCTCATCCACATCAAGGATCTCTTCAAGCTGATGAGCGAACCCGATCCCGATCTCATGCGGATCAAGCGCGAGCTGAAAATGGTGCCAGATACCATGCCACTGGACAGTTTGCTGAAATTTTTTCTGAAAGAGCACGCCCACCTCGCGATGGCTGTCGATGAGTTCGGGACGCCCGTCGGCCTCGTTTTCCTCGACAACGTGATGGAGGAACTCGTCGGTGACATCCAGGACGAGTTTGACAACGAGCACTCCTCGTTCACGCGGGTGAATGCGGATGAGTTCGTGGTAGAGGGTTCGATGACGCTTAACGATCTGGAAGGCCACGTTGAGGAGCTTTGGTTGGAAAGCGGCGAGGTCACGACGGTTGGAGGTTATTTCACCCAACAGCTTGAGCGCTTTCCGGAGGTCGGCGAGACTCTGGATATTCTGGGCTACGAGGCGAAGGTGACTAGCACCGATGGCCGCCGGGTCGGGCAGATCCACTTCAGGAAGCTGGAGGATCAGGAAGCCACCGAAAATGGTGAGGAAGAAGCGGAGGTGGGTGAGCGGTGAGGCTCGAGAGGCAGGATCTCAGCGTGCGACGATCCGATGGTGTTTTTCGATTATGTGCAATTTGCAATACCAGGAATTAGGAGAGAACTCACTGACCGGCGCTATTTGTTCTGCAATTCTCAAATTTTTTCTTGATTTACTGCCTTGGAAGAAGTATGAAACACGAATGGCTCACGACGAGCTAACCCCTGAATACCATGAAAAACTTATCAAAAAATGTGCTGAAGTCTCTTCCTCTCGTTCTTGCTGCGGCGGGATTCGTATCCTGCGATGTCAAAAAGACCGAGGACGGTGAAGTGCCGAGCGTAAAAGTCGAAGTTGACGGTGAGGCAAAGCTGCCGAAATACGACGTTGACGCTCCAAGCATTGAAGTCGAGAAAAAGAAAGTCGAAGTCGAAGTGCCAACGATCAAGGTCACACCGGCCGACGAGGATACGAACGACCAGTAATCTTTAAAAACAATTCACTGAAAGGCGTCGCTTTGCGACGCCTTTTTTGTGGGCTGATTTTACTTTTTTGGGTGCGTACGAGGATGAATTGAGCGATCTTCCGCTGTCATGGAAGTTTTCGAGCATCTGGGAGCAGCTCTTGGCCTGGCTTCCTTGGCTGGGATCAATCTCTATCTCACCGCGTTTGTCGCGGGTCTGGCGATCCGTTTCAACTGGATCGAGCTGGCCTCCGCACACGAGGGACTGGCGGTAATCGGAAACGACTGGGTGCTCGCCATCGCCGGGGTGCTGATGGTCATCGAGTTTTTCGCGGACAAAGTGCCGTGGCTGGACAGTGGCTGGGATGCGGTCCACACGATACTCAGACCTGCGGGAGGAGTTCTGCTCGGCATGGCGGCTCTTGGTGAAATGGATCCAAAGTTGCTCGCCATCGGGGGACTTTTGTCTGGCGGAGCGGCACTGACGATGCACGGAGCCAAAGCCGGGACGAGACTCCTCGTCAACATGTCACCGGAGCCGCTTTCCAACAGCGTGGCCAGTGTGGCGGAGGACGGACTGGTCCTTGGCGGGCTGACTCTTACTGCGTTCGCTCCGGTGGTGGCGTTCTTCGTCTTCGTGGTGATTCTTATGATCGCGATTTTTCGTGATCCGAAAAACCTTCGGGACGATGAGGGCGGTTTGGAAAAATTTCCGAGAGAAGAGACGGGCTTTGAATTCATAGGACTTATTGATCCTACAAGTCCCATCTTAGCAAACCGAGCAAGCCGGCTCTTCTTTCTTGGCCGGCATCGGAGCGAGAGGGGAGAGGCCGAGTTTCGCCAGAAGCACCTGGTCTTTTTCCACTGAAGGATTCTTCGCGGTCAGGAGTTTGTCTCCGTAGAAAATCGAATTCGCCCCAGCGAAGAAACACAGCGCCTGTGCCTCGTCGGAGAGACGCGTGCGGCCTGCGGAGAGACGAACCTTGGCCTTGGGGATCGCGATGCGGGTGACGGCGATCATGCGGACGATGTCGAACGTATCCACCTGCGGATTTTCCGCCAGCGGGGTGCCGGGCATAGGCATGAGGGAATTGATCGGCACGGATTCCGGCTGTGGATCGAAGTTCGAGATCACTTCCAACATGCGGAGTCGGTCGGTGATGGTTTCGCCAAGGCCGAGAATGCCGCCGCAGCAGACGGACATGCCGGCGTCCTGCACGTTCCGGATCGTGCGGAGCCTGTCCTCGTATGTGTGCGAGGTGACGATGTTCGGGTAGTGCTCCGGGGAGGTATCAAGGTTGTGATTGTAAGCGGTGACGCCCGCGGCCTTGAGCTGTTTCGCCTCTTCCGGGCCGAGCTCGCCGAGGGTGACGCAGACTTCCATGCCGAGTTTGGAGACGTCCTGGATGATATCGAGCACCTGCTCGAAACGCTGTGTGCCGCCACGCACTCCGCGCCATGCAGCACCCATGCAGAAGCGGGTAGAGCCGGTTTCCGCAGCGATTTTCGCCCGCTCCATGATATCGCATTTCGCCATCAGGCGCTCGGACTCGACTCCGGATTTGTAACGGGCGGATTGGGCGCAGTAGGAGCAATCCTCCGAGCAGCCGCCGGTCTTGATCGACAGCAGCGTGCAAAGCTGGATCTCTGGCTGATCCCAGTTTTCCTCATGCACCATTCGGGATTTCTGGATGAGTTCGAAGAAGGGTAGCGAGTGGAGCTGCTGGAGTTCGGAAAGAGTCATTTTGGGAAAAAAGCTGAAAACTGAAAACTGAAACGCTGAAATTGCCGGGGAAAAGCCGAACTCTGATTTCAGCTTTTCAGCTTTCAGAGTTTCAGCCTTTTCTTCACCGCGTCCAGCCGCCGTATCCGATGGGCATCTGGCCTTGGCCGACTCCGTTATAGATGGTCTTGCCTTTCGCACCTTCGAGCGGGAGGCCGAGTTGGCGCTTCCAGACGGCTGACATGGAGGAGCCGGTGTGGCAACCCCAGGACTTGCAATAGGCACCCTTTGAGAAAATGCTGGAGCGTAGGCGGGGTATGTCCCGCTCGTGCAGGACGCTGGTTGAGACGGCCATGATCTCGTTACCGTAGTCGAACATGAACGCGTATTTGTTCGAGTGGCCGAAGTAGTCGTAGGTTTCGACGGAATGGCTGGGACGGGAGTTGATTTTTGAAATGTAGTCCGAGGTGGAAGTGAACCAGATCAGTGTGGCGCCGCGCTTGGCCGCCTGCTCGGCGATCCACGAGGTGTAAGGCTTGGAGTCCTCACGTCCGCGGGTTTCGTAGCCCGGGCGATAGACCAACCACACGAGGGCCGCGTCTTTTCCATAGGCCAACCGGATCTCGGCCATGCGCAGTGTCGATGCGCGGATGAAGTTCGCCCACCAGCGGTCGTGCTGGTCATCGGTGATCCGGTAATTCTCCCATTTCCTGAGAGTCGGGCCGCCGGCCACGATCACGTGCTCGGCCTGGGCAGCCTGGGTGAAAAGGAAGAGCAGGAACAGAAAGGTCTTGGTCACGCGGAGCATGGGCGGAATCTACATTGATCGAATGGCTTGGGTCAACCGGTAACGGAACCTACTCCGCAACCTTTCAACGGTCGTTTTCAAAACGGAGGACGCGTTCCCCGGGTTGGTAGTAGTTCAGGCGGTCGCGAGCTTGGATTTCGAGATAGGATCTGTCCTCGCGCAGGGCGTGAAGCTCGATCTGTTTGTGTTCTTTCATCGCCAGAGCCTCCTCCTCGCGCACCTGCGTAAGACACAGTTTGGCCTGGAGCTTCTCGTACTCCCGTTTCTGTGGGACGGCGGTTGCGGCGATCACCAGCCCGCAGGAAATGGCCAACAGTAAGCACAGGGCACCGTTGGCACGCCGGATCCATCGGTTCGACGTCTCCATGCGGGCCAGCTTTTCCGCAGTGAATTTCCTTTTCGCCATGTTTCTGAGAGAAAGTTAAGACTACCGCATACTGGAATGTCAAGCAAACTGAACTGAAAACGATTTAGAAACTCGTTTCCGGCCCACCCGTCACCAAGGGACGCTTAGGGATTGCAAGGGGGATTGATCCGGATATGGTTCGCCACCCGGCGCGGCCGGAAATCAGAAAAATGAAATTACCTCATGTGGCGATTGTCGGAGCGACGGGTGCCGTCGGCGTGGAAATGCTTCTTTGCCTGGAGCAGCGGAATTTTCAACTCAGCGAGCTTACGCTACTTGCGTCCTCTCGTTCCGCTGGCAGGAAGATGAAATTCCGCGGCGAGGAAATCACCGTGAAAGAACTCACGCACGATGCCTTTGAGGGCATCGATATCGCTCTCTTCAGCGCGGGTGGAGGGATTTCCCTTGAGTTCGCCCCATCCGCTGCGGCTGCGGGCGCGGTGGTGATCGACAACTCATCCGCCTTCCGCATGGACGAGGGAGTGCCTCTCGTCGTTCCGGAAATCAACCCTGACGCAGCGAAGAACCGCCCCAGAGGCATCATCGCGAACCCGAACTGCACAACGATCATCTCCCTCATGGCGCTTGCTCCGCTGCATGAGAAATTCGGATTGGAAAGCGTCATCGCCTCCAGCTACCAGGCGGTATCCGGTTCCGGTGCGCAGGGCATCATCGAACTCGAGGAGCAGGTGAAAGCCATCGCCAACGGCCAGCCCTTCACCCCCCGTGTCTATCCCCGCCAGATCGCCTTCAACGTGATCCCGCAGGTCGATTCCTTCACGGAAAACGGCTACACCAAGGAGGAGATGAAAATGCTCAACGAGGGGCGGAAAATCCTCGGCCACGATACGCTCAAAGTCTCCTGCACCTGCGTCCGCGTCCCCGTTTATCGCTCGCACTCCGTCTCCATCACCGCGAAGTTTTCCAAAGAACCCTCCGTCGTGGAAGCCCGCGCAGCCTACGTCGGCAGGCCCGGAGTCCACGTCGTCGATGATCCGTCAAAAATGATGTTCCCAGTCCCGCTCGACACCACCGGCAAGGACGATTGCCTCGTCGGGCGAATCCGCAAAAACCTTGTCCTAGAAAACGCCCTGGACATCTGGGTCGTCGGCGACCAGGTGCGGAAAGGTGCGGCCCTCAATGCCGTGCAGATCGCTGAGATTTTGTGAGTTGATCTATCTTTTTTCAGGGATGGATCAGTCGAGTCTGAATAATCCAAGCGGCCACGATGGACCTCCGGCGGTGGAAAAGGCTTTCCACCGCGAGCGTGGCGGATGATTTTTTCCGGGTATGGAATTCGAGGAGTATTTGAAAACATTGGCCGGAGAGGCGGATGCGGCGATGGACGGTTTCTTGCCGGGAGAGGACGAGCGGCCGGAGGTCATGCACGGGGCGATGCGGTATTGCGTGTTCGCGGGAGGGAAGCGGTTGCGACCGGTGCTTTGCATGGCCGCGGCGGAGGCTTGTGGAGGGGAGCGGGAGGATGCCTTGTCGGCTGCCTGCGCTTTGGAGCTGATGCACACTTATTCCTTGGTGCATGACGATCTGCCCTGCATGGACGATGACGATCTGCGTCGCGGTCGCCCGACCTGTCACAAGGTCTATGGCGAGGGCATGGCCGTGCTTTGCGGCGATGCGCTGCTGACCGAGGCTTTCATCGTCCTGGCGAAATCGCAGGGGACCGAGCTATATCCGGTGGGCGCAATGGTCGCGGAGCTGGCGGAGACTGGCGGGAGCAGGAAACTCATCGGCGGGCAGGTGTTGGATCTGGAAGGGGAGGGGGAAAAACTTTCCCTGGAGGAGCTGGTGATAATCCACGAGGCCAAGACCGCCGCCTTGCTCACCTCGTCCGTCCGCCTCGGAGCCATGAGCGCGAACGCGGAGCCGGGGCAACTGGAGGCGTTGACAAAATTCGGCCACGCCCTGGGCCTGGCTTTCCAAGTGATCGACGACATTCTCGATGTCACCCAGACCACCGCGGCTCTCGGAAAAACCGCTGGCAAGGACCAGGCGGTGGACAAAGCGACCTACCCCGCCGTCATCGGTCTTGAAGCCTCCCGCATTGAAGCCAAGCGCCTCACCGCCGATGCGCTAGGGGCGTTGGAAATTTTCGGAGAAAAGGGAAAGAGGCTGCGGGAGATCGCCGAGTGGATGCTGGGAAGAGACTTTTAGAGTCCACAATCCAGAGACCAGAGAAATCTGGACTCTGGACTCTGGACTCTGGTATCTCTCCGCCGCTTTTTGTTGCCCTAGCGGGCGGTATGGGGCTAATTCCGCGTATCAAAAAACGTTCCTTCAGTTTCATGTTGGCGAAGCGGTATCTGAACCCGCGTCGCGCCGTGCTTTCCTCGTTCACTCTCATCTCCCTCGTCGGGGTCATGCTGGGGGTGTTGGTCCTGGTGGTGGTGATGGCGGTCTATGCCGGGCTGGAGCGGGAGGTGAAAGGGCGGCTGCTTGGATTCACTCCCCACATCCTGGTGAAATCCCCCTCGCTCAACATGATGCCTGTCGATGGCGTGGCGCCGGAAGGCACCGAGGACTGGCATGACCTCGCGAACGAAGCCGCAAAGCTGCCCGGAGTCGCCGCCGCAACCGCCTACGTGGCGGACAATGTGATCCTTGACGTGGGGACATGGCAGCGTCCCGTGAGTTTCCGCGGCATCGACACCAGCGATCCGGCGCAGATCAGAGGCATCGAGGACATGCTCGATTTGAAAAATTTCCCTGGCTCCACCGCCGATCTCGGACTGGATGACAGGGCGGTGATTTCCTCAATCGTCGCGGAACAGTTCAAGCTGAACATCGGCGATACGATGCGGCTGTATTCGACGCGGAATTTCGAAGGTGTCATGAAAGCCTACAAGGCCACGGAAAAACCGGTCGTCCGGGAAGCGTATCCGGAGGAATGGGCGCTCGCGGAAATGACTTTCGGGCAGGAGTGGAAAAAGGACGGCGAGCTTTTCACCGTGCCGAGCGCCGAATTGATCGACGTCTATAACGCGCTGAAATTCGTTTACCACGAGGAGATCCGCGCACCCGAACACGAACTGATCGAGACCCTCCTGCGCGCGATGGAAGAACGGGTGCGTGAGGAGAACGAGCCGGAAAAGCTTGAGGTGTTCCATTTCACCAAGGAGGTAAAGGCCACGATCGACGAGACTTTCAAGGCTTTGGGCGATACTGACGCCGAGAAACTGGACGGGGAAATTCTCAAAGGTTTGAAAAACCTCGTGCTTCCCAAGGAGGCGGTCGTGGTCGGTATCTATTCCGCCTCCCAGATGGCGGTGACGCCGGAACTGTTCGTTCCCTTGCCTCTCGCACAGGATCTCGCCGGTCTCGATGACCAGGTCCAGGGCATCGCCTTGCGGCTGAATGATGCTTACAAGGCGGAGGAGATCGCCATGGAGGGCAGGAAAATCCTAGGGCCGGAGCGTTATCTGGAAACCTGGGGAGACCAGTACCAGGCATTTTTCGCACTCATCAACCAGCAGCGTGTGATGATGTATTTCGCCCTCTCCTTCATCGTCCTGGTATCCGCGTTTTCGATGATGGCTGTGATGTTCACTGTGACGATTCAGAAACGCCGGGAGATTGGCGTGATGAAAGCCCTTGGCGCTGCACCTGGACAGATTGTGCGGGTGTTCCTTTACCAGGGCATGATACTCGGATTGTTGGGCGCGGCCCTCGGGGTCGGTCTCGGTCGGCTGGTCATCCATTTCCGCGGAGGCGTGCAGGAAGCGATGCGAGCCATCGGCTTCGATCCGTTTTCCGCGTCCTTGACGGGCTTCGGCGTCCTGCCCGCCCACAACGATCCAATCGAGCAAGCGGTCATCGGTTTCATGGCTTTTGTCCTCTGTTCCCTTGCCGCACTGGTGCCCGCGTTTTTCGCAGCCCGCAGCGATGCCGCCAAATCCCTGCGAAATCTCTGAACCATGGAAATCTGGCTCATACGCAACGGGGAAAAGTCCGGACCCTATCCTGACTACGAGATCCGTAGTAGGATCGAGCACGGTGAGCTGGAAGCGGATGCCCGCGTCTGGCACGAGGGTCTGGCGGAGTGGACGGAGATTTCAAAACTGGAGCTTTTCCGGAAAGAATTCGGGGAAATATCGCCTCCCGCAAAGCCTCCCGCTCTGCCGAGGGAGTATCTTGAGCGGGCTGGGAAACGCGTTGAAACCGAGGGGAACCAGCCACGAGCTTTCATCGCGCGGCGGTTCTGGGCGCGCTGGCTGGATCTCCAGATGTACGCGGCGGCCTGGTGGCTTGGAATGTATTTCGCCGGCCAGAACATCGGGCTGGTTCTCAGCAATCCCTGGCTACTGCTGCCCATGTATGTGCCATGGTTCGCCATCGAGTCATGGTTGCTCTGCCGCTTCCGCACGACGCCTGGGAAATGGCTGATGGGCCTTGAGGTGATGAATGACGATGGCAGCGCGTTGACCTTGAAAGCCTCTCTCTGGCGCTCCGTCAGGGTGTTGGTGAGCGGGATCGGTTTCGGCTGGGATTTTCTGGCGATCCTCTGCCAGGGCATGAGCTGGTTCACCACCAGACGCATTGGCAAACCGGTCTGGGATTTCCTAGGGAC
>Ga0105047_10004394_pt1 | contig 24528 bp, 23 predicted proteins | sample MAT04_FD_78384 | JGI IMG/M metagenome (GOLD analysis project Ga0105047, IMG submission 78384) | Freshwater microbial communities from Lake Fryxell liftoff mats and glacier meltwater in Antarctica - MAT-04 (megahit assembly) | ecosystem: Environmental > Aquatic > Freshwater > Ice > Liftoff...
CCGTGATGAGGTCGGGTTCCGTGATGAGGCAGTGATGAACGCGCGGATCGTCTGCATCGACATCCCTCTTCTCGCGCTCCAGATCTTGCGCCGCGATCATCCCGCGTGGGCGCCGTTCCCCCTGGCCGTGATCGCGGAGGATCGGCCGCAGGCGAGCGTGCTCTCGGTGTCTCGAAGCGCGCGCGATCTCGGGGTGAGGCCGGGCATGCGCTACGCAGCCGCGCTGGCGATCTCTCGCGAGCTCCGCGCCGCGCCCGTCGCGCTCGAGCGCATCGCCGAGGTGCGATCCGAGCTGGTGGGGGCGCTGCACCGTCTCTCGCCTCGGGTCGAGCCCGACGCGGTGATGTCGTCGGTCATCTGGGTGGATCCCAAAGGGATGCTGGCGCTCTTCTCCAGCTACCAGCGCTGGGCCCAAGAAGCGCAGAGCGCGCTGGATGTGCTCGATCTCTTGGGCACGGTGGTGGTGGGCTTTCGGCGCATGCCCGCGCTCGCCGTGGCGCGCGGTCTTCCTAGGAACGGTGCTCCTAAGAAGGGCGCGGCCGAGAACGATCGCGGCAACGGCATCGTGGTGCTCGCCTCGATCGACGAAGAGCGCAAGCGCGCCGCCGCGACGCCACTCGATCGGCTGGAGATTTCTCCCGCGCTCGCCGAGGCGCTGCGCCTCTTGGGGGTCCGCACGCTGGGCGAGCTGCTCGCGCTGCCCATCGGCGAGGTGTCGGTTCGCCTGGGTCCCGAGGCGGCGCGCTTTCATCGATCGTTCTCCTCGCGTAGCCAGCCCAGCGATCCTCAAGATGGCGAGCCACCGCTCAGTCCGGTCGCGCCCGCCTCTCCCATCGAGATCGAGGCGGAGATCGATCCGCCCGACGACGATCGCGCGCGGCTCTTGTTCTGCACCAAGGGCGCGCTGCACGCGCTGATGGCCTCGCTCATCGAGCGGCGCATGGCGCTGGGCGCGCTCAGCCTCACCCTCTCGCTGGAGCACGCGGTGAACCTGGTGCCGCGCCCGCCGGTCACGTTCGTGCTCGAGCCCGCGGTCGCGAGCCGCGACGTCACCCAGCTCACCGAGCTGATGCGCCTGAAGCTCGAGGTCCTGGAGCTGCCGGCGCGGGTGACCCGTCTGAAGCTCGAGGCGCAGCCCACCGAGCTCTCAGGGACCCAGCTCCTCTTGACCGAGAGCGCCCGTCGCCGCGATCCCTCTGCGCTCGCTCGAGGCCTCTCTCGTCTGCGCGCGGTGTTCGGCGACGACGCCGTGACCCGAGCCAGCCTCGAGAGCAGCTGGGCACCCGAGGCGACCTTCCGCTGGGAGCCGATCCGGCCTCGCGACCCCACCTTTGATCGATCGATGGAGCAACCTCGGCCCAGGGTGGAGCTGGCGCCCGCGTCCACCGAGCCTCGGCTGATGCGCCGAGTGCTCCCTACCCCCTGGGCGCTTCCCTCCGATGGGCGAGGGCTGCCCAAGATCGGCGGCACCTTGATGCGCCTCGTCGGCCCCTACCGGGTGCAGTCGGGCTGGTGGTCCGAGGGCCTGCTCCTGCGCGACTACTTCTACGCAGAGCGAGAAGACGGGGCGATCCTCTGGCTCTTCCGCGACCAGAGCACTGGGCACTGGTTCCTCCAGGGGATGATCGACTGAGGCCTGACGCGACGCGGCACGGGCTTTCCTGCATCGTGCTTCTTCCCGGACCGGAGTGATCATGCTAGCTTCGCCCGTCGTGGACGTGGTCCTGCGCAAAATGGGTCGGAAGCCCGGTCGCGCCGTAATAGGCCGCCTGCTCCGACCTCCGCGTAAAGGGGCCGTCTTAGTCATCGAGTTCCCCGATGGCTTGCACGAGTACGTCACCACGCCGGTGCGCCGGGTGCTCCGTATGTGCGGCAAAGACGTGTTCTACGTACAGACGGCGAACAGCCGCTACCGCCTCGAGGTCCGCTCGGGCGAGGCGTCCGCCATCGAAGTCGCGCGTTAGACGATCGAGGTCAGGGGCCCGAGATCGCCGCGGGGAGCGCGCGGGCCACGCCTACATTGGGCAAGAGCTGCGCGGCCAGCCCGCCCAAGATCGACGACAACGTGATCCACGCGATCGTCATCGCGATCATCGCGCCTCGGCTGAGCTCCACGCTCGCTGGCCGCTTCTTGCGACGCACGTCCCGCTCCGTCACCTCGCTTCGCGCGACCGCCTCGCGCGCCGCGCTCATCTCCACGGACGACGCGCCGCGCGGCGCCATCACCTCGATCTCGATCGCCAGCTCAGGCACCGCGCGCTCGTCCGCCAGACAACGACCTATCGCGGTGGGAGACATTGCCTCGGTGATCGAACGGTTCGGAGCACGCTGCGCCTTCACTGCGCGCGTGGAGGCGGGCTCGATCAGCGCGCCGGGCGTTCTATCGAAAGGCAGCGGGTTGCTCCGCGCGCTCACCGCGGGTCGCCGATTTGGACCCTCACACCGCGCTACCCGATCACGCAGCGCGCGCCGGGTCGCCAACGTGACGGGGAAGCGCCCCAAGAGATCCACCACGTCGGACGCGCTCGCGATGCGATCCTCGCGTCGAGGACGAAGAAGCGCCCCGATGAGCTCGACCAGCGGCCGCGGCGTGCTCGGCACCAAGCGATCGAGTGACTCGTGCACCCCGCTCTGCACGTTCCGGAACGTCTCCAGATCGCTGGGCCCGTCGTAGGGACGGCGCCCAGCGATGCACTCGAAGAGGACTACCCCGAGCGCGAAGAGATCGGCGCGCTGATCCAGCTCCTGACCGACCGCTTGCTCGGGCGACATGTAAGGGACCTTTCCCTTCACGATCCCGTGCTGCGTCACCTGGGCGCGGGTGGTGGCCTTGGCGATCCCGAAGTCAGTCAGCTTCACCGTGCCATCGACCGAGATGAGGACGTTCGAGGGCGTGACATCCCGGTGCACCACCCGCTGGGCGATGCCGTCGATCTTCACCGCGTGTGCGTGGGCGAGCGCGGTCGCTATCTCGTGGCCCACGTAGATCGCGAGCTCGAAGGGCAGGGGCCCGGTGCGGCGGATCATCTTGCGGAGGTCGACCCCCTCGACGAGCTCCATCGCTAGGAACGTCCGGTTCTGGTGCTGGCCGAACTCGAGCACGCTCACGATCGCCGGGTGATGCAGCGCAGCCATGATCCGGGCCTCGTCGCCGAAGGAGGCGGCCATCGCGGCGTCGGCCTCGATGTGCCGCAGCAGCCGCTTGATACAGACCGTCCGAACGAAGCCCCCTTCGCCTCGGCGGCTGGCGCGAAAGACCTCCGCCATCCCTCCCTCACCCAACTTGTCGTGTAGCTCGTAGCCGCCGAATCGTTCGCCCATGGTCTGACCTCGTAGGCGCCGCTCATCGAACCCTCGCCTCCGCGGTTGCCCCCGATCTTCCTGGGCGGGCTCTCGACACTGATCCGGCGTACCCTCGGGGTCGCATGATGCCGATCGACGTGCCTACGCTGGGCAACTTGCTCATTGGGGCGATCCTCCTCGCGTCCGCTTGGACCTTCTCCGTCGCGGTCAGCGCCGCGCGGGGTCGCCCCCACCTTCTGCCCGCGGTGCGCGGCGGCATGTACACGATGATCGCGACGATCGTCGCCGCCGTGTTCCTCTTGGCCTACGCGTTCCAGTCGCACGACTTCCGGATCCGCTACGTCCAGCACTACAGCGACCGCACCATGTCGCCGCTCTATCTCTGGACCGCGCTCTGGGGCGGGCAGGATGGATCGCTGCTCTGGTGGAGCTTTCTGCTCGGGGGCTACTCGCTCGGCTTCACCCTCTGGATCCGCAAGCGCTACCTCGCGCTCCAAGCGGTCGCGTTCGCCTCGCTCGCGAGCGTCTTCGCGTTCTTCGCCGTCTTGATGCTCTTTGCCGCGAACCCGTTCGCGACCGCGCACAGCGTGACTGCGCCCATCGACGGCGAGGGACTCAATCCCCTGCTTCAGAACTACTGGATGGCGATCCATCCGCCCGCTCTCTACATGGGCCTCACCGGGTGGGCTATCCCGGCGTCACTCGCGGTCAGCGCGCTGGTCACCGGCCGCTTGGGTGACGAGTGGATCGGCGCCGCGCGCCGCTGGGTGCTGCTCGCGTGGGGCTTCCTCACCCTGGGCAACATGCTGGGGATGTTCTGGTCCTACGAAGAGCTCGGCTGGGGCGGCTACTGGGCTTGGGATCCGGTCGAGAACGCGTCGTTCATGCCGTGGCTCTTGGCCAGCGCGTACCTGCACTCGGTGATGATCCAAGAGCGCCGCGGGATGCTGAAGGTCTGGAACGTCTCGCTCATCTTGGGCGCGTTCTTCCTCACCATCTTCGGGACGTTCCTCACCCGCTCGGGCCTCATCGCCAGCGTGCACAGCTTCGCGCGCTCCGATATCGGCATCTGGTTCGCTTGGTACATGGTGCTGCTGCTGGTGGTCTTCATCACGCTCGTCGCGTGGCGCCTGCCCGAGCTCAGAGGGCGCCTCATCGACGGCTCCGACATCTTCGTGGGCTTCTGCGCTTTCGTGCTCCCCGGCGTGATCATGCTCTACGCCAAGCTGGTGGAGATCGTCCGCATCCGGATCGAGGGCGATCGCATGCCGATCGGCCGTCGTCCCGGGAACATCGAGTCGATCCTCTCGCGCGAGTTCGCGTTCCTCCTGAACAACTGGATCCTCCTCGGGATGTTGGTCTTCGTGCTGGTCTCGACGACCTTCCCGCTGATCACCGAGGCCGTGCGGGGCGAGACCGTCACCGTCGGTCCTGGCTTTTACAACCAGTGGATGGTGCCCTTCGGTCTCTGTCTCTTGTTCCTCATGGGCGTCGGCCCGGTGGTCGCGTGGCGCAAGGCGAGCGGCAAGAACCTGCTCGATGCCTTCCGCATCCCGGTCATCTCTCTGCTCGTCGTCGGCTCCGCGCACGCGGCGTTCGGCAGCATGCTGGGCTACCCGCCCTTCTACGAGAGCGAGCCCATCTACGAGACGGTGACCGGCGACGTCCTCGCGTGGCTCCACGGCTGGTCGCCCCTGGCCTGCACCAGCATCTGCGCCTTTGTGCTCGGGACCGTGTTCCAAGAGTTCGGGCGCGCCACCGCCGCGCGCATGCGCACCTCGAACGAAGGTGTCCTCGCTGCGTTCCCCCAGGTGGTGGCCCGGGCGCGTCGCCGCTTCGGCGGCTACACCGTGCACATCGGCGTGGTGCTCTCGTTCCTCGGGTTCATGGGCGCGGCGTACGACGAGGAGCGCGAAGCTTCGGTGGCCCCCGGCGAGGTGCTCAGCGTCGCGGGCTTCACCTTCGAGTTCGATCGATCGCGCGACGAGATCGACATCGGCCGCGAGATGCTCTTCGTCGATCTCGATGTGCACGAGGGCGAGCGCTCGCTGGGCACGATGTCGCCCGCGAAGTTCCTCTACCGGACCCACCCCGACATGCCGACCTCCGAGGTCGCCATTCGCAGCACTCCGGGTCAGGACCTCTACGCTATCCTCTCGTCGATCGACTCGACGGGGAACGCGACCGTGAGGGTGATCGTGCGGCCCTTCGTGTGGTGGATCTGGGTGGGCGGTCTGGTCGCCCTGCTCGGGGTCTTCGTCGCCGCCTTCCCTTCGCTCAAGGACATCTTGGGTGAAGAGACCGAGACGCGTCCCGCGATGACCGGAGGCCTCCGGCCTGCGCTCGCTGCGACGTTGATCTTGCTCGCGGTGGGCGCTGCGCTCTCGATCGCGTTCGCGGCCAGCTCGGCCCGGGCCCAAGACGAGACATCGAGCCTGCACGCGGGCAACGTGACGATCACCGACCCTACCGAACGCCAGCTCTTCACCCGGCTGCTCTGTCGCTGTGGTGACTGTCCCCGTCTGCCGCTCTCGAGCTGCACCTGCAGCGTCGCCGATGACGCGCGCACCGCGCTGCGCGCGCGCTTGGCCGCTGGCGCGAGTATCGCCCAGATCACCGAGGAGTACCGCGAGCAGTATGGACCGTCGGCCATCGCCATCCCCGCGGACGCCGGGATGGACCGTTTGGTCTGGGCCCTGCCGCTGCTCGGGATCGTGATGGGGTTGATCGGGCTCTATGTCCTGGCGCGCCGCTGGCAGACCGAGGGACGCATGGCTTCAGGCGCGATCCCGCTGAATCCTGGCGCGAACGACGCCGAGCTCGATCAGCAGCTCGATGACGAGCTGCGTCGCTTCGACGACGAGTGACGGACGCGGTGGCCACCCGAGGTGGCTACCCGGCTGGCCGGACGGCCTCGTTCTCCACGCCCTCGTTGGGGAAAGTAACGTTCAAAGCACGGCACGCTCGGTGCTGAGTGGGTCGTGCCATGGACGCGACCGCCGACGACTGGGATGACGAGATGACGTTGGTGCACCCGCGGCTGGTGCGTTCCGACGTGCCGCTGATCCCGCCGCCGCTGCCGGCGCGCCTGTCGCGGGTGCACCGCGATCTGGGCGCCGACGAGCTCTGGCTCGAGAGCCTCCCCGCCGCCGCGCGCGCGGTGCTCGAAGACGCTCGGCGTCCTCGGTCGCTCGACGCGCCCCGCCTGAAGTTCGCGGTAGCCCAGCCGGTCTGACGCGCGCTCAGGATGAAGGCGCGGGACGGCTCACCAGGCCCCGCCATCCAACGCCGCCGGCGAGCAATAGGACGCCGAGCGTGCTCCCGCCGAGCACCCAGCGCATGTCCGGCTCGACCCCGAACGCGCGAGGCACCTCTTGGCCCAAGAGAAAGAAGGCCATCGCGACCACGAACCACGCGAAGCCCTTTCGGAGGCGATCGGGGGCGATCCGTGTCGCCAACGCGCTGCCCGCGAAGCTGCCCACCACCGCAAAGGCGGTGATCAGCCCTGCGATCGGCCAGTCGATGTCCACGTGGCCCCAGTTACCCGCGAAGCCGGCGAGCGACTGCATCGAGATCACCACCAGCGAGGTCCCGACTGCGATCTCCATCGGAAGCCCGCCCAGCAAGACGAGCGCTGGGACCACCAAGAAGCCTCCGCCCGCGCCCACCAGCCCGGCGCTGGCTCCGACCACGAGCCCCTCCCCGATGACCTTCATCCAGGGGAGTTCACCCGTGGGCTCCTTCGGGTCTGTGGCAGTCACCACGCGTCCCCGGAGCATCGCTATCGCGGTCACGAACATCATCGCCCCAAAGAGCGCCAAGAGGACAGCGGAGGGAATCAGGTGCGCGACCCGACCTGCGCCGAATGCGCCGAGCATCCCAGCCACGCCGAACACGCCTGCGGTCCGCCAACGCACCCGACCTCGAAGCGCGTGAGGGATCACGGCCGCGGCGCTGGTGACGCCGACCACCAAGAGCGAGACAGCGATCGCGTCGTGTGCCTCCATCCCCAGCACGTAACGGAGGATGGGCAGCGTCAGGATCGAGCCGCCCCCGCCGAGCAGACCGAGTGAGATCCCGATCACCAGCGAGAGCAGGGCCGCGACGACGATCACGTCAGCTGCCCTTCGGCTCGGGCAGCGGTTCGCCCGACTCGGTGCGACCGCACTGCAGGTTCGCCGGGACGGCGATGTCCATCAGTCGGGGCCGAGGAAGCGCGAGCTCGCTCATGATCGCGACGAACTCGTCCTCGGTCTTGCCGCTCCCCAGTCGGGGATTGAGCGCCTTCTCCTCACCGACCGTGGTCTTCGTTCGACCGTGGTAGTCGTGCGCCGGATAGATCACGCAGTCGTCGGGAAGCGTGAAGATCGCCTGATGCACCGAGCGGTAGAGGCGCCGCGGGTTCCCTTGCTGAAAGTCCGTGCGACCCGTACCGCGGATGAGGAGCGCATCACCGGTGAACGCCATCGCGTGATCCAGGGTCACGTACGTGAGACAGCCGTCGGTGTGTCCGGGTGTCTCGCGGACCTCGAGCCCGTAGCGCCCGAAATGCAGCACATCCCCTCCCTTCACCTGTCGGTCGGCGCAGGGCGCGCCGCCGCGCTCGGAGATCACGGTCTCGATCCCCAGGCGCTCGCGCAGCGCGCCCGCGGCGCTCACGTGGTCGGCGTGGACATGGGTGTCGAGCGCGAAGCGGAGCGTCAGCCCCAAGGACGCGATCAACGCCAGATCCCGCGGCAGCTGGTCCAGCACCGGATCGATCAAGACTGCGTCGCCGCTCGCCTCGTCCGCGAGCAGGTAGGAGTAGGTGGAGGAGTCGTCGTCGTAGAGCTGGTGCAGGCGCATGGGACCTCGTGTCGTTCGTGTTGTATCGACCGTGTACACCGCAACGCCCATGCCGGCGCAGCGGGCCGGATCACCCGGGTTTCGTTGGCGCGAGCGTTTCATGATGTTGCATACGCGTTTCACAGTGTTCCGTGCGGCCCGCGCCTGAGGCCGTCGTGCGCTCATCTTGGGGCATCCGGTGTGGCACGACGCTCGCAACGACGCGGGTGTCGACGCGACTTGCGTCCTCAGAAAAGGAAAATCATGTCCACTTCCCCAGGCCGCGATCGTGTCGCCCAAGGCGCCATCCTGCTCGACGTTCGTACCCCCGAGGAGTTCGCCGAGGGGCACCTCGACGGAGCCCTCAACATTCCAGTGCAAGTGCTGGCCGCGCGCTGCTGCGAGCTCCCGGCAGAGGCGTTCATCGTGGTGCATTGCAAGAGCGGAGGGCGTAGCGCGACGGCGGCCCAGCTCCTGCGAGCTCGCGGTCACGAGGTGCTCGACATCTGCACGATGACTGCGTACTAGCCGCCATGCCCCAAGACCTCCTCTACTGGCTCCTGGGCGGCCTCGCCCTGATCTTCGTCGTCCGCTACGCGATGGCGGCGCGGGGACGCATCTCGGGCGCGGACGCTCGCGCCAAGGTCGCCGCCGGCGCGCAGCTGCTCGACGTCCGCAGCCTGGACGAGTTCAAAGGCGGCTCGCTGCCGTCGGCGAGGAACATCCCGGTAGGCTCGCTACCTCAGCGCCTGGGTGAACTCGATCGATCCCGCGCGTTGGTCGTCTTCTGCGCGTCCGGCGTGCGCTCTTCGAGCGCGGCGGCCCTGCTCCGTCGAAGCGGCTTCTCCGAGGTCCACGATCTCGGGCCGGCCTCCGCCTGGTAGCCGTGTGCGCGGCGCCCACGCGTACGGGTTGCTGCTACAACCGTCGCTGGTGAAACGCTCGCGAAACGTCCGTAGCGACTTCGAGGGGACCGCGTCGATCCTCGATGCAGCGCTCGAAGATCTCGGCGGTGCCGCCATCGTCTTGGACAGCTCGCTCGCCGTGGTGCGCGCGACGCCGCGAGCCCTCGCCCTGGTCGGCACCGATCTGCCAGTGGGTGTCTCGGCACCGCGCCTGCTCTGCGGTGGGGCCACCAACCGACCGATCGCCGAGGCGCTGGCGCGCGGCGTGCCCGTGACGGGCACCATCCATCGTCCGGCGCTCACCAAGGGCGAGCCCTCGCGGAAGCTTTGCATCCGCGCGACGCCGATCGATCGCGATGGAGCAAGGATCGGCTGGGTCCTGCTGCTGGACGCGGAGGAAGCGGAAGGACCGAGCGCGCCTCTCTTCTTCTCGGGCCTGTGGACGCGGAGTCCGGAGATGAAGCGGGTGTTTCACATCGTCGAGCGCGCGGCGCAGCGCGACGTGACCGTGCTGATCCGCGGTGAGACCGGGACCGGCAAAGAGCTGGTGGCGCGCGCCATCCACGAACGCTCGACGCGCAGCGCTGGCCCCTTCGCCGCGATCAACTGCGCGGCCGTCCCAGCAAATCTCCTGGAGAGCGAGCTCTTCGGACACGTGCGCGGGGCGTTCACCGGCGCGCACAAGGACCAGCCTGGCTTCTTTCGTTCGGCCCACCGCGGCACGGTGTTTCTCGATGAGCTCGGTGAGATGCCGCTCGAGCTCCAGAGCAAGCTCTTGCGGGTGCTCGAGACGCGTACGGTGATCCCCGTCGGCGCTCGTGTTCCCCAACCGGTCGATGTGCGCATCGTCGCCGCCACCCACCAGTCGCTCCGCCAAGCGGTCGCCCAAGGGACCTTTCGCGCGGACCTGATGTACCGACTGAGGGTCGTCCCGATCTACCTGCCTCCGCTGCGCGCGCGCGTCGCGGACATCGATCTGATCAGCCAGAAGCTGCTCGAAGTGCTGAACACCGAAGGGGGTCGGCAGGTCGCACGCATCGCGCCGAACACCTCGCACGCGCTCGATCAGTACGGGTGGCCCGGTAACGTACGCGAGCTGCGCAACGCGCTCGAGTACGCCTACGTCATTGGTGAGGGACCGGTGCTGGAGCTCGACGAGCTCCCGACCGAGATTGGACATCCGGAGCTCGCGATCGAGGTGCCGCTCCCGCCGCTGACCGCCTCGAGCGCCGAGTCCCCTGAGGTGGCGCGGATCCGCCGCGCGCTGGAGCGAGCGTCCGGACACCGCGCCCGCGCCGCCCAAATCCTCGGCCTGAGCCGGGTCACCCTGTGGCGACGGATGCGTGAGCTGGGCATCACCGCCCCGTGATCGCGCGCGTCAGCGCTTGGCGGCGGCGAACGCCGCGAGGTTCTCGTCGACGGTGCGTCGGATGTAGCCGACGGTCTCGCGACGCAGGGTGTTCTTCGTCAGCGCGTAGTGCGATCCGGAGAAAGCCGCGATGCGCATGGCCTCGGCGAGCACGTCCGCCTCCAGGTTCTCAGGCGCACTCAGTCGATCGAGCCAGCCCACGTCCTTGGCGCCCTCGGGGTCGTAGGTCGTCCCGAGCAGCGTCGCCTCATCCAACCGCCGAGGATCGAGGCGCATCCGCGCTAGTTCGTGCGCCAAGATCGGCACCGGGAGGCTGATGGCGATCTCGTTGAGCCCGAGCTTGAACTCGCCGCGGGTCCCGATGCGAACGTCGCCGCACGCCGCGAGAAGCACGCCGCCCGCGAGCGCGTGACCCGTCACGCCCATGACCACCGGCTGCGGGTGCATGAGGATCCGCAAGAAGAGCTCGCCGCCCGACTTCACCAGGCCGACGGCCGCCTCGGGCGAGCTCATCATCACTTTCAGATCGAAGCCCGCCGAGAAGCGTCCTGGCCGTCCCAACAACGCGATCGCCTTGGCTTCGCGCTCCGCCCGATCGAGACCGTCGCCCAGCGCCTCGAGCATCGCGGGGGACAGCGCATTGGCCTTGCCGTCGTCCATGCGGAGGACCGCGACTTCACCCATGAGTTCGTACTGAAGGAGGGACGTCATCGGGGCCGATGGTGACACGTCTCGGGGATCGCGCCGGAGGCGTCGGGTTTCCACCGCACATGGGGTGTCGCCACTGCAACTTCGGCGGATCAAACCCACGGATGAAATGTCGATCGGCGATAATCCTAATGACTGCGTGCGAATGCCGATGGCATCAATCTTGGATAGGGCCGCCTCATGGAACCGACCCGAGAGAGCAGCCCTTTCCTTCGCCGCCGTCGCAACACCCCGATCGGTGTCGTCACCGAGGTCGAAGGGGTGGCAGACGTTTCGCTCGTGGCGGCCCGGCATCCTCGGCATCGGCAGGTCTTCGCGGCACTGCGTCAGCGCGGCTGGCAGGTCGAGGTGGTGGCGCTCAATCGTGCGCCGACGGGACGCACCGTGGTGCATTGCGATGTCCCGCGGACCCACTTCGAGCGCGACGGTCGGACCCACGTCGAGCTGGCGTTCGACTGCGCGCCGGGCGACTGGAACGTGGTGGCCGGAGCGCGCTCGGACGTGTTCGTGATGGCCTCGAGCGCAATCGAGGCGGCGCTGGCGATCGAGCGCACCTGCCTCTGGCGCGCGGCGTAGTTGTTCGCTGGCTGCCCGCGAAAAACGCTCAGTCCCAGGAGACTCGCATCGGGATGCGCTCCGAGACCCCTTCGGCGCTGACCGTGCCGCGACCGAGCTGTCCCAGCTCGTTGTCGCCCCAGCACCAGACCTCGCCCGTTCGATCCACTGCGCAGGTCGCGTTCGAGCCCACGAACGCGCGCTCGATCGGGGGGAGCCCGGTGATCAAAACAGGGTCGTTGTTGGTCCCGCGCATCCCGGTGGCGCCCCAACACCAGAGACCGCCGTTCATGTCGATGGCGCACCCGACCTCTGAGGCGGGCGATCTTGCGAGCGACACGAAGGGCAAGCCAGCCCGGAAGATCCGGGTGGGCGGACAGATCAGGTCGGCCCCGCTCACGCACGTGTCGCGCGCGTCGTCGGGGACCAAGAGCGAGTAGCCCCAGCACCACACATCGCCCGCCTCGGTCAGGGCGCAGCTGGACGAGCGCCCTGGGCTCACCGCGATGACGTCAGGCACGCCCGCCACGGCGGTCGGCATACTCACGAGGGTCCCGGGCGTGCCGCTCGACTGACCGACATCGTCCTGGCCCCAGCAGCACGCCTCGCCCGCGACGACGCTGCACCCATGCCACGAGCCGAGGGCGTACGGCGCTTCGTTCACCAGCGCCGGTGCGCTGCTCGCGGTGTTTCGCGTCGTGCTCTCCACGCCCGCGCCGAACTCACCGAATACGGGCCGGCCCCACCCGACGACCTCGCCGTCGCTCAGGCGAGCCAACGCCGTCTCGTGACCGACGGTCACCTCGGTCGCCGTGGTGACCAAGCCCCCTGCATCCGAGCGGACCAAGCGCGCTCGGCGTCCGTCGCCCACCGTGCCCAACGCGGCGGTGATCCGGCCCCAGCAGGCGACCCGCCCCTCGGTCACGGCGCAGATGTTCTGTAGGCTTCCCGACAGGGACGTCGCCCCGCTGAGATCGCGCTCGGCCATACCCGCCTCGTCCAAGCGAACGCGGATGGGGCGACTGGCGCAGTCCTGGTCGTTGCATCGCTCGGTGGTGGGCGCGCCTAGATAGAGGGAGTAGCCCCAGCACCAGACCGCGCCGCTCGTCGTCATCGCGCACGCCGCGCGTTCGGTGAGTGCCACGTCGATCACGGGATCGCAGGCAGGGCCCGAGCACGTCCCCGCATCCGCGCCTGCATCGCCCGCATCGACGCCCGCGTCGCCCGCGTCGTCGATGCGGGCATCCACGCCGGCATCGAACAGGGTGTCACCGCGAACGCAGCGCGTTCGTCCATCCGAGCCCGCCTCGCAGCGCGAGTCCTCGGGACACTCGGTGACGCTGGTGCACGCGTTGGCGCAGGCGCCATCGACGCAGATCAAGCGTCCGTCGCACGCGTCGTTGGACACGCAGCGCTCGTCCTCGGGCAGGCGGCAGCTCCCGTGGCTTTCCTGATCCAGGAGGCAGACGCCCCCCAGGGTGCAGTCCCGGTGGCTCACGCACTCGGTCCGGCAGCGACCGAGCAAGCACACGAGCGGCGCTTCGCAGCTGTCGGCGCGCTCACACGGCGCGCCGGTCGAGAGCCGAGGCGCACACCCCAAGAACAAGACCGCTCCCCCGAGCAGACACGACATCAAGCGCATGACGGCAGACATAGCGGGCCCGCCCACCGAAGCCAATGCAAGCACCCGAGACGGTGTAGACTGGCGGCGCTTGAGCCGCTCCGACACCCTCGTCGATCTCGTCCCCGCGGGCACCATCGCCGAGCCGCCTAGCGGGGTGAGTCACATCGGGACCAGCGTCCGCGGACGCTTCCGCCTGGATCAGGTCATCGGCTCAGGCGCGATGGGCACCGTCTTCGGTGGCCTCGACGATCAGAACGGCGCCGAGGTCGCGGTGAAGATCCTCCACGACAAGTTCGCGCAGAGCGAGCAGCACGTCGGGCGCTTCTTGCACGAGGCCCACATCCAGCGCGCCATCCCGCATCCAGGCGTGGTGAAGGTGATCGATTTCGGCCGCGACGAGGAGGGTCGCTGGTTCCTCGCGCTCGAGCGCTTGCAAGGCGTCGAGCTGGGCTCGGTGCTCGACACGGGCGGCGCGTTGCCCAGCGAAGAGGTCGTCGAGATCGGCCACCAGCTCCTATCGGTGCTCGCGGCCGCGCACGGACACGGCGTCATCCACCGCGACGTGAAGCCCGAGAACATCTTCTTGGCGCGCAACGAGGAGGGTCAGCTCCGGGTGAAGCTCCTGGACTTCGGGATCGCCAAGACCTCGGGCAGCGTCCCGTTCGCGGGCGCGGTGCGGACCCACGAGGGCGTGAAGCTGGGGACCCCCCACTACATGAGCCCCGAGCAGTGGCGCGGTGAGCCGCTGTCTGCCCGCTCGGACGTGTGGGCCGCGGGCGCCGTCCTCTACACCGCGGTCATGGGCATCCCGCCGCACGACGCCGACGATCTGGGGGAGCTGATGGATCACATCACCACCAAGGCCGCGCCGAATCTGGCGAAGCTGCGCCCCGAGATTGGTCCCGCCTTCGTCGACACCATCGACCGGGCCCTGGCGACCCTACCCGAGAAGCGCTTCGCGGACTGTCGGGCGATGGCCGCCGCCCTGCACACCGGCGGCGTTCGGGTCGAAGAACTCGACTGGTGAGCTGTCCCTTGCCGCCACTCGCTGGGTGACGCCGGCTCCCGACTTTGGTAGAGCGCGCGCATGCACGTGGTGCACGGCGAGGCCGGTTGGGTCGAAGTGGTCTGCGGGCCCATGTTCAGCGGCAAGAGCGAGGAGCTCATCCGTCGGCTCAAGCGCGCCAAGATAGCGAGACAAGCGCTCCAGATCTTCAAGCCGAAGATCGACGACCGCTACCACGAGACCCGGATCGTCTCGCACTCCGAGCACTGGATCGAAGCCACCGCGGTGCCCGGCTCGACCGAGCTCGAGCGCGCGGTGCTGCCCGAGACTCGGGTCGTCGGCATCGACGAGGTGCAGTTCTTCGATCCTGGGATCGTACAGGTCGTCGAGCGCCTCGCCGGTCGCGGCATGCGGGTGATCGTCGCGGGCCTGGATCAGGACTACACGGGCAAGCCCTTCGAGCCGGTGCCCGCGCTGCTCTGCATCGCCGAGTACGTGACCAAGACGCTCGCCATCTGCAGCCGCTGCGGCGCGCCCGCGGGTCGATCGCAGCGCCTCATCTCCTCGACCGATCAAGTGGTGGTCGGCGCCACCGACGCGTACGAGCCGCGCTGCCGTAAATGCCACTCTCCCAGGGCCGAAGCGACGAACACCGAGCTCGCTCTCTAGCGCGGCTCAGCCCATGGCGAGCCGCAGGCCCACCATCGCGATGGCGCTCACGATCAAGAACACGCCGCCGTGATGAGGACCTTCGGCAGGCCGAGCTGTCCGCGCTTGCCGGTGAAGCTCACGCTCTTTGGATGCGCAGGGTCGTAGAGGAGACGTATCGGCGTGCCCAACGGGGAACGCGCTGAGGCTGATGGCCGTGACATGCGCCTCATCGGTTCGCGCTGGCGTTCGACTTCGTCTACTGCACGTTCAGTGTTTGCCTCTGAGGCGCACTGCTCGCGCAGGTGACCCCCGTCAGGCGATGGCGACACCGGCGCTCTTGAGCTCTCGGATCTTTGCTCGGAGGGGCACGATGAAATCCATGCTCACCGTGCTGTTGTTCCCCCGCATGGCGCGCGCGACGTGGCCTTTGTCGATCCCCAACCGCGCGATGGCCCGCATCAGCTCGCTCGCTTTGCGTCCGCCCCGCAGGAAGGCTCGGATCCCGCCGAAGATGGACACCGTGACGTCCACCTCGGCGGCGGTGAGGTTTCCCATCGCGACCTCGTCGGTGAGCATCTCGCGGATGGAGCGGCCGCGGCGCCGGACCAGCCAGATCACCAGGACGATGAAGCTCGCGACGAAGAGGAACCAGAGCGGCAACAGCAGCAGCGCGATGGGTCCGGTGAGCGCCAGCGCGCCGTTCCAGATCGCGTGCAACATCACCGCGAACCCAAATCCCACGAACGGCGCGACGTACCGGACCCACTTGCGCTCGGCTTCGCGCGCCAGGCCGATCCCGATGCCGGTCATCGAGGTGTAGAGCGGGTGTCCCCAAGGAGAGAGAACACCCCGAATGATCACCGTGAATCCGAGCGTCGCCGCGTCGTGCTCATGCAGGGCCCGCGCGTAGTAGATGACGTTCTCGGTCGCGGCGAACCCGATCGCGATGAACGTCCCGTAGATGATGCCGTCGACCACACCGTCGAACTCGTTCCGCAAGAAGTAGAAGATCCCGACGATCATCATCCCCTTCAGGCTCTCTTCGACGAAGGGCGCGCAGCACACCGCCATCACCGCGTGGCCCACCTCGGGGCCCGCGATCGCGCCGGCGATCCCGCCCACGATCTCGTTGATGAGCGACGCGAAGCCGATCGCCCCGAGCGCGCCCCACGACAGCGCGAGGAGAAGCGCATAGACCGGCTCGGGATCGTACCGGTCCAAGAGGCGCGGCAACGTCAGGTACATCGCCATCGCGGGGAACGCGATGATGGCGCCGACGCCCATCGCGGCGAACGTGCGCGCGGCGTCCTCCATGAAGAGCGGCAGCACCACGTCGAGCAGCAGGACGATGCCGCCGCCCACCAGCTGGGCGACGAGGAACAGGGCGAGACCGACGAGTTTGCGGGTGCGATACGGATCGGGCATGTGCCCCCCTTGAGCAACGTGTGAGCCACGCATGGTGCACGCGTTGCAACGTGGCGATCCACTGGAATCCCGCTCATTCGGTGCGAGCGGGGGTTGTGTCGGCGCGCAAGACCCTGGTGTGACGGTCTCACGTTCGGACGTGGAGAGCGCCCGCCCGCTCATCCTTTCTATCGGCGCGCGCCGCGTGGTCGTGGTTGGCCTGGCGGCTGCAATGGGTCAGGCGTGCGCTGCGATCACCAAGACCGAAGTCGTCTCTCCACTCGCGGGCTTCGGGACCCGCTCGTACTCGGTGGGCGGCGCCAACACGGTCAAGATCACCTGGCAGGCCGGCACCCGCACCCGCTCCCTGCTCGTCGGTACCAACGACGCCCAAGGACTGATGTCGGCGATCGAGCGTGCGCGCGGCGCTCCGCCCGTTCAGGTGCGCGTCGCAGCGCTCGAGGCAGAGTCGCTCGAGGCAGAGTCGCCCGACGTATCCGAGGCTGCCGACGAAGCGCAGCACGCGACGCGCACGAAGCGCTGACGATCCTCACGTTCAATGCGCCGATCCGCGTGGCGGGGGACGCAGCGGGCGCGCTGTGAGACGAGCAGTCCGAGGCAGGTCATCGCGACGCCCGCGAGCAACGAAGCGGTGAGCGACGGCGTTGCGGGTTCAATCGATTGCATCGCGCGCATCGCGCAGCCTGAGCACGACCGGGGCGAATCAATATCCCTAGCTCTTCGTGGTCCTTGCCCACGCGACGGAGCCACGACTGGCAGAACGCTCGTGCCCGACGGACGTATTGTCACCCGCGGGTCCCAGGGCTGTACCCATCCGCGGATGCAACCAGCGAACGGAGCGCGATCGGTCTGGCGCGGGGTCGACGGCCAGCGAGCGAGGCTGCGCGCCTACCTTCCAATTGGGACGTCGTGGTGAGCGCAGCCGGGGGAGATCGGTTGGGCCCACCAATGCCGGCGCCGCCAGCCCCGGAACGTCGCGGCCTACGGACCGAGTGTTGCGCCGAACACTCGGCCGGGCACCGTCCATTCGGCTGCGGGCCCGCCCGCTATCGACACCACCACGACGTGTGCGGGCACGCCGGGCTCGTCGCTGCTCACGAGCACCCATCCACGTGCATCGACCTCGACTCGGGTGAACTCGGGCTCGCTCGCCGGGACCTCGACTAGGACCGTGGGCGCGCGCCCATCGAAGAAGAGCCGCAGCGCTCGCTGGGTGTTGGTGTCGGACGAGCGACCGACCACCACTGCGCTCGTGCCGCAGGCATCGAATGCCGCGGCGCTGACGTGAATCGACGACTCGATGCCGGACCGCTCCCCCGTACTCGGGTGGACGAGCTCGAGCTCTTCACCGGATGACGTTGCGAGCACCCGGTCGCCCTCTGGTGCGAGCGCGAGGCAGCGACCCGCGATGGGAACGTTCGCGCGGGCGCTGGTGCGCCGGTTCATCCAGAAGAGCGTCCCCTCGTCATCGGGGGTCCGCGTGCAGGTCACCGCGACACTCGCGTCCTCGGTGAGCAGGACCTCGTTCGGTCGACGGCGCGTCGTCAGCTCGATTCGATCGAGCCGTCCGTCCTCACCGTCGCCGTAGGGGAAACGCCCGTACACCATCAGCGCGCAGGTCTCGCCTTCGTCCTCACAACCTCCAGCGAATGCCATGAAGCGACCGTCGCGCGTGAATGGGCACTGCCATGGTGCGACGGGGCCGCCGAGGCCGGAAAGAAGGCCCGTCCCGCCCACGCTGCGCGCGATCGTTCCGTCGGGTAGCAGGCGCACCAAGGTGGTGGGCGTATCGCCAGCGCGTGGGCCTTCGACATAAAGAATCGCACCATCGTAGAAGCGCGGGTCCGAGCCCTCGCCGAGATCAGTCGCAGCACCAGCGGTGTCGATATGAAGCACACGAAGCGGCCCGTATGCATCGATCCCATCGAGATGGATCACGCGGCGCCCCCGCGCGTCCCGGGTCGGTGGACGCGGGCTCTCGGGCCAGCTGGCCACGAGGATCGACGGCGCTGATCCGCTTGGTTCCTCGACGATGCAGGTCGCCACCTCGGCCACATCGTCGGGAGACGCCTCCTCGTTCGCCGCCCGACCGGCAGACACGACGTCGGGCGCGGGCGTGGTAGCCCCGGCGCAGCCGGCGAGTGCGAGCATCGAGAGGCACACGAATCGACGCGGCATGCGAGCGCAGTGTACGCCAGGCCAGCGCCACCCACGCGCGGTGGAATAACGTTCGCGGGTCACCCCGCGTATACCCCCTCTGGGTCTTCTCCACGGCCGAGCGCGGGTTCAGCGCGCAGTTCATCGACGCGGCGCCGAGCGCTTGGACCTTCGACGAGTACCCCGAAGGCGCGCACGGAACCGGTATGTTCGCCGCGGTGCCTGCGTCAGTTGGGGAAGTCGCCGACTGGATCGCCACCCGGTGAGCTGAGCGCGTCAAAAGGTCCGGGTGTCGCGTCACCCGGAGTCTCGTTCCGGTCCCAGCGGATCGAGACGCGACGCTCCTTTCATCGTTCAACTACCGCGCCGGAGAAGAGCGTAGTCTCGCGGCTGGCCCGACGAGCGCAAGCGCATCTCGCCGGGTCGAGAACGTGAACGGAGCCCACATGACCCACGAGTTCGAGGGTTTGACACGCATGATGGTCATCGACGGGCCCGCTTACCGATGGAACGTCTCGCGGGCCACTCCCGCGGTGGCCGCTTGACCGCCCCCCTGCGGGTACTCGTCGTCGAAGACTCCGCGATCGATGCCGAGCTCGTCCTCGAGGAGCTGAGGCGCAGCGGCCGGGTGGTCGAAGCGGAGCGGGTCGAGGATCTCGAAACCATGCGCGCGGCACTCGAGCGAGGCGGATGGGACCTCATCGTCTCCGACTGGATGCTGCCGAAGCTGAGCGCCTCGGACGCGCTGGGGCTACTCAAGACGATGGCGGTCGATGTGCCGTTCATCATCGTCTCGAGCACGACTGGCGAAGACACCGCGGTGCAAGCGATGCACGCGGGTGCGCACGACTACCTGCTGAGGGACCGCCTCACGCGCTTCGGCCCCGCGGTCGAGGGTCAGCTCCGTGAGGCCAAGGAGCGGACGGCACGGCGCGCTGCCGAGCGGGCGCTCCGCGCGAGTGAGGCGCGGTTCCGGCGGATCTGGGAGTCGGGCATCGTGCTGATGACGGTGAGCGACGCGGAAGGGCGCATCACCGAGGTCAACGACGCTGGACTAGAGATGCTCGGCTACTCCCGCGAGGAGCTCGCGGCGGGTGAGGTCACTAGGGAGAACCTCACCCCGCCCGAGTGGCGCGCGGCCGACGACCGGGCGCGGGCGCTCCTGAACACCACGGGTGTCGCGCGTCCCTGGGAGCAGGAGCTACTTCGCAAGGATGGCAGTCGGCTCCCGGTGCTGGTCGGCGCCGCGATCCTCGACGGTCACGAGGGGATCTCGGTCGCGGTCGATCTCACCGAGCGCAAGCGGGTCGATGGCGAGCTGCGCTCCAGCGAAGTCAGGTTCGCGCACCTGGCGCAGTCGGGGATCATCGGTATCTCCTACGCGGATCTGGAGGTCGGCGTTCGAGAGGCCAACGACGCGTACCTCGACATGCTGGGCTACACGCGGGCGGATCTGGAGGCGGGTCTATTGCGCTGGGAGATCCTGATCCCCCCCGAATCGAAGCCAGCGTACGATCGGGCCGGCGCCCAGCTCCTGGCGACCGGCATCGCCACGCCGTGGGAGGGCGAGTTCATCCGCAAGGACGGCCGTCGGGTCCCGGTCTTGATGGGGGTCGCGATGTCGGACCCGCCGCACTGCGTCGCCTTCGTGGCGGACCTGACGAGCCTCAAGCTCGCGCAGGAGGCCTTGCATCGCAGCGAGGATCAGCTCCGCCAGAGTCAGAAGATGGAAGCGGTGGGGCGGCTCGCCGGTGGGGTGGCGCACGACTTCAACAACATGCTGTCGGTGATCTTGAGCTGCGCCGAGCTGATGATGGCCGACCTCAAGGTGGGAGATCCGCTGCGTGACGACGCGGACGACATCCTCAAGGCGGCCGGTCGAGCGGCGGGCCTCACCCGCCAGCTCCTGATGTTCAGTCGAAAGCAGATCGTCCAGCCGCAGGTGCTCGACGTGAACGACATCATCCTCGAGATGCACAAGATGCTCGCGCGCGTCTTGGGCGAGGACGTTGAGCTCGTCTCCCTCGCGCAGCGATCAGCGGGGCGCGTCCTCCTTGATCGCGGGGGGATCGAGCAGGTGCTGATGAACCTCGTGGTCAACGCGCGCGACGCGATGCCGACCGGCGGCAAGCTCACCATCGAGACGGCAGACGTGGAGATCGACGAACACTTCGCGAGCCAGCACGTGGACGTGAAAGCCGGGCCCCACGTGCTCGTCGCCGTCTCCGATACGGGCATGGGGATGGACCAGGCGACGCTGGCGCACATCTTCGAGCCCTTCTTCACCACCAAGGCAGTAGGCAGAGGCACCGGCCTCGGGCTCTCTACCGTGTTCGGCTTCGTTCGCCAGAGCGGTGGAACGGTGTGGGTCTACAGCGAGCCGGGCGTCGGCACGACGTTCAAGGTCTACTTGCCGCGCGTCGATGCACCCATCGAGGTGATGCGCACCTCGCGTCCGCCAGCGACGCTTCGCGGACGCGAAACGATCCTGCTCGTCGAAGACGAGGACCAGGTCCGCTCCGTCGCGCAGACCATCCTCGAGCGCAACGGCTACCGGGTGCTCGCGGCGCGCAACGCAGGGGAGGCGCTGCTGACCTGCGAAAGGCACGACGGCGTCATCGAACTGCTCCTCACGGACGTGGTGATGCCGCAGATGAGCGGCCCCGAGGTCGCCAAGCGCCTGGCCCTCGCGAGACCGGGCATGAAGGTCCTATGCATGTCGGGCTACACCGACGACAGCATCGTGCGGCACGGCGTGCTGGCCGCCCATCTGGAGTTCATCCAGAAGCCGTTCACCCCCAAGACGCTCGCCCGCAAGGTGCGAGAGGTGCTGGACGGCTCGACTCGCTGATGAGCGGGGTTGACCTGTCGCTCCCGCTCCCTGAGGGTACGCCCGTGACGATCACGAGCACGGTGTTGGTCATCGACGACAGCAAAGCGATCCGCTCGGCGACGCGCGATCTACTGCTCCTCGAGGTTGACCTCGCCGTGATCGAGGCGGTCGACGGGCTCACAGGCTTCCGCACGCTGCTCGAGAAGAACCCCGATCTGGTGCTCTGCGATCTCGAGATGCCGCTCGCCGACGGACGGAAGTTCCTCGCGCTCCGTAGATCCCGCCCCGAGGTCGCCGACGTGCCGGTGATCATGCTCACCGGCGACAGCGACTCGGAGCGAAAGGCGGATCTGCTCGATCTGGGCGCCGCCGACTACGTGACCAAGCCCTTCCACCCGCGCGAGCTCTTGGCTCGGGTGCGGGTGCAGCTCCGGCTCCGCCAGCTCACGGCGCAGCTGCGGGCCGCCAACGACACACTCACCGCGATCACCGTCACCGACGCGCTCACCGGGCTCGCCAACCGGCGGCGGCTCGACGAGACCCTGATCATCGAGGTCGCTCGCGCCAAGCGCTACGGCACACCGCTGTCGCTCGCCATAGCCGATGTCGATCACTTCAAGAAAGTGAACGACACCTGGGGTCACGACGCCGGCGACGACGTCTTGTGCGGGCTCGCGCGCACGCTGAGCCAGGGGGTGCGGCGCACCGATCTCGCCGCCCGCCTCGGCGGCGAGGAGTTCGTGGTGCTGATGCCCCACACCGCGCTGAACGGCGCGAACGACGTCGCAGAGCGGCTGCGAACGGCGTTCGCGGCCAGCACGTTTTCGGCCGGCGGGACCGAGGTGCGCTGCACGGTGAGCATCGGTGTCGCAGCGCTCGACAAGGGCGTGGACGACGGACACAAGCTCCTGAAGGCGGCCGATGTCGCGCTCTATCAGGCGAAGTCGGGCGGACGAAACCGGGTCGTCCTCGGCTGAGATAGCGGCTGAGGTAGCAAGTGGTGACGGCCGACGTATCTGCTCCGGTGCGTACGCCAGCCCGCGCTATGGTCCGCCGATGCGCTGGGCCTCGGGCTTGCTGCCCATCTTCGTCGTCGTCTGCGCGCTTGGGGCGCCCGCCCCGCTAAAGGCCCAAGACCTGCGCGAGGCGCAGCAGCTCTTCGAGCGCGGCGTCATTTTGGCCGACGCCGAGCGCTGGGGCGAAGCTGCCGAGTACTTCCGTCGCGCCCGCGCGATCGTCGAGCGACCCAGCATCGTGTGCAACCTCGGGGTGGCGCTTCACCATCTGAGTGAGGCAGGAGCTGCCACCGAAGCGCTCCTGCGTTGCCAGGAGCTCGCCCGTGAGGATCCCGCTTGGGGGACCGCGAACGCGGCGCTGGTAGCGCGCACCGAGCGACTGCTCGCTGAACTGAGGCCCGCGCTCGGGAGGTTGACCCTTACCCTCGAACCACCGGGCGCCGTGGTCGCCATCGACGGCGAGCTTCGCGAGGGCACCGGCTCACCCCGCGAGTTCGAGCTCGATCCGGGGACGCATCGTGTCGGCGTGAGCGCCCCTGGCTTCTCGAGCCGCTCGGAGGAAGTCTCCATCTTGTCAGGCGCCTCGGAGACCCGCTCCATCGCGCCTCGCGAGGCCAGCAGAGCGCCCTGGGATTCTCGTGGTGCAAAGCGTGGAAGGAGCCCGGATCTTCCTCGATGGCGTGGAGATCGGTGTGAGCCATGCCGAGCGGACTCTCTCTCCCAGCATCTATCGGGTCCGCATCGAGGCGGAGGGACACGACGACCTCGAGCGTGAGGTCACCCTCACCGAGGGAGAGCGCAGCACCGTCGACGCCACGTTCGGAAGACAGAACACCGACCTGGCTTCGGAGCCGGCACTCTGGATCGGGGTAGGAGCGGGCGTGATCGCGATCGCCGTCGCCATCGTCCTGGGCGTGGTGCTGAGCCAGCCCACCGATCCCCTCGCAGGCTACGGCGGGACGACCGGTGTGACCCTGACACCCCTCCTCTCGTTCTGAAGCACGACCGCGCTCGAGCGATGGCGAACCTCTCACCGCGTCTGTTGCGCCGGGTTCGAGCCGACTTCGGCGCCGAGGCCGAGCGCACGATGGTGCGGGTGGTGACGCCGGGCTCGGATGCCGGCGAGTCGCTGCACTTTGTTGTCCGCGCTCGAGCGGCGCTCGAGCCGCTGGGATGAAGACGTGGTCGCGGCGCGCTCGGCGCTCGGCGCGGCCATCTCGCTGGTGCTGCGGCTCACCGGGCGCGATGGCGATCCGGCGCGCAGTCGGGAGCACGCGTTCTTGTACGTGCTGGCCGAGCGGCGCTTGCTCGCCCGCCAGAGCGCGCCGCTCGAGGCGCTCTTGCCCGAGCTGGATGTGGCCCGCTGGATGGCGCCCGTGGGTAACAAGACCCCCCGCGACGATCGTGAGCGTGGCTCATCTGGACGACGAGGAGCGCACGTTGGTGTTGGGCGTGCTGCTGGAGGAGATCCTCACTTGGGTCCGACGGCAGCGGGGCAGCTCGCGTCTCAAGGCATTGATCGTGTTCGACGAGGTGTACGGGTTTCTGCCGCCACACCCGGCCTGTCCTCCGACCAAGCGCCCCATGGTGGCGCTGATGAAGCAAGCCCGCGCGTACGGCGTCGGCTGCTTAATCGCCACCCAGAATCCCATGGACCTGGACTACCGCGCGCTGAGCAACGCCGGCACCTGGCTCATCGGCCGCCTCACCACCGACGCCGACCGAGCCCGAGTGATGGACGGCCTCGGCGAGCCCAAGAAGAACAGCGCTCTCAATGAGGTGGTGAAGCGACTGCCGCCGAGGTGGTTCGTAGTGCGAGACGCGAAGACCTCGAAGGTCACGCTGCTGAACCCCAGGTGGGCGATGAGCTACCTGAGAGGCCCGACGACGCCCGAGGACATCAGGAGGGTGTGCGCCGGCGCGCTCTGATGCTACGGGACCCGTCGACGTGGCTGTGAGTGCCGACGGTGAGCCAATACCTGGGGACCGCGGCCTCCCATCGCTCGTCCCGTGACGCGTCCCACCCGGAGAACCCCGATGATCGCTACCGTCCCACCTGGAAGTTCTGGCACCCCCTCCCTTTCTGGCACGTGCTCGCCGTCGGCTCCGTGCTCCAGCTCGTCTGCTTCGTCCCCTCGCGAGGCTCGAAGGC
>Ga0105047_10004395_pt1 | contig 24526 bp, 22 predicted proteins | sample MAT04_FD_78384 | JGI IMG/M metagenome (GOLD analysis project Ga0105047, IMG submission 78384) | Freshwater microbial communities from Lake Fryxell liftoff mats and glacier meltwater in Antarctica - MAT-04 (megahit assembly) | ecosystem: Environmental > Aquatic > Freshwater > Ice > Liftoff...
GCGAGAGCGAGAGCGAGAGCGAGAGCGAGAGCGAGAGCGAGAGCGAGAGCGAGAGCGAGAGCGAGAGCGAGAGCGAGAGCGAGATCCTCGACCTGCTCCTCCCGCAGGTCTCGCGGTTCATGGCCCGCGAGGTCGACGGAGAGGCGATCGATCGCGAGGGGTGCATCCCGAAGTCGGTCCGTGAGGGCGCCGCGCGCCTCGGGCTCTTCGGGCTCACGATCCCGACCGAGTCCGGCGGCTCCGGGCTCTCGCTCACGGCGGCATGCCGCGTGGTGTCGGAGATCGCGCGCGTCGATCGCTCGGTCGCCATCATGATCGGCCTGCATGCGGGCCTCGGCACGCAGGGCCTCGTCCAGCACGGCACGCGCGAGCTCCAGCGCGAGTGGCTGCCGCGCCTCGCGTCGGGCGAATGCATCGCCTCGTTCGCCGCGACCGAGGCGAGCGCGGGCTCGGACCTCAACTCGATCCGCACCGTTGGCGCGCCCGTCGCCGACGGGCTCCGCATCGACGGCGAGAAGAGCTACGTCACGAACGGCGGCTTCGCCGGCCTCTTCACGGTGCTCGTGCGCACCCCGGGCCTCGGCGGAAGCCGCGCGTGCTCGGTCGTGTGCGTGCCGCGCGATCTCCCCGGCGTCCAGATCGGGAGCGAGGAGGACAAGCTCGGCATCCGCGGCTCCTCCACCGTGACCGTCCGCTTCGACGGCGCGACCATCCCGTGGACCCACGTGCTCGGCGAGGCCGGCCGCGGCATCGAGCTGACGAACGGGCTCCTCGCATGGGGACGCACGCTCATGTCGGCCGGATGCGTCGGCACCGCACGCGCCGCGCTCGATGCGACGCTCGGCTACGTGAACGCGCGGCGCCAGTTCGGTCGCGCGGTCGGCGAGTTCGGCGCGACCCGCGCGCACGTCGCGTTCATGGGCGCGCGCGTCCATGCGATGGAGGCCGTCGTCCGCGGCGTGGCCGCCGCGCAGGGTCGTGGCGAGTCCATCGACACGCCTTCGGCCATCGCCAAGGTGTTCACGAGCGACTCGTCGTTCGAGATCTGCGACCGCGCCGTCCAGCTCCACGGGGCGCTCGGGTTCCTCGAGCCCACCGGCGTCGCACGACAGCTCCGCGACTGCCGGATCACCCGCATCTTCGAGGGCGCCAACGACGTGCTTCTCGTGCGCATCGGCGCGGCGCGGCTCGCGACGCGGGCTCCCCTCGCGGGCGGCGACGCCGTACCTCTGCTCGACGCGCTCGCGCGTCGCTTCGATGCGTGCCTCGACGAGCTGCGCTCCCGTCTCGGCATCGCGGCGATCCGGAAGCAGCTCGTGCTCCAGCGCGTGGCTCGCGCCGAGATGGCGCTCGCGGTCGCGCGGGCGACCTCGCACGAGACTCCGCTCGGCCTCTACACGGTGGCGCAGCTCGCGGCCGAAGGGCACGCGGCGATCGACTCGATCGCGCGCGCCGAGCACGACGAGGACGACGCCTCCTCCATCGCGACGCTGCTCTACGCCGGCTGATTCGAATGTGCGCGCAAAGCGTTCGTGCGCGCAAATTCAGCGACTTGCGTGGACCACTGCGATCGACAATGGTTCCTCTCGTGTCCGAGCGCTCACGCGTGTGTCCCGACTGCCCGGCGAAGCGCGCGCGCATCCTCGAGCAGCTCGTCGATCAGCCGGGCGGCTGCGCGTTCCGGTGTCTCTCCGTCGCCGCGCGTGAGCCGTTGCCGATGGCGTGGCGCCGCACGTACGGGCTCGCGCTCGTGCGACGCGGCATCATCGTGCGCCAGCGCATCGACGCGCACGGCCGTGCGACCGCGATCGACGTCGCGGGGCCGGGCAGTGCGTTCCCCATCGGTCGCGAGGAGGACGGCACGATCGGCTACGCGGTCGACGACGCGATGCTGTGCCTCTGTCCCTCGCCGGTGCTGGACGCGACCGTCGACGGCGGCAGCGCCGGTGCGCGCGCGGTCGTCGGTGCACACGCGGCGGTGCTCGCTCGCGTCGAGCGCATCGCCGAGGCGCGCAGCCGAGCGACCGCGTCGTCCCGCGTCGCCGCGCTGCTCGTGACGATCGCCGACACGCTCTCCGATCGACCGCTCACGAGCATCCCGGCCGCGATCCTCCAGCGCGACCTCGGCGCCCTCGTCGCGCTGCGGCACGAGTCCGTCTGCCGCATCGTCGCCGCCCTCGCGCGGCGCGGCGTCATCGAGCGCGGCCCGCACGGGCTCCACATCGCCGACCGCGCCGCGCTCGAAGCCGCCTGAGGAGCGCCGCGAGGGTCTAGGATGAGGAGGCGCGCTGCGCGCTCCCCTCCATGACCCGCCGTCTCTTCGCCGTCCTCCTCCTGTTCGTCGCGATCTTCCTGTTCGCGACGACCCGGTATCGGCCGCCCGAGCCGAAGGGGAGCGACGCTCCGCTCGAGCAGTTCTCCGCCGGGCGCGCGCGGGAGACGCAACGAGCCGTCTCCGCTCGCGGGCAGCCTCGCGACGTCGGGAGCGAGGGCAACGCGCGCGCGCGCGCCTGGCTGGAGGCCGAGCTCGTGAAGAGCGGCTGGAGGACCGAGCTCCAGAGCGCGATGTCCTGCACGCGACACGGCGCATGCGGGCGCGTCGCCAACATCATCGCGACGCGCGCCGGCCGCGAGCCCGCCGCCCAGGCCATCCTGCTCATGGCCCACTACGACTCGGTGGCGTGCGGCCCGGGGGCGAGCGACGACGGGATGGGCACCGCCACCGTCATCGAGGCCGCCCGCGCCATCGGCGCCGGACCGCCGCTGCGCCGCAACGTCGTCATCGTGCTCACCGACGGCGAGGAGGCCGGCCTCCTCGGCGCCGAGGCGTTCGTCCACCGGCATCCGCTCGCGCGCTCGATCGGCGGGGCGGTGAACGTCGACGCACGCGGCACCCGCGGCCCGAGCGCGATGTTCGAGACGAGCGCGGGCAACTACTGGGTCGTCAGGCTGCTCGCACGCGGTGCAGAGCGCCCGGTGACCTCCTCGCTGTTCTACGAGATCTACCGGCGCATGCCGAACGACACCGACTTCACGAGCGTGAAGGACGGCGCGCAGGGCGTAAACTTCGCGAACATCGCGGGGGTCGAGAGCTACCACACGCCGCTCGACTCCTTCGAGAACGCCGACCCGGGGACGCTCCAGCATCACGGCGATCAAGCCCTCGCGATGGTGCGCGCGCTCGCGGAGTCGGGCGCGGAGCTCGAGGCGCCGCGCGACGCCTCTCGCGACGCGGTGTGGTTCGACGTGCTCGCGTCGTTCATCGTGCGCTGGCCGGCCTCGGCGTCGGTCGGGCTCGCGCTCCTCGCCTACTGCCTCGTCCTCGGGTGGACGATCCGCCTGCGCGCCTGGGGCCTTGGGCTCCTCGCGCCGCTCGCCGCGCTCGCGGCCGCGCTCGGCGCGTCGCTGCTGGTGGGCCTCTTGCTCCGCTACGGCGGGGCCATCCCCGTCCCGTGGGTCGCGCATCCGACGCCGGCGCTTCTTTCATTGCATCTTACATGCATCGTCGCCGGGCTCACCGCCGCGCGATTCGCCGCGCGTCGCGCGTCGCCGCAGGTGCTCTGGGCCGGCACGTGGCTCACGTGGGGAGCGCTCGGCGTGATCACGGCGGTGCTCGCGCCGGGCGCGTGTTTTCTCTTCGTGGTCCCGACGTTCGTGGCGGGCTTCCTCGCATGGCTCGAGATCGATCTCGCGGCGGCGGTCCCCGCGCTCGTCGCGGCCGTGCTGTGGGTGCCCATTGCCATCCTCGCGGTCGACGGCCTCGGCCTCGTCGTCCCCGCGCTCGCGTGCATCTCGTCGACGATGCTCGTGACAACGCTTCCGGCGCTCGGCGCATCCCCCGGTTCCGCGCCGCGCGCACGCACCGCGCGAGCGAACCGCCTCCTCGGCCTGTCGGCGGCCGCCGTGGTGGCGCTGCTCGCCGTCGTCGCCCTGTCCGTCCCTGTCTACTCGGCGGAGGTCCCGCAGCGCGTGAACGTCGTGTTCCGGCAGGAGGAGCCGGGCGACGGCAGCGCGCCCGCCGCGCACGTCTACGTCGAGGCTGCATGGGCGTACATGCCGTGGGGCACACCGCCCGGAGCGATGGTCCGCGCGCTCGGCGCGCCGCCGCCGGTCCGCCTCGAGGAGGTCCTCCCCGGGCATCCGCCGGTCCCCTTCGCGGAGGTCCCGCGCGTCGCGATGGCGGCTCCGACGGCGGAGATGGTGACCTCCTCGTTGCTCGGGGCTGGCCGGATCATGCGCGTGCGCGTCGCCTCACCTCGTGGCGCGCGAACGATGGTGGTCGTCCTGCCGCCTGCCGCGAGCATGCGGGTGAAGGTCGACGGTCAGACGGCCATCCCTCAGCGCGGCGCCGTGGTGCTCCGCGGTGTTCCACCCGAGGGCGTCGAGCTCGAGATCGAGGTGGGCAGCGGGAGCCCGGGCACGCTCACGCTCCTCGACGTGACGCCGGGCCTCCCTCCCGCGTCCGAGGCGCCGATCGCGCACGACGTGCTCCGCGCACGGGGCGCTCTGGGAGCCCAGACGCAGGAAGGCGACGTCACCCTCGTCGCGCAGCACATCACGCTGTAAGCGCCGGGCTTTCTCGCAGGAACGGGCGCCCTCGCCGCCGTCTGATACGATGCCCTTTTGGGTTGCCAAGGGCGACTTGGCTTTCTTTTATTTTGGAGGTGGCGTCATGAAGTCGAAGCTCTTCGTCGTGGGTGCAAGCGTCCTCGTGTGCTCGGGCTTGTGGATGGGTTGCAGCAGCGGCAGCTCGGTCGACAACGGGACCGCCGACGGCGGGCCGAGCGGCTCGGAGGCCGGAGCGAGCGAGACCGGGACCACCGAAGGCGGAAGCAACGACGCGGGCGGCGGCACCGACTCGAGCACGACGGTGGAGATCACCGGCCCGCTCATCGACATCCAGTACAAGGGCTGCACCCCGCTCGCGGCCTGCGGCGGCGACGTGAAGGGCACCTGGAGGCTCACCGGCGGCTGCGTTCCGGACGGCGCCTTCGCCGCGGCCAAGCAGCAGTGCGCGGGCCTCGTCGAGAGCAACGTGAAGTTCCAGGCGCGCGGCGTCGTCTTCGCCGACGCGACGAAGATCACCCGCAAGACCGAGGTGAAGCTCACCGCGACGCTCGCCGTCCCGCAGATGTGCGTGGCCGCCATCGGCACGTGCGCCGACGTCGCGACCGCGATCAAGTTCACCGGCATCGACACCGCGACGTGTGCGGTCTCGGCGGGCGGCTGCGACTGCGACGTCGCCGATCAGACCAACGAGAACACGACGGACGCGTACACGACGTCGGGCAACACGCTCACGAGCGGCGTGCGCACGTTCGACTATTGCGTCGCGGGCAACGAGATCAAGTACGAGGAGACCACCGCCAAGGCCGTCCCCGCCGTCTTCACGCTGGCGAAGTAACCGCGCGAGAGCACGCGCGGTGGCCGCCTCAGCGACCGCCGCGCGGACCGCGCCCCATGGCGCGACGATAGACCGTGATGATCGGCACCCCGTCGTGCGTGAGCACGTACGCGGGCGTCGACGACCGGTATTCGGTCCAGATGTTGTAGTCGACCTCGTTCATGTGCTGCTCGTGGTGCACGATCGACAGCTCGGCGTCGGCAGGGCTGCCCACGCCGCGTAGCGTCGGAGGAAGGCGCTTCTCCTCGATCATCCGGACCCACGAGGCCCACGCCGTGTCCATGAAGTAGAGGGTCTCGCCGGGCTTCGAGTTCTCCGCGAGCCACGGCGCGAGGCTCTGCGTCGTGAACCCCCAGAACTGGCGGTTCAAGCCGAGGTCGGCGCCGCCCGCTGTGCCGCCCACGAACGGCACGTAGGAGGAGAGGCCGAACGGGTGCGAGTGAATCGTCGTCGCGAGCGCGCCGCCGAACGTGCACGCGACGACGAGCGCCTCGGCCATGAAGCGCCGCGTGGCATCGAGGTTCTTGCGCGCGGTGATGAGCGCGTCGATGCGCGTCCACACGAGGTCGAAGCCGCGCCCCGCGAGGATCGCGAGGAAGGGATACGCCGTGATCCAGTGCTTGGTGCCGCCGAAGATCGGCGTGCGCGGCAGCACGAACGGCCCGAGCGCGACGCCGATGGAGAGGAAGATGAGGAGATCGGTGTGGAGACGATCGCGCGCGGGCGCCTCCTTCGGCCAGGAGAGCTTCCTCCCGATCGTCTCGCCGGCCCAGACCGCGGTGCGCGCGAGCACGACGCGCGCGCGATCGATCGCGCCGATCAGGAAGAGCACGAGCGTGACCGTCGGCACCGTCGCCGCGATCATCACGGGCATGTACGCCTTCGGCGAGGGCGGCCCGAAGTACGTCTGACCGAGGAACTCGATGTTGTAATAGTCGTGGTGGACGTGAAAGTTCACGTACTCCTGGATGCGCGGGAGCGTGTCGTTCCAGAGCCAGGGCCAGAGCAGGACGAACACCGCCGGCCCGACGGTCGCCATCGCCACGAGCGACGTGGGGATCGGGATGCGCGAGCTCCGCGCCGCATGACGTGACATCGCCTGACCGTGCGCGATGAGCGCGTGCGGCAGGAACACCGCCGGCAGCATCCACGCGTTGTGCTTCGTCTCGAGCGTGAGGCCGTAGACGACGCCGGCGAAGAGCGCCCAGCCGAGCCCGCCCTCCTTCTCCGCGCGCCAGTAGACGTAGATGCACGTGACCCACATCGCCATGATGGGCACGTCGAAGCACGCGAGATGCGCGTGATAGAAGACGCGCGGCATCAGCCCGAGCGCGATCGCGGCGACCACGCCCGCGCGGCGCGAGAACGCGCGCGTCGCGAACATGTACGTGACGTAGAGCGCGAGCCCCATCATCAGCATGCCGGGGAGACGGAACGCCGTGCTGTCGTCCTCGAAGAGCTTCCACTTGTCGTGGAAGAGCATGTGCGAGATCGCGAACAGGCTCTTCATGAGCGCAGGGTGCTCGTGGTTGTTCGACCAGATCCCGTCGATGCTGCCGCGCTCGATCGCCTTCGCAGGCGTATCGAGGAGCATCGCGAACCAGCGCTGGTAGTCGGATGCCGCGCCGAAGTAGAAGCCCTCGTCGCGCGAGAAGCCGAGGCTGCGCGCCGTCGCGAGGAGCCATGCGACGTAGACCGCCGCGATGCCGCCGCCGATGAACGGATCGGGGTTCGCGCGGACCCAGCCGCGGGCGCGCGTCGCGAGATCGGCCTTCGCCTCCGGGGCGGCAGCGGGCTCCGGGGTCGGCTTCTTGTTGGAGGCCGCCTCGTCCTGCTTCTGCGCGTCGTCCTCGCGATCGGGATCGGGCGGATCGGTCTTCCGCTCGCGCGACGCGCTCTTCTCGGGCTTCTTGGCGTCGTCGCTCATGGTCCGACGTCCCTCGTGTCGGCCTCGAAGCAGTACGAGCGCGGGCCCTGGCCCGTGATCTCCGCGACGAGATCACCCTTCTTTCCGGCGAGCTCCGGGGTCGGGAACTCGAACCCCGTCCAGCCGACGCCGACGCGATGGATGTTCTGCCCGACCGGCCGATCGAACGCGGAGAACGCCACCTGGATGCGCTCCGCGCTCGGCGTGCGCTCGTTCAGCCATTGCACGCCCGAGTGACCGTGGAGGGAATTGCCGAACGTCACGTTCGAGAACTTCATCCGCAACGCTCCGTTGCCGCCGGGCGGCGAGGCGAAGATGCAGAGGTGCGGGTGATGATCGAGCGCGTGCAAGACGGCGAGCCCGACGTAGGCGCCGCCCGCGCACACGAACCTGTCACCGGGCACAGCCGGGCCCTGCGGGACCCCGAGGCCGCCGGGCTGCCCCGGGCCGCGCTGCCAGGGGCATGCCGTCTCGGCGGGGCCGCCGGCGAGCGAGACGGTCATCTGCGCAGGGCTCACGAGGTCGGTCAGATCCGCATGCACCTTCGCGGGGGCCGGGTTCTCGTAGACCCCGACCGTGACCTTGCCGACCTGACGCTCGGACGCCTTCTTCCACCCCTGGAGCTCGGGGCGATGCGCGCCGCGAATGCCCACCTCGAAGGCCCGAGCGAACCGCGACTCGTCCGGCCGCGCCTCGCGCTTGATGCCCGCGAGGTCGTCGCCGAAGAAGCGACGCCCCAGCGGATCGGCCCAAAAAGGCGCGAAGAGGACGAGGTCATCGGCCTTGATCTCGGCCTTCACGGAGTCTCGGGCGGCGACCCAGTCGGCGTCGGGGACGACGTCGTCGGTCGTCTGCTTCACGTGGAGGACGAGCTCGACGACGCCGATGAGCGGAACCGCCGCGAGCGCGCTCGTCAGGAATGCGAGGACCTTCTTCTTCAAGGCGCGCGAAGCTTACCGCAGATGCGCGCCGATCGAGGGGAACGAAGGCAAAGGACGCGCGGAGGGGTGACAGGGACAGGCGCATGTACTAGTAGCGGGCTCGATGGCGAGGACCCCGGGACGCACGAATGCATCTGGCGAAGCGGCCAGCACCGTCGGCCGAACGACGCGCATCCGCGGTCGTGTGACGGGCGAGGGCGACCTGCTCATCGAAGGCCATGTCGAGGGCGACATCACCGTTCGTGGCGATCTGACGATCGCCGAGGGCGGGCGGGCGACCTCCACGATCGAGGCGGCCGCGGTCACCCTGCGCGGCGAGCTCGACGGCGACGTCCGCGCGACCGGCGCGGTCCGCATCGAGGCGGGCGCACGGGTCCGCGGCGACATGCAGGGCGAATCGGTCTCTCTCGAGGAAGGCGCCGAGTTCGTCGGTCGCCTCGACGCCCCGTTCGACCTTCCGGCCGAGCTGGGTGGCGCTGCAGAGCGCGGGCGACGGCGCTGAGCGCTCACGCGCCCAGCGAGAACGTGACAACGGCGGAGGACGACATGGCGAGCACGGTCATCGGCGCAGGCATCACGATCGAAGGCGAAGTCACGAGCGACGAGGACGTCGTCGTTCAGGGCACGCTTCGCGGCAAGCTCGTCGCCAAGGACTCGGTCACGGTCGAGCACGGCGGCGTCGTCGAGGCCGACATCTCGAGCGGCCCTGTCGCCATCGCGGGCTCGGTCACGGGCAACATCAGCTCGAACGACCGCGTCGACCTCCAGAACGGCGCGAAGGTCGTGGGCAACGTGAAGGCGACGCGCATCACCATCGCCGACGGGGCCCAGTTCAAGGGCAACGTCGACATGGACGTGTGACATGGCAAACGGCCCCGCAAGCACGGTCATCGGAAGCAGCTCGTTCGTTCGCGGACGCATCACCGGCACGGGCGATCTCGAGATCGCCGGCCGCGTCGAGGGTGACGTCGCCTGCTCGGGCGACGTCCTCGTCGAGAGCGGCGGCCTCGTCGCCGCGAGCATCACCGCGCGTCGCATCGTCGTCCGCGGCGCCGTGAAGGGCGACATCACGGCCGAGGAGGCCGTGATCCTCGAGGCCGGCGCCCGCGTCGTCGGCGATCTCCGCGCGCCGCGCATCGCGATCGCGCAGGGCGGCCTCGTCCGCGGTCACGTGCAGACGGCCAGCGCCGGCGCAGCACGCCCCCGCGCCGCCACCGCGACAGCCTCTCGCGTCGCGCCCGCCGTTGCCACGAAGGCGGCGCCCGCCGCGCGCGTCGTCGAGCAGGCCCCCGCCAAGAAGCAGGCAGCTCCGGTCGTCGCGGCTCGCTCGTCGTCCGGAAATGGTGACACGCGCGCCAAGGCCGCCACCCGCGTCGGTCCGCCGCCGCCCGTCGTGCCCGTCCTCAAGAAGGGCACGAAGGCCGTCGCTCACCACAAGAAGCGCTGATGAGCGCGCGCCGCGAAGAGGCTCGCACGAGGCTGCGCGAGCTCCTGCGCGATCGCTCGTTCGCGCGAAAGCGCGTCGTCCTCGCGTCCGGCAAGGAGAGCGATTTCTTCATCGACTGCAAGCAGACGGTGCTCACCGCCGAGGGGCATGCGCTCGTCGGCGAGCTGATGCTCGACGCGCTCGCCGAGCTGCCCGCGTGTGACGCGCTCGCCGGCGTCGAGCTCGGCGGGTGCCCGCTCGCGAGCGCCGTGTCGCTCACGAGCCACCTCCGCGACCCCGCCACCGCGAAGGACGCCGTGTACGTCCGCAAGGACGCGAAGGAGCACGGCAGCAAGCGCGTGCTCGAGGGTGACACGCGGCTCGCGCCCGGCGCCTCGCTCGTCATCCTCGAGGACGTGACGACGACCGGCGGCTCGACGCTCAAGGCCGTCGAGAAGCTCCGCGCCGCGGGCTATCGCGTGTCCGGCGTGGTCGCGCTCGTCGACCGCCTCGAGGGCGGCCGCGAGGCGATCGAGGCCACGGGCCTGCCGTTCGTTGCACTCTACACGCGTCGCGACTTCATGCCCGACGCGTAGGTCGGGCCTTCGCGTTTCAGCGCATTTCAGCGCATTTTAGCGCATTTCAGGGCGTTTCAGCGCGGTTCAGGGCTTGAGGCCGGCGCCGAGCAGGTCGCCGAAGTCGGGGGTCGAGGGCGCGGAGGGAGCCGGCGCGCGGTCGTCGTCGGCGCCGGGGCCGCCGCCGCCGAGGTTCCTCGGAGCCAGCGAGACCGCGGCCGCGGGACGGCGCGGCGGAGGAGCCTGGAAGCGCGGACGCGCGGGCGGCGCGGGGCGCGCGGGCGGTGCAGCCGCGACGGGCGGGGCCGCCGGAAGCGCAGCCGCGGCGATCGGAGGAGCGGTCGGCACGGCGGCGGGAAGCGCAGCAGCGGCGACCGGAGGAGCGACGGGCGCAGCGGCCACGACCGGAGGAGCGACCGCGACCGGAGGAGCAACGGGGGCAGCGGCCTGAACCGGAGGCGCGACGGGAGCCGCGGGAGCCGTGAGCGCGGGCGCGGGGGGAAAATCGTTGTTCGGCGCGCTGGCGGTGAAGAAGCCGGTCGCGAAGAACGCGAACGTGATGCCGAACGCGGCGCCGGCGACGAACCAGGCGAAGCGCCCGATCTTCCCGCCCGAGGGACCGGGATCGAGCTGCGCGGCGAGGGGCTGCCCACGCATCATCGACGGCGACATGCCCGACGCGTGCATCGGCGCGGGCGTTCCGTAGCGCGGGTCGCGCTGATGCGGGCCGGACTGCTGGAGGTAACCGGCGGGCTGCGAGGGCAGCGCGCTCGGGTGAACGTGCTGGGCGTGCGGCGGCTGGTAGTACGCCTGAGGAGCCGGCGTGTAGTGCGCGGGCGGGGCCGGCGTGTAGTGCGCGGGCGGGGCCGGCGTGTAGTGCTGCTGCTGCTGCGCGTACGGAGGCGCGGACTGCATCGCCTGCATCGACGACGGGACGTACTGGCCCTGCTGCGGAGCCATCGCCTGCGGCGTGCCCCACGCGTCGGGCGTCGCGGTGCGAATGGGCTGCACGCCGACGACGAACGCGGGGTGCATCTCCTCGGGGAGACGCGGCGCCGGGGGGATCATCGGCTCCTCGAAGTGCGCGTTCTCTGGTGCGCGCGCGGGCATCGAGGACCAGGACTGCTGCGCGGGCTCGACGCTGTCGCGGCCCCACTGCGCAGACACGCTCGCGTCGTCGTACGCGGGCACCGGCGCAGCGTAGGAGGCGGCGGCGGCCGGCACCGGACGCTCACGCGGGCCCGAGCCCTCGCGACGACCCCAGACGTCGCCGTCCTGGTGTGCGTAGCTCGGTGCGGGCGCCGGGTAGGAAGGCTCGTTGTACGAAGGCTCGCGCTGCGTGGATACGTCGTACGAGACGTCCTGCGCGCGACGGACGCTGGCCGACTCGAGCTCGCGCTCGCGTGCGCCGTGGAGCTGCGTGACCGGGTCGCGCTCGGCGAACTCGCCCTCGTAGGTGTCGTACGGGCGGCGGACCTCGAGCGACGGAAGCGACTCGTAGTCGACGCCGAGATCGGCCGCGATGACGGGCGCGACGTTCGCGTTCATGCCGTCGGTGTTGCGGCGAAGCTTGTCGAGCAGACCGTTGTCGACGGCGCGCGCCTGCGTCTCCTCCTCGAAGGAGATCGGCTCGGATTGGAGCTCTGCGCGCGGACGACGGTTCGTCTCCGCTTGGTCGAAGGGAACGGTCTCCGGTCCACGGGTCAGCGTCGCGGGCTCGGCGTGACCCGTGACGGTCGGCATCTCGACGTCGTCGTCTTCGCGCTCGGCGATGGCGCCGGGGAACGGCGCGACGTTCGAGAGGTTCGAGCGATCGACGGCCGGGGTCGCACGGCGCGGCGGCGAAGGGGGCGGCGGCGGCGGCGAGGGGCGAACCGGACGGATCGACGGACGGGCCGAGGCGTCGCGCCCCAGGGCCGCAGGTCGAAACTTCGGGAGCATCCCTCGTTTGGCCATGACTCCCCGTATCGTTGCACGTTCCATGCTCGTGCTGGAGCCCCTCCTTCGGGAGCGAGGCCATGGATCGAGGGCCCCCCGAGCCTGTTTGGCCGCGGGCCCACCTCACCCCCAGGATCGGCGTGGATCCACCCGTGGGTCCATCCTGACCTCCCCTGGAGGCGCGGCAGACGCTCCCGAGACCTTGCCTCGCCTATCTCGACGGAGACTGCGGCGGAGCCGCGCCGCGGGCTCGACGGCACGTCGGCGCGAGCTTGCTACCTGTCGCCCGCGAGGGCGTGGTAAACATCCTCACATCGTGCTCGCGGACGCCAAACGCATCGACGTTCTGTCGGACTCGACGGGTGAAACCGCCGAGAAGGTCGTGCGAGCAGCGATGCTCCAGTTCCCGCACTCGGGCGCGCAGCTCCGGCTGCACACGCGTGTGCGAACGAAGGAGGCGGCCCGTCCGATCCTCGAGCGCGCGGCGCGCGAGGGCGCTCTCGTCGTGTTCACCGTCGTGAGCCCCGAGCTCCGCGAGTACATTCACGCCTCGAGCTACGAGCTCCGCGTCGAGGCGCTCGACCTGATCGGCTCGCTCATCGGCAAGCTCACCGTGTATCTCGATCGCCAGCCGATCAACACGCCGAGCGGGATGCTGCCGCTCTCGGACGAATACTTCCGCCGCATCGAGGCGGTCGAGTTCACCGTGAAGAGCGACGACGGCAAGGAGCCGCGCAACTTCAAGAAGGCGGACCTCGTCCTCGTCGGCGTCAGCCGCACCTCGAAGACGCCGCTCTCCACGCTACTCGCGCAGCGCGGTCTCAAGGTCGCGAACCTTCCGATCGTGCTCGGCGTGGCCACGCCGCCCGAGCTCGAGGAGGCGAACCAGGAGCGCGTCGTCGGCCTGACGATCGGCCTCGAGCCGCTCGTAGAGATCCGCAAGGCGCGCCTCAAGCAGCTCGGCATGAGCGTCGACGCGAACTACGGCCTCAAGGATCAAGTGAAGGCCGAGCTCGAGTACGCGCAGGGTATCTTCCGCACGCACGCGGGCTGGCCCGTGATCGACGTGACGGGCCGCGCGATCGAAGAGACCGCCGTGATCATCCTCGAGTCGCTGAAAGAGCGCGAAGAGGCGAAGGCGATCGCGAAGTCAATCGTCTGAGCGAGCTTCGGGAGCGCGCGCCAGTTCGTTTGCGAAGAGGGCCGCGCTGTCTCGTCGGCGCGTCGCCGCTCTGCTAGTCGAGTCTGCCGATGGAGCCACTCCCCGCCACTCGCGTGCACGTCGAGGCGCTGCACTCGCGTCTTTGCCTGCGGCTCGCGGAGCTCCACCGGCCCCTCGTCGCGGACGTGATGCGGGTCTTCCTCGAGGTGTCGTCGCTCGCGAAGGAGCAGGGCCTCTGGTCGCTCGAGTTCGCGTTCGACGACGACGACACCCGGGCCGCCCGCATGGAGGCGCGGTTCTGGGATCCTCGGGACGCGGCTCCGGTCGCCGCGGAGCTCGAGGGGTACGAGGTGCAGCTCGTCATGCCGAGGCTGATCCCCGTGACTCCGGTGGCCGACCGCAAGAAGGCGGCCGATCACGTGCTCGTGATGGCCGCCGCGCACGGTGGGCTCGTCGCTCGGTTCGTCCAAGCGCTGACCGACCTCGGCGCGTATCGCGCGGTCGAGCCGATCGAGGCGCTGTCGGTCGAAGCCCACCTGCTGTGAGCCACGCCTGCCGAGCTACTTCTTCTCGGTCGTGAAGTCGTAGTTGTCGGCGTAGGCGCCGTGCTCGTTGTCCCACTTCTCGCGGACGAGGAGGCGCTCGCCTTGCTCGTACTTGCGCCAGCCGACGCCCGTGAACTTGTTGTAGTCGGCGACGAGGTACGTCTTCACGTGGAAGTAGAGCTCGAACTTCTGCGCGCCCGCGGCGAGCGGGAGGAGGCCCTCGTACGCGACGCGGCCGTAGCCGGAGAGGAGCCGAGACTTCGCGTTCGCCGTGAGCGCCTGCTCGGCCTGCCACACGCCGTCGATCGCGACCGCGTACGTGATCTCGTACTGGAGCTCGCCCTGGATCGCCATCTTGAAGGCGCCGAAGCGGCCGTAGCTCGTGGCGTCGCCGATGGTGCGATCGATCGACGAGCTGTCGACGAGCGTGGCGGCGCGCCAGTCCGTGTACGCGAGCGCGAGGTTCGCGCCGGCGACGGGCTTGCCGCCCTCGAGGATGCGCTCGCGCAGGTTCGAGGCCGACGTGTCGAAGAGCGCCGTCTTGTTCGGCAGCGTGCCGCCGATGACGGGGACCTCGCCGAGCTGGGTCGAGAGGACGGTCGCCTTCTTCGTCGCGTCGGCGGCGTCGCTGATCGCGATCTCGAAGCGGATGCTCGTCGCCTTCTTGTTCACGCTGAACTGCGTGGTGAGCGCCGCGAGGTCGTACGTCTGCGTGCCGGTGAAGCTGTTGTTGGTCGACACCGTGGTCGACGTCGTCGCGCCGCCGTCCTTCACGAAGGTGACCTTCACCTTCGCGCTCAGCTTCTTCAGGCGCGCGAGATCGGCGGGCGCCCCCTCGTTCGGGTAGAGCTGCTGCCAGAGGAAGTGCGACGGGATCGCGAAGGTCATCTTCTCGCCGGCGCGCACGTACTCGTCGACCGAGTTCTTCGACGAGAACGAGTAGCCGAGCGTCGAGGTGTAGTCCCACCCGAGCGTGAAGACGCCCGTGCCCGCGTTGGCGACGGTGAGCGCGCTCTCGTCGGACTCGTACGAGTCGCCCTCGGCCTGCTCGGCGGTGCACGCCGTGACGCCGCTCGAGAGAGCGACGAGCCCGGACATTCCGGTGAGACCTGCCTGGACACTGCGCAGCACGCGAACCTTGATGGCCATCGTCGTTCGAGCTCCTGAGATCGTCGAAAAGAGTCACTCACACCTGAGTGACGGGTGACGATGTAGGATACGAACGCCCCTCGCGCAACCTCCCCTGCTCATTTTTGGGGAAACGCCGGGCTTTTGGCGCGGAAAGAGACGAGATCGGGCACGGGCACGGGCACGGGCACGGGCACGTGGAGACGAGAATCGCCTCGTGAGGGCCTCCCCGCCGCCCTGCCCCCTGCCCGCCCTCCCTACGCGGCGAACAGGTTCGTGAGCTTGATCGTCTTCTTGCAGATGCGCTCCAGCGTCTGGAGCGGCGTACCGCAGGGCGGCCGGATGTAGCGCGCGTTCTGGTGGTCGTCCGACGACGAGGTCCAGTACTTCCGCTTCGAGTCGGCGAGCTCGCGGTAGTACGCGGCGACCTCCGCCTTGTGGCGCGACGTGTAGACCTCGATGCCGCGCGCCTCCTCGAGGACCTTCAGCGTGCGGTCCTTGTCGCGGTAGCGCGTCGGGTGGGCGACGACGTCGACGGCGCCGTCCCCACGGATCGCCTCGATCGCCTCCTCGGGCGTCCAGCCGAACAGATCCTTGTTCGAGCCCTCGCTCGACCAGAACTTCACGTGGTGATCGCGGAACGCTTCGAAGAGCGGCTGACGGCGCTCGACGATGCGGAGGATCGTCGACTGGAGCGCGGGGAAGAGCGGCGGCGGCAGCTTCTCGAGCTCGTCACGCCCGAGCGCCTCGCGATCTTCGGGGGCGAGCTTCGACATCCACGTGAGAACGAAGTCCTTCCAGCGCGCCTGCACCTGCAGGCCGCGGCGGAAGAACGCAGTGCCCTCGAGGTGGGGGCCGTCGAGGATGTCGTGCGTGAAGTAACAGAGGACGTGGAACTGCTCCTCGTCGCTCTGCCCGTAGTTGATGTGCGCCGTCACCTCGAGCGCCGGGATGAAGAGCATCTGCGCGCGCTCGGCGGCCATCGCACCGGCACGCACGCCCGCGAGGACGTCGTGATCGGCGATCGCGATCGCCTTCATGCCGAGCGAGCGTCGAAACTCCACGTACTCGTCCGGCGTCGCGCGACCGTCGGAGTGGTACGTGTGCCCGTGGAGGTCGGTGGAGACGAACATGCGGCCTCGAGAGCGTAGCGCGCGATTCGGGAACGCGCCCGGAGGGAAATGCTAACGAAGGAGGCGATGGAGGTTCCGTTCCGCTTCGTACCGGCCGGACGCGCGCGCGCCGAGCACGTCGAGCTCCTCGGCGAGGTGAGCGACTGGCGCAACGGGCTCGCCCTCGCGCGCCAGCCCGACGGCTCGTTCGCGCGCACGCTCGACGTGCCGGCCGGCGTCTATCAGTACAAGCTGCTCGTCGACGGCGACTGGGTGCTCGACCCGTCGAACACGCGGACGCGCAGCGCCGGCGGCGGGCGCAACAACCTGCTCGTCGTCGGTGGCGCGGAGGAGCCGCTGCTCTTCGCGCCCGCGCCGCCCTGGGTCGAGGCGCTCGATCGCGGCGGGGTGCGCGTGATGGCCGGCGTCCGCAAGCCGAGCGGCACGACGCCCGCGCTCGCGCTCACGCTCCGCTTCAGCGAGGACGACGGCGCGAGCTGGTCGACCGCCACCACCACGCGCGCCTTCGAGGAGGACGAGCACGTCTTCTTCGTCGCGACCCTGCCGACCTCCGCGCTCACGCTGACGCTGAGCCTCGAGGGCGGCGGAACCACGTTCGAGGCGCGCTGGACGCGCCCACCGGCGACGGCCCGCGTGCCCGAGTGGTGGAGGAATGCTGCGCTCTACACGGTGTTCGTCGACCGCTTCCGCGCGGCCCACGACGACCGCGGCGCGCTCCCGCCGTGGGAGAGCGACCCCGGGAAGAACGAGGCCGCGCACGGTCACCTCGACGGCGTTCGTCGCTCGCTCGATCACCTGCAGGGGCTCGGCGTGAGCGTGCTCTACCTCACGCCGGTGCACGTCGGCGCGAGCGTGCATCGCTACGACGTCGTCGACGCGCTCACCGTCGACCCCGCGCTCGGCGGCGAGGCCGCCTACGACGCGCTCGTGCGCGAGGCGGCGGCGCGCGGCATCGCGATCCTCCAGGATTTTTCGTTCGCGCACGCGGGCGTCGGCTTTCCGCCCTACGACGACGTCCGCGCGCACGGGCGAGCCTCGCGCTTCGCGCCGATGTTCGTGTGGAGGGGCGACGCGCTCGTCCACTACGGCAAGCGCACCGACGCGCCGCTCCTCGATCTCGAGAACGCCGACGTGCAGGCGCTCGTGCTCGACGCCGTCGCCTACTGGGCCAGGCGCGGCGCGCGCGGGCTCCGCCTCGACATGACCGCCGAGGTGCCGATGGCGCTCGGGCGGCGCATCCGGCGTCGCTTCCGCGATCTCGTGCCCGAGGGCATCGTGCTCGGTGAGGTGGTGCCGCAGCACGCGTGGCGGTGGCGAGCCGAGGGCGTCGTCGACGCCGCGACCGACTTCGGGTTCCACGCGGCGATCACCGACCTCGTGTGTAACGTGCACGCATCTCCGGCGGCCGCGTTCGAGCGCCTGGTGCGCCTGGATCTCCTGCGCGGCGGAGACGTGCACACGTCCTCGGTGCGGTTCCTCTCGACGCACGATCATCCGAGGCTCGCCACGCTGGCCGCCGAGCGCGGGATGCTCGCGCGCCTTCCCCTCGCCTACGTGCTCCTCGCGACGTGGTCGGGGCGGCCGATGTTCCTCTACGGCGAGGAGCTCGGCCTCCGCTCCGGCGCGGCGAAGCACGACGTGGAGGACGTGTGGCCCGACCGCATGCCCATGCCCTGGACGCCTGGCGCCGGCTCGGCGTCGCTCCGCGCGCTCGTGCGCGAGCTGCTCGTCGCGCGTGCGGGCTCGAAGGCGCTCCTCCACGGCGAGATCACGCTGCTCTTCGCCGACGAGACCACGCTCGTCTATCGGCGCGAGGCCGAGGGCGAGGTGGTCGACGTCGCGCTCAACCTCGGCGACGCGGCGAAGACCCTCGAGCTCGAGGACGACGAGCGCCCGCGCTTCACGAGGCTCGCCGCGACCGGCGCCTGCGAGATCATTGGCTCGATCGTGACCCTGCCGCCGTTCGGCGCGCTCGTCGGGGTTCGCGCGCGCGCGCTCGGCCAGGCCGTCGCGCCCGCGCGCACCCGCCGGAACCTCGCGGTCCGCGACGCCGAGCTCGTGCAAGGGCGCACGGCGGTCGAGGCGCATCCGTCGCGGTTCTTCTTCTCGGTCACCGAGCGATGCAACCTCCGCTGCGCGCACTGCATCACGCATGCGCCGGAGCTCACGAAGAGCGGCGCCGCCCGCACGATGACGCCCGCGGTGCTCGACGCGCTGCGCGATCACCTCGCCTTCGGGACGTACTTCGCGTTCGTGCACGGCGGCGAGTCGCTGACCGCGCCGATCTTGTTCGAGGTGCTCGAGGCCATCAAGACAGCGCGCGGCGCCGAGCCGTACGTCGCGCACCTCTTGTCGAACGGCCTGCTCCTCGGGGTGCGCGCGGCCGATCGCCTCGTGCGCGCCGGGGTCTCGTCGATCTCGATCTCGCTCGACGGCGCGACCGCCGCGACGAACGACGCGATCCGTCTCGGAGGTCGCTTCGAGGACGTCCGGCGGAACCTCGCCGAGGTGCTCACGTGGCGGCGGGAGGAGAAGATCGATCTCCGCGTCGGGCTCTCGTTCGTGGTGCTGCAGCAGAACCTCCACGAGCTGTCGCGCTTCGTCGAGCTCGCCGCCGAGCTCGGCGTCGACTGGGTGAAGCTCGAGGAGGGCGTGCCCGCGACCGAGTTCGCGCGCACGTCGCTCGTGTCGTGCACGTCGCGTACGTCGCGGGAGGCGATCGAGAGCGCGCTCCGTCGCGGGCGCGAGCGCGGCCTCGTGATGGTCGATCACACGATCGATCGCGACGTGTGGCGCTGCCGGCTCGACGACGACACGCGCGCGTTCCTCGCGGCCGACGAGCATGCGAACCGCGGCGAGATCCACCCGTGCCGCACGCCGTGGGAGACGCTCTGCGTCGAGCCGAACGGCGATCTCCGCGTGACCGACTTCTTCGGCCCGATCGTCGGCAACGTCACGACGACGCCGATGCAGCAGCTCTGGAACGCGCCCGCGGCGATCGAGGCGCGCGAGCGCGCGAAGCTGTCGCGCCTGTGCGGCCCCACCGGCCCGGTCACGTGCGTCACGACCTGAGGGGCGGCTCGCCGCGTGCTATCCTCCTCGTATGCCCGACACGGTCGTGGTCGAGAGCGTCACTCGTGCGCTGGCCGGAAGGGCCGACGTCGAGGTGGCGTTGCTCTTCGGCTCGCGAGCACGGGGCGAGCATCGGCCGGACTCGGACGTCGACCTCGCGGTTCTCGGTGACGTGGACCGCCTCGCGCTCGCCGCCGAGCTCTCGCGCGCGACGGGGCACGAGGTGGAGGTCGTCGATCTGGAGACGGCCGGCTACCCGCTCCTGACGGCGATCGTGGAGGACGGAATCCTCGTCCACGAGGGCGTGCCTTCCGCGAATGCACGGTGGCGATCCCACGCCCTGTCTCAGCTCGCGCTGGATCGCGCGTGGTATGCGCGCATGCGGGACGGGTACCTTGCCAAGCTCGCCGAGGGAGCGCGGCGCTGATGGTTCGCGCGGACATCGTGACCTCGAAGCTCTCGGACCTCGGCGCGCGCATCGCGCGCGTGCGAGCCCATACGCCGGCCACGTCGGCGCTGCTTCGCGAAGACCAGGATGCGCTCGACCTCGTGTCCTTCAACCTCATGCTCTGCGTGCAGTCTGCGGCCGACATCGCGAGTCACATCGTCGCCGACGAGGGCTGGCGACCGGCGGTGACGCTGGCGGATGCGTTCGAGCGACTCCGCGAGAACGGCGTCATCACGAGGCCGACGGCGGATGCAATGGCAAAGGCGGCAGGCCTTCGCAACGTGGTCGCGCACGGATATGCCGGGGTCGACATCGAGATGGTGTTCGCCGCGGCATCGCGCGGCGTGAGCGATCTGGACGCGTTTGCCTCCGAGGTCGCGTCCTGGCTGCAGCAGCGAATCGCGCCGCCCTCACGTGCGTAGGCGAACGAGGAGCACTCGACGCGCCGACGTCTCCATGACCTCGGCCTCGACGCCGCCCTCCAGCTTGATCTTCGTGCCGACGCGTGGAAAGCCGCCGTACTCGGCGAGCACGAGGCCGCCGAGGGTGGTCGCGATCTGCTCGACGGGCAGCTCGAGACCGAGCTCGCGATTCACCTCGTGGAGCGGCATCTCGCCGAGGACGAGGAAGGTGCCGTCCGCGTGCTTCGTGAAGCCGGGGCGCACCTCCTCGTTCTCGGCGGCGATCTCGCCGAACAGCTCCTCGGCGAGCATCTCGATCGACACGAGCCCGGAGGTCGAGCCGTCCGCGTCGACGATGAGCCCGATCTCGCTCCGCGCCTTCTGGAGCGCGCGGAGGATGTCGACGGCCGCTGCGCTCTCGGGGAAGAGCGGGATCTCCCGCAGGACGGCCGGCAGATCGAACGCGTCGTCGAGGAGCTGCGCGTAGAGCTCGTGCGCGATGACGTATCCGACCGGCTGCCGCTCGTCGTCGATCACCGGGTAGCGCGCGTGCGGCCGCGCGCGGAGGACCTTCTCCGCCTCCAGCCGCGTCGCCTTCTGTGAGAGCCATGTGATCCCGCTGCGGGGGATCATGACAGAGAAGCCCTTCAGCTGGCCGAGATCGAGGGCGCGCGAGGCGATCTCGCCCGTCTCGCGATCCACCGAGCCGGCGGCGGTGGCCTCACCGACGATCTGCTGGAGCTCGTCGGCCGAGAGGCGCGTCTCGGTGAAGGTCGTCTCGTCGCGGAAGGGACGGAGGACGACGTTCGACGCGAGCGTGAGAAACCAGATGATCGGGCGCGCGATGCGCGACAGCACGTAGAGCGGTCGGCTCACCCAGAGCGCGACCCGCTCGGACGAGCGGAGCGCCAGCGACTTCGGCACGAGCTCGCCGATGACGATCGAGAGGACGGACACGAACGCGATGACGAGCGCGAAGGCGACCTTGTCCGCCGCCGTGCCGAAGCCCATGCGCAGCAGCGCCGCGGCGAGCGGCTTCTCGAGCACGACGCCGCCGTAGGCGCCAGCCGAGGCGCCGATGACGGTGATGCCCACCTGGACCGTGGCGAGGAACCGCTCGGGGTCCTCGCGGAGGCGGAGGGCGATGGCCGCGCTGCGCTTCCCCTCGTCGGCGAGCTGGCGGAGGCGGGTCTTGCGGACGGCGAGGATGGCGATCTCGGCGCCCGAGAAGAACGCGTTCGCGAGCGCGAGCGCGACGATGATGAGGAGGTCGATGGGCAGGTCCGTCATCGTCCTGGGGCTCGTGTACCTCCATCGGCCCGCGGGGTCGAAGGTGGTCGGGCTTCACTTATTTCTGCGACCTGGGGCGCCGGCCCGGCTCTTGGGGGGTGGAGCCACCAACAAAATGCGTATCGCCCTCCTTTCCACCGCGCTTTTCGTGTCCTTTTCTCTCGTTGCCTGCGCCGGCTCCGACCAGGTCGTCATGAAGTCCGCGGGGCCGGCGACAGGGGACACCTCGCAGACGGTGCCGTCGGTGACCGATTCGGCCTCCTTCTGCGCGGCGATGTGTGGCCGCCAGCAGTCGTGCGACAAGGCGATCGACACGCAGACCTGCGAGAACGAGTGCACGAACGCGAACGCCGCGGTGTTCCCGCGCCTGCGGAGCGACGTGGTGGAGCTGGTCGTCGCGTGCTTCGACGGCAAGGACTGCAAGACGGTGCTCGACGGCGAGTTCCTCGGCGCGTGCACCGCGGACGCCATCGCGACGGTGGCTCCGACGGCGGCCGCCTCGAGCTTCTGCGACGCGCTCGCGAGCGCGAAGAAGAACTGCAGCGGCGGGACGAGCACCACGAAGGCGCAGTGCCTCAACTCGGCGAAGCTCTACAGCGACCTCGCGATCGGGCAGGCGCAGAACTGCGTGAAGCGAAGCTGCACGGAGATCGACACGTGCGTCTCGGCGGTGTTCGGCTCGCTCGGCGGCGCCGGCACGACGACGGGCGGGGGCACGACGACGGGCGGCAGCTGCTCGGGCCAGTTCACCGACCTCGGCTCCTGCACGACGTGCGCGCAGACCTCGTGCTGCACCGAGGCCACCGCCTGCTACGGCGACTCGGCGTGCCAGGCGATCGCGCATGCGTGCTTCACGCAGGGCACGAGCTCCTCGGCGTGCTCGCAGGCGTACTCGAACGCGAGCACCTCGTCGCAGTCGCGCGCGTCAGCGCTGTTCAGCTGCTCGAGTTCGAAGTGCACGAGCACCTGCCAGCTCGGCGGGTGAGCCGCGGCACGGAGCGAAGGGGACCGCGTGCGCTCCGCATCATTTTCGCGGGTCGACGGTGCGCACCGAGCCCAGCGCGCCGAGCTTTGGGGAGCTGGTGACGAGCCAGACGAACGCGTGCGTGTCGAGCAGCAGCACCTAGAGCTTGCCCTTACGTGGACTGACCGTCCACGCGGGCAGCGAGAAGTCCTCGTCGACGATCGCGACTGCCCCCTCCAGACAACCAAGCGCCTGCGGTCGTTGCTCGGCTACGGGCGCGAGCCTCGCCCGGCTTGCCGCGCTTGGTGATGATGATCGCAATCCCCGTGCGCTCGACCTCGTCCATGAGGGCAAGGCAGGTCTGCTTGAACTCTGCAGCCTCATGCCAAGCCTCGGCCTGGACACGTCTAAGGTCGCCGGCCGCGCTTGCAGAGATCCCTCGTAGCTCGGCGAGCACCACGTCGGCGTCAATGAGCTTGCCGGCCATCGCCGCGGCGATGGACGCATCAAGCTCAGCGTACCCCCGTGCTCGAAGTCTACTCCGTGGGGGACTTGTCGTCGAAGCAGCTCAGCCTTCGAGCGCCTCGCTTCGGGCCCCCCTCGCCGCTACGAATCCGAGCCCGCGCCTCGGTGTCCGACGCCGGGTGGGCGAGGCGACGGCGCCTCGCTCGACCCCAGGACGAGGTCCATCTTTGCATAGACCTCCGCGAGAGAGAGCGAACCCTCGATCGCAGCGAGCGACACGACAGCAGCGCGGCCGCTCGCTTCGGTCACCCTCCACGTGCCGTCTCCCTCACGGACGAAGTGATCGATGTGGAATCGATCCGTCGCGATGAGCAGATATTCGGTGAACGTGGCGAGGCGCTTGTAGTGACTGAACTTCGCGCCGCGGTCGTACGCTTCGGTCGAGGGCGACAGCACCTCGACGATGAGCACGGGGTTGATGACGCAATTCTCCAGAGAAGGATGCCGCGTCACAGGCCCGCAGATCACCGTCGCGTCCGGGTACGTCGCGAGATCGGTCGCCTCGACGTAGACGCTCGCATCGCTGTTCAGCACCACGCAGGGCTTGGACGCGACGAGGTTTCCGAGCAACCGCGTCACATTCGAGGCTACGAGGCTGTGCTCCGGCGTCCCGCCGGCCAGCGCGAAGACCTGGCCCGCGTGGTACTCGTGCCGGGTGCTCGCGGCTGCCTCGAAGGCGACGTACTCCGCATGCGTCAGGCGGCGCGTCTTCTCGGGGTGTACCATGACGTCCATCAAACGATAGCGCGTCCGGCGGAGGCCCAACAGGACTGCTGCCCCTTCACGCCTCTCGAGATTTGCCCTACGTTTTCCATATGGGCGATCCGGCGAAGCGGCGCGCGACCTACGAGGATCTCCTCGCGGTGCCGGGCCACCTCGTCGCCGAGCTCATCGATGGCGCCCTCCACACGTTCCCGCGGCCTGCAGCGCGCCATGCGTGGGCCTCGTCATCGCTCGGTGGTGAGCTTCACGGACCGTTCATGCGCGGCAGAGGCGGCCCAGGCGGCTGGATTCTCCTCGACGAGCCAGAGCTCCACCTCCAGGCCGATGTGCTCGTGCCCGACCTTGCCGGCTGGCGGCGCGAACGCATGCCGGAGCTCCCCGACGCGGCGGCGTTGGATCTTGCGCCAGACTGGATCTGCGAGGTTCTCTCGCCGTCGACGGCGGCCACGGACCGCGCAGAGAAGATGCCGATCTACGCGCGCGAGGGGGTCACGAACCTCTGGCTCGTCGACCCCATCGCGCGGACGCTGGAGGTGAGCCGCCTCGAGCAGGGCCGCTGGGTGCTGCTCGGTACCTGGCGCGACGAAGCACGCGTGCGCGTCGAGCCGTTCGCCGCATTCGAGCTCGATCTCGCCGGCCTCTGGGCAAAGTAGCGTCGCTCCGCCGGCGGGTGATGGGGCGACGCGCGATTGCGCGCATTATCGCAGGGCGGTTGCCTCGATCTTCGCTCTGACTACGAGCGTCGCCGACAGGCGCACGGCGTTCGAGGGCTCAAGGGGGCCGCCATCCCCTGCAACTGCAACGTAAGCCATCCGCCGATGACGTCCTGTTCGGCTAGCGGTCGGTTTGCTACCCGCGGTGGATGAAGTCGAAGCGGAAGGCGGGCATGGGCGGGCGGTTCTGGCGCCAGTGGAGCGAGGCGGA
>Ga0105047_10004396_pt1 | contig 24525 bp, 23 predicted proteins | sample MAT04_FD_78384 | JGI IMG/M metagenome (GOLD analysis project Ga0105047, IMG submission 78384) | Freshwater microbial communities from Lake Fryxell liftoff mats and glacier meltwater in Antarctica - MAT-04 (megahit assembly) | ecosystem: Environmental > Aquatic > Freshwater > Ice > Liftoff...
CCGACCTTCAGCACGGCAACGCCGCCGCTGAGCTTGGCGAGGCGCTCTTGCAGCTTCTCGCGGTCGTAGTCGCTGTCGGTGTTGTCGATCTCGGCCTTGATCTGGTTGATGCGACCCTTGATGTCATCCTCGGCGCCGGCGCCTTCGATGACGGTGGTCTCATCCTTGGTGATGATGATGCGCTTGGCGCTGCCCAGCAGATCGAGCGTGGTGTTCTCCAGCTTGAGACCGACTTCCTCGCTGATGACCTGGCCGCCGGTGAGGATGGCGAGGTCCTGCAGCATCGCCTTGCGACGCTCGCCGAAACCGGGGGCCTTGACAGCTACCGACTTGAACGTGCCGCGGATCTTGTTGACGACGAGCGTGGCCAGGGCCTCGCCCTCGACATCCTCGGCGACGATCATCAGCGGGCGACCGCTCTGCATGATCTTCTCGAGCACGGGGAGCAGGTCGCGTACCGAGCTGATCTTCGAACTGACGAGCAGCACGTACGGATCGTCGAGCGAGGCTTCCATGCGCTCCATGTCGGTGGCGAAGTAGGGGCTGATGTAGCCCTTGTCGAAGCGCATGCCCTCGACGAAGTCGAGCTCGATACCGAAGGTCTGGCTCTCCTCGACGGTGATGACACCGTCTTTGCCGACCTTGTCGATGGCCTCCGAGATGGTGGCACCGATCTCGGTGTCGGCGGCGGAGATGGAAGCGACCTGTGCGATCTGCTCCTTCGAGTCGACTTCCTTGGCGAGCTCGCGGATGGAACCAACGGCTGCCTCGACGGCTGCCTCGATGCCCTTCTTGAGGGTCATCGGGTTGGCGCCGGCGGCGACGTTGCGCAGGCCTTCGTGCACCAGCGACCAGGCGAGAACCGTGGCGGTGGTGGTGCCGTCACCGGCAACGTCGTCGGTCTTCTTGGCGACTTCCTTGACCAGCTCGGCGCCGATGCGCTCGTACGGATCCTCGAGCTCGATCTCCTTGGCGATGGACACACCGTCATTGGTGATCGTGGGCGAGCCCCACTTCTTGTCGAGCACGACGTTGCGGCCCTTCGGCCCGAGGGTGACGCGCACGGCGTCGGCGAGCTTGTTCATGCCTGCCTCGAGCGAGCGGCGTGCTGCTTCGTCGAAAGCGATCTGCTTTGCCATTGAATTCCTCCAGGAATTGATGGTGATGATGGTCGCGCCCCGGGCTGACACTCGGGACACGAGAGTGCTAGCACTCTAAACCCTTGACTGCTAAAGCGGCAACCCGCGAGTGGTCCGATCGATGCGTCAGCGGGCGCGTTCGAGCACCACGGTGGTCAGTGTTTCGGCTGCCCCGAACTCGGTGGTGAACCGCTGCAGCAGTTCGTTGAGGCCGGCGGTGCCCGCCACATTGACGTGGACCTGGAAGTCGGTGCGGCCGGTGACATGAGCCAGCCAGGTGACTTCTGGGCAGGTGAGGGCACCGCGCCGGAAGCGCTCGATGTCGCCGGCGCGCACGTCGATCACGGCCTCCAGGTCGCGACCGAGCTGACCGTGGTCGACGTCGACGGTGAAACGGCGGATCACGCCAGTGCGAACCAGGCGCCGCACCCGGTCGGCGGCGGCGTTGGCGGACAGGTGCACTCGGTCGCCGAGCGTCTGGTACGGAATCCTTGCATCGTCGCGCAAGATGGTGAGAATTGCACTGTCGATTCGGTCAAGTGATGAGAAATCCGCAGCCATGAATGCCATTGTGCCATCGAATCAGGCCCTTTCGCAGCCGGTAACGCCCGATACTGATGTCATGACGCACACCGAGTTCCTCTCCTCCATTCTTCGCACCGTTCGGGCGAGCGGTGCGGCGGTCGCTCTCGAGCAGCTGCGCACCGACCGTCCTGCCTTCCATGTCGCTGCCGACAGCGGAGTGACCGCCTACCACGACACCCGCGCCGTCTTCTACGTATGGGCGATCGACCGTCTTGTCATGGGCGGCCTCAGCGACTTCGGCGTCTTGTGGCACCCGCTGGTGGACAGTCGCAGCCCGCTGGTGTGGTGGTCTGGCGCCACGCTCGCCACCCCGGCCGCAGCCGAGCACTTCGTGGCCGCCGAGCTGGCTCGCCCCACCGAGCCGCAGCCGGTCGAGCCGCTGAGCCTCATCGGCGTCTGATCTCGGCACTGCACCTCACCATGCAGTAGGAGCCGAACCACCGTTGTGGTGTGCCAGCATGGTCCCGTGAAGGTTGATGTCCTGGTTGTGGAGGATGCACCCGAATTCGCGCGCGTCGTCTCCACCGTGCTGGAAAACGCCGGCCACCAAGTCCGACTTGCCGGCACGATGGCCGAGGCGTTGGCCGAGATGGATGTTCGTAACCCCGACGTCGTCATCTTGGACCTAGGGTTGCCCGACGGCGATGGCCTCGACCTGTGTCGGATCATTCGCGAACGTTCCAGTGCCTATGTGCTCATGCTGACCGGCCGTGACGATGAGGTCGACAAGCTGCTCGGTTTTCGCCTCGGCGCCGATGATTACGTCACCAAGCCCTTCTCGGCTCGTGAGCTGGCAGCGCGCGTCGAAGCGCTCCTGCGGCGCCCGCGCGCCGAGCCCGGTGGTGAAGTGGCGCGAGTCTTCGGCGAACTCACCATCGATACCGCTGCGCGTGAGGTCACTGTCGCCGGCGTGATGGCCGACCTCACCCGTATCGAGTTCGATCTCCTCTACATGCTCAGCGCCAGCCCGAAAGTCGTGTTCAGTCGCCAGCAGTTGCTGGACCGGGTGTGGGGCCCCGGTTGGTTCGGCGACGACCACGTGGTGGATGTGCACATCGCCAACCTACGCAAGAAGATCGACCTAGCCGACGAAAAGAGTTGGGTGCGCACGGTGCGCGGCGTCGGCTACTCGATGGGTGGCTGACCACGACACGCAGTAACCGTTCGCAGCGCCGTATGGTCGTGCCATGCATGTGCTCGTGGTCGGTGGTGGCGTGTCCGGGTTGGGCTCGGCGTTGGTCCTGGCGCGCCAAGGCCACCAGGTGACAGTGGTCGAGCGGGACGACACCCCGATGCCGTCGTCGGCCGACGAAGCCTTCGAGTGGGATCGTCGGGGAGCGCCGCAGGTGCGCCACAGCAACGCCTTCCTGGCCAAGCTGGTCGGGCTGCTGCGTCACGACTACCCAGATGTCTACGCCGAGCTGCTGGCGCAGGGCGCCACCGAAATGCGCTTCGGCGACGACCTGCCGCCCACCATCGTCAACTTCGAGCGCCAGCCCGAGGACGACGAATTGGTCATGCTGGCCTGTCGCCGCACCACCTTCGAGTGGGTCGTGCGTCGTGCCGCCGTCGCCGAGGGCCGCGTCACGTTTCGCACCGGCGTCGGCGTCGACGGGCTGCTCACCGGTCCGACCGCCGCAGGGTCGGCGGTGCCACACATCACTGGTGTTCGGCTCGCCGACAGCACCACCATCGACGCCGACCTGACCGTGGTGGCGTCGGGTCGACGCAGTGCGCTCAGTGAGTGGTTGCAAGCCGTTGGATCGCAGCCGGTCATCGAAGAGGTGGACGACACCGGCATCGTGTACTTCAGCCGCTTCTACCGGCTCGACGACGGCCAGGTCTACCCGCCGCGGACAGGCCCCATCGGCGGCGACCTCGGCTACTTGAAGTACGGCGTCTTCGTCGGCGACAACCGCACCTTCAGCGTCACACTGGCCACCCCCACCAACGACGAGCAGCTGCGCAAGATGCTGGCTGATGCGGACGTGTTCGACGAGTGCGCACGCCAACTGGTGGCGACGGCGCCGTGGCTGGACGGCCGTGCAACCCCCATCACCGAACAGGTCCACGTGATGGCCGGCCTGCTGAATCGTTGGCGCGACCACGTGGTGGATGGTGTCCCGGTGGCCACCGGCGTGTTGCCCGTCGGTGATGCTGTGTTGTGCACCAACCCGCTGTACGGCCGCGGTTGCTCGACCGGTTTTTGGAGCGCTCACCTGATGGCTGATGCGGTGGCGACCCATCCCGACGACCCGTTCGCCATGGCATTGGCCTACGACGACACGCTGCGCGGCGAGATCTTCCCGTTCTACCGCTCGGGTGTTGACCAGGACCGTGAAGCTCGCAGGGTGGCAGCAGCGTTGCTTGCGGGCGACGACCCCGATGGCGACAGCAGCGACCCGCGCACCTTCATGCGCAGCGTCTTTCGTGAGGGCCTGCTCCCCGCCATGCGTACCGACGCCGTGGTGCTGCGCGCGTTCTTCCGAGGCCTCAATCTGCTCGCGACACCCGATGCGCTGGCGCAGGACGCCGATGTCAGCGCTCGCGTGCTGGCGGCATGGCAGGACCGCGACAACCGTCCACCAGAGGAAGCCCTCGGCCCGAAGCACCGCGTCGAACTGCTCGCGCTGCTCCCCGCGTAGCTGCTCGGTCGTTCGGTCGTTCAGTCAACGACGTCTTCGACTGCCTCAACAGCTTCGTCGGCGATCTTGTCGAGCGCGTCGCGTACGTCGTCGAGGCCCGGCACCTCGGCCAGCAGAGTGTCTTCCAGACGAGTGTCGTCGAGGATCAGGAACAGCACCACGCCCACGACTGCACCCACGAGTGGGAACACGATGAAGACCCACAACTGCTCGAGCGCACCCGTGGAGGTCTCGGCGAACAGCGCAGTTCCGATACTGCGCGCGGGGTTGACCGAGGTGCGGTCGATCGGGATGGCGATGAGGTGAATCAGGGCGAGCGTGGCGCCGGCGATCACCCCGCCGAAGCCTGGCGCGAACTTGCGTGTGGTGGTGAACAGTACGACCATCACCAGCAGTGCGGTCAGGATCACTTCGGTGACGATGGCGGCGCCGACACCGAAGTAGGGCCCCGACCAAAGGTTGGCGGCGAACGAACCCCGCTCGAAGTCGTCGCGCCCGCTGGCGATACCGAGGATGATCGCGCCACCGGCGATCGCACCGATGAGCTGGCCGATGACTGCGAACACGGCGTGCGCGCCGTTGACCTTCTTGGCCAGGAACATGCCGAGCGTGACGGCCGGGTTGATGTGGCAGCCGCTGATCGGACCGATGACGTAGGCCATGATGGCCAGCGACAGACCGAAGCCGGCAGCGACGCCCGCAACGCCCACGTAATCGTACGTGAAGATGGCAACGCCAGGGCCACCGAGCATGAGCACCAGCGTGCCCACCAGTTCCGCGACGAAGATCCGTCCGTTGTTCTGAGTCTCCATTCCGATGACCCTATTCGCCCGCCGGTTCTCAATCGCGCAATGTGCGGGTACCGTCGCACGGATGGCAGCCCGTCGCCGCAGCGAGACGCTCCTGGTCACCACCGTCATCGCAGGTGAGGGCGCGCGCCGGCCCGACGAACTGATCGTGGAGGAGCCGATGACGGTGCAACTCGACGGCACGACCGTCAGTACCACCATGCGCACCCCTGGGCACGACTACGAACTCGCCGTTGGCTTCTGCCACACCGAGGGTCTACTCGCCGGCTTCCCGGTGCTCGGTGTTCGCTACTGCGCCAACGCTTCGGCGGTGGACAGTGAGTTCAACGTGGTCACCGTGGAGACGGGTGGCCGTGCGCCGGCGCCGCGACAGCGACTGGGCAACGCGACCTCCAGCTGCGGCATTTGTGGCAACGACGCCATCGACGAACTGTGCGCCCGCCTGGTCTCGTTGCAGGCCACCACTCCGATTCCCTTCGACGTGCTGCATGCCGTTCCCGACGCAGTTCGAACTGTGCAGGGGTTGTTCGACAGCACGGGTTCGGTTCACGCAGCGGCTGCGTTCACCGCCGATGGGACGGTGCTGATGACCCGCGAGGATGTCGGCCGCCACAATGCAGTCGACAAGGTGATCGGCCGCATGCTGCTCGATGGCCAGTTGCCGGCCACCGGCCTTGGCCTCTTCGTCAGCGGGCGGGCCAGCTTCGAGTTGGTGCAAAAGGCGTGGGCGGCTGGCTTCAGCACCCTGATCGCTGTCAGCGCGCCGACGGCCTTGGCCGTGCACACCGCTCGCCGGGCAGGGCTGGTGTTGGCGGGTTTTGTGCGCGCCGACCGGCTGAACATCTACTCGCCGGAGCGCATCGCCCCGTAGCCTGGGGGTATGAGCGAACCCATCAAGCCCTCCATTGGTCGCGGCATGTTGCACCTGTTCTGCAAGGCGACGCCGATGTTCGACGGCGAGAGTCTGGTCGCCGCGGTCAAGGCCGCGGAGGCCGACGGTGTCCAGGTGGTGGCTGTGTCCACGCTGGGCCACAAGTGCGATGCTGCCTTCATGGCCATGCACGAGGACTGGCAGGCACTGCGTGCGCTGCAGTCCCGTCTCCAGCGCGCCGGGCTGGAAGTGGTCGACAGCTACGTCAGCCTGACCGAGGTCAGCGAGTACTCCAAGGGCATGCCCGAGGAGATGCTGCAGGGCCGCCTGTACCCCGACATCCCGCCCAAGGCGCACCACATGCCCGCCTGGTGCTTCTACCCGATGTCGAAGAAGCGTGAAACGGACGCCAACTGGTTCACGCTGCCGTTCGAAGAGCGCAAGGCCCTGATGCACGAACACGGCATCAGCGGCCGCAAGTTCGCCGGCCGAATCGTGCAGTACATCACCGGTTCTACCGGACTCGACGACTACGAGTGGGGGGTGACGCTGTTCGCGGTGCACCCGGACGACCTCAAGGAGGTCGTGTACACGATGCGCTTCGACGAGGCCTCCGCAAAGTATGCCGACTTCGGCCCGTTCTACACCGGCATGGTCGTGTCGGTGGAGGAACTCGTCACGTCACTGTGATCTGAACGTCACTGTGATCTGAACGTCACTGTGACCTGAACGTCACTGTGATCTGAACGGTCAGCCGACACCGATGGCGACGATGCCGTCGGCGACGTCGCGGCCGCTGCTGTCAAACCTGAACTTCTCGAAGTTGGCGGCGACCACGTTGCCGTTGACATCGATGGACAGGTTGCCGCTCGGCCCATCGTAATTGATGTTGCGACCGTCGGACAGCAGCGCGTCGCAGTCCGTGAACATCGTGCAACTGGAGCCGCTGCTGGTGACCGAGTTGATCGCGCCTGCGATGGCGGTGGGCTGGTTGGAGCCGGCCAGGTGCGCGGCGAGCGCAATGATGGTCAGGCAGTCATACGCATTGTGCGCGTAGAGGCCGGTGGCATCCGGATTGCGGTCCGACAGGGCCTGGGTGAACGCCGGCAAGTCGGCATATGCCACCGGTGACACACCGCTGACCCGCAGCGCCAGCCCCGGGCTGAAGGGCTGGGCCGATGGCGCCGGCCGTCGCATTGCATCGTTGACCACGTAGGACAAGCGCGTCGCGGCCACCTCGTCGATGGCGTTGATGACGGCCGGCCCGTTCACGTCGTCCGCGATCACAGCAACAACTTCCGCCCCGGACGCCAACACTTCGTCGACGGCTGCAGTAATGGATTCTTCGTCGGCAGTGAAACCGATGGTTGCTGCCACGTTGGCGCCGAGTGTCGCGATCGCAGCCTCTGTTGCTTCACCCAATGGGCGGCCGTAACCGTCGTCGAGGTAGACGACGACCGCTGTACTGCTACCCGAGGCCTCCACCACCTTGGCAATTGCGGCAGCCTGCAGAGAGTCGCTGGGGATGGTGCGGAAGAACAGACCGTCGTCGGGGAACGTGTCGAGTGCGAGCGCAGTTGCCGTGGGGCTGCATGTCAGCACTCCAGCTTCGACCGCGCTGTTGAGCGTGCCCAGGACGTTGAGCGAGGAGGTGGGCCCAATGATCGCATCGACCCTCGGCGCCAGGCTTTGCACAGCCAGTTCCGCGGTCGCAGGGTTGGTGCCTTCCTCTGCTGTGATGAGACGTATCGGCCCACCGTTGATACCGCCCGCAGCGTTGATCTCAGCGAGACCAACAGCCAGCGCATCGCTCATCGAAGACCCCAGGTCGGCTGCGCTGCCACTGCGGGGCAAGATGGCGCCGATGACCAGCGCTCCGTCGTCGGGGTGGATGGAGGTGCTGGTGGCAGTGACCGTGCCGACGGTGACCGGGCCCTGCTCGTCATTGTTGCTGCACGCTGCCACGAGGACCATCGAGACGACCGCTGTTGCTCCGATGCGACGAAGGGGAAGTGTGAGGAGCACGTGGGTGAGTGTAGAAGGCGAGCTGAGAGTCGAGGGGTGGACCCTCAGCTCGCCAAGCCGACAAGGTGCGAGTCGACATGGTCGGCCGACATGGCCAATGGTTCGATCCACACCCGAACCGACGTGCCGACGAGCTCGATGTCGGCGCGCATCACATCGGAGAGCTGCACCGTGCGCGCCCGAATCTCGTGGTCGCGACGTACCAGGATGATCAGCTTGCCCGAGGGGGTTGCGGCCATGGTTTCTCCGGTGTTGAAGGCCGCACGTGCGTGGTGTGCAACACGCTGTGCGGACGTCGACGACCCATCGGTCTCGATGACCACGAGCGCCAGGTGCGCCCCTGGGCGCTGGCCGAGCACCGCCCCACCTTGCACCTGCTGCCGCAGGCGAAGACGAAGGACCTCGAACGGGGTCACCGTCTGCGCTGTGTCGTGCAGGAGCTGCCCTTCGGCCCAGCCGCTGGCGAGCTGAATGATGCCACCGCCTGCCAGTACTCGGCGAAATGCACGCGAGCGCGAAGCGAGCAGGCGGAACCACTCCAACACCTCGTCGAGGGAGTGACCCTCGGTGGCCAAGTGATGGCCGATCGTGTGCAGATCGCCGACGTGGCCACCATCGAAGACGGGAGAAATCGCAGTAGCCGAACGTACCGCCCGCTCGCCCCAGCCGACCCGAAGGTCGTGGAGCCACGTGTCCAGTACTCGTCGGCGAATCTGCACGAGTTCTTGACGTCATAGTTCGACTGTCATGACGTCGAACACCTGAAGATTCATGGTCACGTATGCTGCTCGGGGTTGTCCGGAGCACTCGTAGGCCCGACGAGGAGGTGAATTCACTTGGCCACCACCATGGAGGCACGAGAACTCAATGATGCGGAGCTGATCACCGGCGCGCGCAAAGGCGACTCCGAAGCCTATGGCGAGCTCTACCGTCGCCACGTCGATTCGGCCAGGGCTGCTGCACGAGCGCTCACCCGGTCGCATTCCGACGCCGACGACCTGACCTCGGAAGCATTCGCTCGGGTGTTGCGTGCGTTGCAGCGCGGTGGTGGCCCGGAGGTTTCATTCCGGCCATACCTGGTCACGGCCGTCCGCAACGTGTTCTACGACAAGGTTCGTCGCAATCGAGAAGAACCATCACCCGACATGAGCGACGAGGTCAATGTCGCCTTGCTCGACGCGGCCAGCAGCCAAGAGGACGGTGCGTTCGCCGCAGCCGCGTTTGCGACATTGCCCGAGAGGTGGCAGCTGGTCTTGTGGCACACAGAGGTGGAGGGCCGCAGCGTTGCCGAGGTCGCCCCGTTGCTGGGCCTGGTGCCGAACGCTGTCGCGGCACTGGCGTACCGTGCCCGCGAAGGTTTACGGCAGGCATATCTGCAGGCCCACCTGCGCGACCAGCACGTTGCAGAGTGTCGCGAGTGCTCTGCCAGCTTGGGTGCCTACGTGCGCGACGGTTTGTCGGCGCGCGATCGCCGCCGTATCGACGCTCACCTCGATGGGTGTGATTCCTGTAGCGCCCTCGTGGCGGAGCTCACCGATACGAACAAAACGTTGCGCGCGGCACTCATCCCGGCGCTCATCGGCGTCTCGTCTGCGGCGTACCTGTCGGGCCTGGGTGGCCACAGCCTGCTGACGTCCTTCACACAACTCCCCAAGAAGCAGCAGGCAACCGCAGGTGCTGCTGCCGCTGCGGTGCTGGTGATGCTGGCGTTGGTGGCCGGTGCGTTCCGCGGCGACGACAAACCTGCACGCAATGCCGCCGAGACCGTCGTGACCGACGCCGCCGACGGCGGTGGCGGGGCCGGCGGGGACGGTTCGAGCAACAGCAGACCGCCGGTGACGGTGCCGCCGCCGACGATCACCACCGCACCGCCCACCGTGTCGACGGTGCCGGTCACCGCCGCTCCATTGCCCACCTTCCCCATCATTCCCATCACCCCTGCGACGCCCACGACCGCACGACCGACGCAGAACACTCGCCCGCCGGTGGTGACCGCTCCCGTCACCACACCGCTGGCCACCGCACCGCCGGCCACCGCACCGCCGGCCACCGCACCGCCGGCCACCACGCCGCCGGCCACCACGCCGCCGGCCACCACGCCGCCGACCCCCACCACCTCCACGTTGCCGCCACCGCCCCCTTCGCTGGAGGCCGTTGCAGTACAGCGTTCCGCAGCGCTCGCCAACGGCGAGGTGAAAATCGAGATCACGGTCACCAACACCGGCACGACGGCCGCCGAAGGTATCCGTCTGAATGTTCCCGTTCCGGCGGGCGCCACGTTCGCGCGTTCGCAGGTTGTCAGCTCGCCGCCGATGGTATTCGTGGTGGCGGTCGGCGCAGGTTGGGGGTGCACGGGCAACGTCACGTGCACGCTGGCAACGCTTGCCCCCGGCAACTCGACGGTGGTCCTGCTGACGTTCGAGATCTCGCCGTCCGCACCTTCGAGCATCACGCTGAGCCCCGCGATCGCTGAGCCGGTCGGCGCCATCGTCTCGGCCACTCCCATCACCGTGCCGGTGGGTACCGTCGCCGGGCTGCTGGCTGCGCAGACCGAGCGCGGTGCCGTCGTGGCGATCGGCAACTCGGTCACCACCTGTTCCGACCTGGACGTTGATTGTGGGAACGCCCGTAACGGCAGCGGCTCCAGGCTCAACCACAACGACTTCGCGATGCAGTACGTCAACACCGCTGGCGGGGTGTTCAACTCATCGTCAGCATCGCTGTCCCTCACCGGGACGGCGTCTCGGGCGTTCCTCCTGTGGGGTGGCGACGTGGTGCAGGGTGCGCCGGCAGCGGTCGACCCGTCGGCGCGCAACACGGTCAAGTTCACCACGCCTGGCGGCTCCAGCACGGTGATCGCCGAACAACTGCAGAACAACAGCGGCGACACGTATTTCGCCTACGCCGAGGTGACGCCGCTGATCGCCGGCAGTGGTTCCTACTCTGTCGCCGACATCCAGACCGCACTCGGAACGGCCAGTTTCGGCGGGTGGTCGCTCGTCGTCATCGAGCACAACGCAGCGTTACCCGAACGGCTACTGATGGTGGCGGCGCCGACGGCCGTGATCAGCGGCAGTTCGCCGCCGACGACGTTCTCGGTCGACCTGGTCGACCCGATGGTCAACGCCACCGGCAGGCTGGTGGTCGCCGGCTTCGAAGGTGAGCGGACGCTCACCGGCGACAGCGTCTCGCTCTCCGGATTCTCGGTCGGCAACGCGTTCAGCGGCATCATCCCGGGTACCCGCAATCCGGCCTACCAGAACACGTTGGGTACCGATGTCATGATCGCTGCTGCGTCCGGCATGAACGGTGCCCAGCTGACCTTCACGGCGTCCTCCACCAACGACCGGATCATGGTTGGAATGGTCGCGATCGCGCTCGATCTGTGAAGTCGCTCGTGTCCGCATGGGTGGCGCCCCGCGCATAGGGTCGGATTCGTGAGCGACGCCACCCCACAGGACTTCACCCGCGACCTTGCGCGCTGGAGCGAAGCACTCGCGGGCATTGCCCGCACGGGCTTGGGTTTCACGCAGAACCTCTACGAGCGTGAGCGCTTCGAAGAGGTCCTCCACGTTGCTGCCGACATCAAGGCCGCGGCCGAGGACGCGTTGGAGGTTCGGCGCGAGACCGACCACTTCATCCAGGAGTGGATGGAGAGCGTCGGCGAGGGCATTCCTGGGTATGTCACGCCGAAGGTTGCCATAGGGGCTGTCGTGGGCAACGACGCCGGCGAGATTCTGCTGGTGCAGCGCGGCGACAGCGGCGTGTGGCTGTACCCCACCGGCTGGGCGGACAGCGGGTACTCACCCAGTGAAGTGGTGGTGAAGGAGGTGTTGGAGGAGACCGGCATCGAGTGTGAGCCGGTACAGCTGCTGAGCGTGATCGACGGGCAGCGGATGGGTTTCACCCGGTTCGCGATGTACCTGCTGCTCTTTCATTGCCGGGCGACTGGCGGCAGTCTTGCCGCGCACCCGTTGGAGACGGCGGACCTCGGCTGGTTCGGTCGCGACGATCTGCCGCACCCGACGGTGGGTGCGCAGTGGTGGGGCCCGATGGCGTTCGCTGCGATCGACGGCAACCTACAAGCCGCAACCTTCGAGCCGCCGCGACGCCCTGTGTGGCGCGCCACGCACGACTAGCGCGCTACTTCTCGTCGCCCTCTTGGTCGCGCAGGTAGCGCTCCAGCTCGGCCATGAAGGCGTCGCTGTTGACCTCGACGTCAACCTCGACCTCGACGCCGGGCCCCAGTTCGCCACCAACGGTGTCGTCCTCGTCGTCCTCGTCGTCCTCGTCGTCCTGGTCGTCGTCGAAGTCGGTGTCGTCCAGCCGGCCACTGTCGGACAGCGACTCCAGCCGCTCGACGTAGCCGATGAGATCTGCGTCGTTGGCGACGAAGGCGGTGACGCGTGCGTCGTACTCGATCGAGTCGGCCTGCAGGCGCGAGGTGGGGGCCGGAGTGCCGATCATCTCGCACGCTCGCTCGACCAGCGCCAGCGATGCCTTCGGCGAAGGAACCTGCGAGGCGTAGGCAGGCACCGCAGCCCACAGCGAGGCGCACGACATGTCGGAGCGGGTGCACGCGTCCTGCACGACACCGACGATGCCGGTAGGGCCCTCATAGCGACTGCGCTGCAGGTCGAAACGATCGATGACGTCTTGCTCGGTCGCGGTGCCGATCAGCTGGACGGGCCGGCTGTGCGGGACGTCGGCCAGCAGCGCGCCGAGCGTGAGCATCATCGACACGTCGTAACGCTGTGCAATACCGATCAACTGCCGTGTGAACAGCCGCCAGCGCAGCGCGGGCTCTGGGCCGAGAATCAAGATGACGTCGCCACCGGGAGTGCTGGCACTCCATGCGCCCACCGTCGGCCACACGATGGTTCGCCGCTGATCGGGGGTGAGGCGCACGTGCGGGCGAACGGTTGCGAAGTCGGTGAACTCCTCCGGGTCGATCTCGGCGAGCGGCTGCGCATGCCACGCTTCGACCAGGTGGCGCACGCTGTTGCTGGCGGCGTCGGCCGCATCGTTCCAGCCGGTGAATGCAGCAATCACGATGGGGCGCTGTAGCGAGGGTTGCGCCAGCCAGCGGACGTGCTCCATGACCTGCAACGCTATCGGTATGTCCGAGTCTGTGAGCGCGACCCAGGAACCGTGGACGGGCGAGGCTGCGGCGATTGATCGCACCGCTGTGCCGGTGACACGCGCCACCATCGTGGCCGCACTGCGAGCCGCTGGTGTCCGGCGCGACGGGGTGTTGATCGTGCACTCGTCACTGTCTCGGTTGGGGTGGGTTGTCGGCGGGGCCCACACGACCGTGCTCGCGCTCACGGAGGTGGTCGGGCCGCAAGGAACGATCGTGATGCCGTCGATGTCGACCAACCTCAGCGAGCCCTCACGATGGAAGGCGCCACCGGTGCCCGAGTCGTGGTGGCAAACAGTCCGCGACGAAATGCCTGCCTACGACGCGGCGCTGACGCCGTTGTCGGGAATGGGCGCGGTCGCAGAGTGCTTCCGCCATCTCTCGGGCACTGTACGCAGCGCACACCCCGCTGTGTCGTTGATGGCGAACGGCCCTCGAGCACAGATGGTGCTGCACCCCCATCACATGGCGGTCCCATTCGGCGAGGGTTCGCCCCTCGGTCGTCTGTACGAGTTGGACGCTCGAATCGTGCTGCTCGGTGTGGGTCATTCCAACAACACATCGCTGCACCTCGCCGAGTCGCGCACGCGCTGGGCGAGCGAACACACGGTCACCTTCGGCGTACCGGTCATGGTCGACGGCGCACGTCGGTGGATGACATATGACGACGTCGACTACGACAACCGCGACTTCGAGGCGGCAGGCGCCGCGTTCTCGGCGGCAACCGGTGGCGAAGTCAGAGTGCCACTAGGTGCCGGCCAACTGATCGCCTGCAACGTACGCGCAATTGTCGACTTCGCAACCGAATGGTTGGATCACAGCCGTGGCACCACGGTGTAGGCCTCGCCCCCGCCGGAGGCGATGACGTCGTCCAGCCAGTTGCCTTCGTAGATGTCGGTGGGGCCTTGCATGAGGTCGTTGTCCTCGGCGCCCTCAGGGGTGGTGACCAACGTCCAGGCCTGGCGTTTGTACGTCCAGTTGGCGGGGTACAGGCGGTGCGCCTCACGCCACCATGAAACGGCAGCATCAGGGCCAACGGCGCGTCGCAGGTACTCGCCGAGCTCGAAGCAGGCGGCAGCGCGCGCTTCGTCGTCGCCCCGCGGCTGCGAGCGAGCGACCACCTCGTCGGCTGACAGCACGTACCGCGAGTCCGGCCCGCTGGTGGCCCAGTCGACGATGGCTGCGCGGTAGTCGTCGGCGATGTCGGGGATCTTCTTGACCTCGGTGAGCATGCGCGTGATGCGCTCGGGCAGACCCTCGGGAATGTCCATGTCGCGCAGCGGGCTGCTCTCGATGGAGGCCCCTTCGGCGGGCCGCACGATGGTGCCGGTCTCGTCGATCCAGACGGCCATCGGAATGTTGCTGAAGCCGAACAACTCGTCGGTGATGTGCTGTGTGTCGATCAGGCTGGGGTGGGCCGTCGAGGCATCGGCAGGCCGAGCCGCATCGATCCACTTGGTCGTGTGCGAGGGCTCGACGTCGAGGGCGACGGTGACGACAGTGAGACCGAGTGCCGCAAGTTCAGTGTGGAGTGCCTGCCACCCGGGCAGGCTGGTGCGGCAGCCTCAATAACTGGACCAAGCGACCAGCAACACCTTTCGACCGTGCAGCGATGACAGGCGGAACGGCTGCCCGTCGTGGGTGACCAGGGCTGGGTCCGCCGCGGTGGCCGTGGTCAGTGCCGTGCCGCTCAGTGTGGCCGGGCCCAGTGCCCAGACGCCGTGGTCTGCGTCGTGTACCAGCGGCATGCCCAAGCGTTGCGCGGCAACCTCGATGTCGACACTGCCATCGGCGCGCAGGCTGCCGGCGGCGGGGACACAGATATCGCCCTGGCACAGTCCCTCTGCCGTGGGGTGCCAACCGGTGTGGTCGGCGAACTGTTCGGTACCGACGTCGTCGAGAGTGAGCAGGATCATGTGCGGACCGTATCAGCGACCGCCGGCCAAGTCTCGAGCCAGGTTGGCGAGGTCATGGGGGCCGGACGCGGGGTAGCCGTGGCCGACGCGGATGGCTTCACCCCAGGGCAGCAGGATGTCGACCAGCTCTTGCAGACCGCTGCCCATCGCGCGCGTGATGCCGGCCATCTGCAGGTCGGTGTCGGTTTCGATGTCGTCGCGCAGCTGGCGACCGGCGGTGGTGAAGCCGATTTCGTCGACGAGACCTCGCGACCGCAGGCGCTGGTGCGCTGCCTCGAACTGCTCGTCGCTCCAGGCGCGGGTGCGGCTGTAACTGCGCATCGGCAGTCCCCAGTACAGCTCGCTGAGCAAGCCGATCTCGGTGGCGTCGACCCCTGCGCTGATCCAGGCGGCGGTGTGGCTGTCGCCGCGATACTCGCGCAGCTGGTCGCCCAGCCGCCACACGATGCCGAGGTCGGTATCGGGCAACGGGAGTGACCGCACGCCCGCATAGAGCGGGCGACCCTCGGGCCGCAGCGGTTCGACGGCGCGGGTGAGAATGGCACGTGCGCGCTCGAGGCCAGCAGGTGCGACACCAAGCAGGCGTTCCAGCTGCGCGATGGCGCCGTCGTCGCGTGCCTGGCAGATCGTCGCGGCGTCGGTGAGCGACCAGCCGAGACGAACCGACGGGACGACTGCAGCCGGGTTGAACACTGCGAACGCAGCGGCGACCACTTCGCCGGGCACCTGACCCATGACCGAGCCGCGACTGGTGAAGTACGCAGGCCCATCGGGCAGTGCCACGCCGGCGGCATGGTTGGCGCTCGGTGCGAAACCGAGTGCTGCATAGCCAGCGTGGCACTCGGGGGAGAAGTACACCTGGCCGACGACGGGTTCGAGGGCGGCTGCGAGAGCGCGGGCTGGTTCCATGAAGGCGCACGTTACGCGGCGGCACTGCGCACGTCGCATCGGACGAAGCTCTAGCGTGCTGTGCTGTGAGTGTGATGATCGAGATTGCCAGCGAAGCAACTGACGAATTGGTCATGGCATTCGCCCGATTGATTCCTCAGCTGTCGCAGAGCTCCCCGCCTGCGGATGCTGACCAGGTTGCCCTCTTGGTCGCCGACCCGGGCTCGGTGGTCTTCGTTGCACGTCTCGATGCATCGATCGTGGGCACCCTGACGCTGGTGCTCTATCGCATCCCCACGGGCTTGAAGGCGTGGATCGAGGATGTCGTCGTCGACGGCTCTGCTCGCGGTCACGGGGTTGGCGACGCCCTCAACCAGGCCGCGCTTGCCGAGGCCCGCACCCGCGGCGTGAAGGCAGTCAGCCTCACCAGTCGACCCTCGCGCGCGGCAGCCAACCGGCTCTACCAGCGGATTGGTTTCACGCTGCGCGAAACCAACGTCTACCGCTACGACTTCTGACCGCTCACGGCTTGCGGTGGGCGAACAGGAAGTCGATGATGTCGGCGGCGAAGGTGGGCGACAGCGGGGGGATGTGCGGCGCGTCGGGGATCACCCACAGCTCGACGGCACCGCTGACGGGGCAGCCGGAGTATGCGGTTGCGGTGGACTCGTCGCCGGCGATACCCGCATCGAGATCGAGCCGCGTGGGCAGGTCAGCAGCCGGCCCGGTGCATCCGTTGTTGGTGGACCAGTCGGCCACGGTCTCTCGCGCTCCAGGGTGATCATTGCCCAGCAGGGTCCCGCCTTCGAAGCCGATGGTCTCATCGGCGGTGCCGTGAATCTGCAACACGCTGACCGGCTCAGATGGGTCGCACTTCGTGTTGTCGTCCCACGTTGCCCCCGCCAGGCTGGCGATCGCCGCAACCATGTCGGCGCGGTCGCATGCCATTCGGTATGACATGAAGCCGCCGTTGGAGTGGCCGACGAAGAAGATGCGCTTCGGGTCGACGTTGTAGTTGCTCTGCACGTTCTCGACCAGTGCGGAGAGGTAGGCAACGTCGTCAACGGTGGATCCGAAACCGCAACACGCGTCGGTCGCGTTCCAGAACTGCTTGTCGATCGGGTTGATCGTGCCGTCGGGGTGCACGTAGAGAAAGCCGCGGGTCTCCGCGAGCGGCTGCAGCCCGAAGTACAGATTCTGGATGACGCCGGTGGCGCCGAAGCCGTGTAGCAAGACGACCAGTGGCATCGGGGTATCAGCGCTGTACGTCGTGGGAACGAACACGTCGAAGGGTCGTCCTGCGAGCGGGTCGGCACCGCCGACAGTGGTGGTTTCGGGCGCTGACGCCGCTGTCGTTGTGGCTTCGGCGGTTGTGCCTGGCGGGGTCGTGTCGGGCAGAGCTGTTTCGGGAGCGACGGTCTCGACCGATACGGACTCTGTGGTGATGTCTGTGGTGATGTCTGTGGTGATGTCGGTGGCGGTGTCGGCCGACCCCCCGGAGCTGCACGAGACGATGACGGCAGCGGTGATGGCGAGGGCAGCGAGGCGGCGCATCGGGGCACTGTAGGGCAACCCGCCTTCGAGTGAACGGTCCGCGGGTTGTGCCTTTTGTCTCCGTCGAAGAGAACGGCCCCGCCCCCCGGCGGGAGCAGGGGACGGGGCCGAAACCGTTGGGGTGAGCCGCGCAGGTGGCTGCTCGACTCGATTGGTGGTCTGGATGGACTAGGCGACGACGGTGCGGCGGCGACGGCTGAGAGCCAACGCCCCGAGGCCACCGACGAGCAACGTTGCAGCTCCGAGGGCAATGCCTTCAGATGCTGCGCCGGTTGCCGGCATTTCGCCGGAGGGTGCCGTCGGAGGCAGCAACACTGCATCGATGACGTGGATGACGCCGTTGCAGGTCTCGATGTCAGTGGCGGTGACCTTGACGGTGTCGTTCAGGAACACAGATCCGTCGACGACCTTGATCTTGATCTTCGCCCCGTTGAGGGTGGTTGCCTCTGTCAGGCCGACGACCTGCGCGGCCTTCACTTCACCGGCGACGACGTGGTAGGTCAGCACGCTGGTGAGAAGCTGCTTCTGGGCGAGCAACTGCGCAGCCGTCATGCCCAGCGCTTTGAGGGCAGCATCGAATGCGGCGTTCGTGGGGGCGAAGACGGTGGTCTTGGCATCGGTGCATGAGTCGAACGGGCCGACCAGGTCGGCGGCACCCAGCGCTGCGACGAGCGTCGAGAACTGCGGATCCGAGGAAGCGATCTCAGCGATGGTCTTCGTCGGGTCTCCGGCCCGGGGTGCGGCGCTCACTGACGCGGTGATGGGCAACACGCTGGCGGCGGCGGCTGCAACGAGCAGAACGAGCTTCTTCATGGTTTCTCCCTGTGGTCAGGCCGACGGGCGCCGGCTTGTTGCGGAAGATTCGGAGCACTCAGGTTTCTGGATGGGGTTTAGTACTAAGTTTTCTCGAGGTCCTCGGCGACATCGAGATCCATGTGTGGCGCAAGGTCTTCGGCCGCCTGACGCACCTGCCAATCGCGGTCGACGAGGGCAGCCGCCAGGGCCGTGTCGACCTCGGCTCCACCGAACGGAGCGAGGGCCAAGACGGCGCGCCGGCGAATGTTCGGCTTGTCGGTGCACCCGCGCAGGATGGTCGGCAGGCCGCGCTCGTCGCCGATGGCACCGAGCGCCGCAACAGCCGCTTCGCGAACCAGCGGATCGGTTGCACTCGCACCGAGTTCGCACAGCATCGCCAGCACGTCGTCCTCGATCACTTCCTGCTCGCCCGCCGCCCAGGCCGCTGCCTCCACCACGGTCGACTCGTCGTCGCGCAGCAGCGCCAACACCGACACGTCCGGGTGTGTGGCCGCAAGCGCGACCGCCCGATGGCGAACTGTTCCCGCAGGGTCGTCGAAGGCAGACCGAAGGTCGTCGTCGGTCAATGCGCCCATTCGTGCGAGCGCGCCGAGTGCCAGTTGGCGAGCGGCCGGGTCTGGCTGGCCGAGCGCAACGCGCGCCGCATGCTCGTCGCCCTCGTGGCCGGCGATCACGATGTCGCGCAAGTGCTGCGGATCGGTCATCGCTTGAGCATGTTCGTGAGTGTGATGACCAGCGCCGCCGTCCCGAACCCGATGATGGTGGCCACTACCGCGCCGACCCAGACGGCGAGGACGCTGCCGGCAACGACGGACCACAGCCGACGCCACCAGGGGGACCGGCGTGCCATCGGTGCCTTCACCTCGGACACTTCCACACCCGCGGGCGCGGAGGAAGGTCGTCGGGCGCGTGCCGGATCGGCCGTCGCTCTGGCAGGCTTGCGCCATCCAGCCGCGATCAAGGCCACAATGGCAAGTCCGGCAATCCAGCCAGCAGCGGTGGTGACTTCAGTGATACTCACGCAAGAAGAGATGGTACCCGAGCCGGCTCCGTCGGTCAGGGCGCCGCGCAAGACCCACCGAAAGTGGGCGGTACCACTTGCAGCCCTCGGCCTCGCGGCCGCGGCCGCGCCGATCGTCTTCAGCTTCATTCCCAGCACTGTGTTCATCGAGAAGCCACGCTGCCGCGAGTTCGATTCGTCCAGCCCGCCGATGTGCGTGAAGCCGACCTCCGAGTCGATGGAATTCGCACTGGTGCCGGCAGATGCCGAGGCGGTGGAGCCGCGCATGTCGATCACCGGGGCCCCTACGTTCGGCTCGGCTGGTCAGGTGTACTTCGTGACGATCACCCAGCCGAACATCAGCATGGTCGATTGGTTCGTGGCCCGAGACAACCCGGCAGCGCGGTTCATGAGCTACCGCGACAAGTACGGTGATCAGTCGCAGGCGCAGCTCATTCAGGCTGGTCAGCGTCAGATGCGCAGCGCCAAGGACAACGCGATGTACGTCGCCCTGAAGGCGGCCGGCTACCCCGTGGAACTCACGTCCGGCGATGTGATCATCGACTTCCTGTTGTGTCTGGAACCGAACGCAGCCGGCACCGAATGCCTGAAGTACAGCCCCGCCGACGACCTGCTCGACCCGGGCGACGTGTTGAAGAAGGTCAACGGCGTCGACATCACGATCATCGACGACCTGCCATCGGCCCTCACGGGCGTGAAGCCGGGCCAGAAGATCGACGTCGAGTTCGAGCGTGTCGGCAAGGAGATGTCCGGCCAGATCGAGACCATTCTCGCGCCCGGCGAGGACCCCCCGCGAACGATCATCGGCTTTCGCCCCATCGACACCACCATCGTCAAGTTGCCCGAAGGGCTCGATGTGGGGATCGACACCGACAGCATCGGTGGCCCGTCGGCAGGTTTGGCGTTCACGCTGACACTGATCGACGAGCTCACCGAGGGCGACCTGATGGGTGGCAAGAGGGTAGCCGTCACCGGCACCGTCGACGTCGAGGGCAAGGTTGGCGCAATCGGCGGCCTCAATTCGAAGGCCTCGGCGGTGCAGCAGGTGGGGGTCAAGTACTTCCTCGTCCCCACCTCGCAGGATCAGCAGGGGCCCAACGACAGGATTGCCGCCGCCCGAAAAGTTGTCGGTGACGACGTGGAGATCATCCCGGTGGCCACCGTTGAAGAGGCGCTGGCAGCGTTGGAGCGAATTGGTGGGGACCCGGTGAAACTGGTCAACCCGCCAACAGCCATCGACGGGTAACAGGCCCGTCTGCAGCGTTCGTGGCGACGCGCCAAACCGCTATGCCACCCTTTCGACTGCCATCGCACCTACGATTTACGCCTCATGGCCATTTCGTTTTCACGTCCCGACCCCTCGTCGCCGACGGCAGTGTCGACGGCCAACTTCTCAACCGCCCGCCGCGGGTACGAACCCGAGGAAGTACGCGAGTTCCTGCGCATGGTGGCGGCTGAACTGGCACGACTGCAGGAGCGCGAAAAGTTTCTCGAACGCGAACTGCGCACTTCGCAACGCAATGCTCCCAGCGCCGGTGTCGCACTCGATGAAGAAGTCGTGACGCGCATGTTGGGTGAGGAAGCCGTTCGCATTCTTTCCACCGCCCGTGAGGCTGCGAACCAGATCAAGATGCGCGCCGAGGACGGCGCGTCGCGTGTGCTGCGCGAAGCCACCGACGAAGCTCAGCGGTTGCGTGAGGAAGCGGAGATCGAGTCGTCCCGTCGACGCCAGGACGCCAGTTCTGATGCCGAGTCGGAACTGCAGATGGCCAAGCAGCAGGGTCGCGAGATGGTCAACGAGGCTCGCGCCTATCGCGAGCGAGTGTTGGGCGAACTCGCTCGCCGTCGAGAGCTTGCCCGGCAACAGATCGAGCAGCTGGTGCATGGTCGCGATCGTCTGCTGAACGCGTTCGAACGTGCCCGGCTGGCCGCCGTCGATGTCATGGCGGAGATGACCCCGTTGGGCGAGCCCACCGAGTACGTCAACCTGTCGCCCACCACAGGGCCGATACCGCTGATGGTTCCAGCGGTCGAGGTGCGACCCCGTTTGGCCATCGCTGACCTGGAAGCGCTGCCCAACCTCGAACTCGAGGACGAGCTGGAAGTCGTCGAGGTGGAAGTCGCCGAGGTGGAAGTCGTCGAGGTGGAAGTCGTCGAGTTGCTCGAAGAGGTCGAGACGCTCGAGGACATCGAGACGCTCGAAGAGATCGACGACGCGGCCGAAATTGATGACGACGACTCGATGGCAAACGTCGTTTCGCTGTTCGATGAGCCCGCGTCGGTCGTGGACGAGGCCGAAATCGCCACCATTGACACCGATGATGACGACGGAGCAACGAAGGCGTCGGTCGAGGATCTGTTCGCTCGCCTGCGCGCCGCTCGTGCCGACAAGGTCGCGCTCGCCGTCGTCGCCGGGCCGGTCGCCGAGCCGGAGACGACCGAGACAGCGCTGCCCGAGATCGACGCCACTGAGGAACTCTCCGTCTTCCACGCGTCGCTGGCGGCGCCCACGGTGGTGGTCGAGACCGACGATTCACCGTTCGGCCGCCGCGACGCAGAGCTGACCCCTTTGATCGTCGCCGCCGCTCGCAAGTTGAAGCGAGTGCTGGCCGACGAGCAGAACGACGTACTGCACATCCTGCGCAGAGCTGAGCCAGTGCGAGCACTCGACGCACTGCTGCCCTCGCCTGCGGAGCATGCGCGGCGCTACGCAATTGCCATCGACGGCGAGCTGCGCCTCGCCGCCTTGGCTGGTGCGGCCAGCGTCGACGACGGTGACAAAGGTGACCACCTGCACGAGATCACTCGGGCAAAGGCACTGCAGCCGGCGATCGATGCATTGGCGACCACCGTGATCGACCCGCTCCGCGTTCGGGTGGAACGAGCGGTCACCGACAGCGATGGCGACAACGGAGAGCTGGCCGACTTGGTGCGAGCGCTCTACCGCGAGTGGAAGACGCAGCGCATCGACGAGCATCTCGACGATGTCACCCGCATGGCCTTCGGTCGTGGCGCCCTGGTCGCGCTGACCGCTGGAACACAGGTGTGTTGGTCGGTTGATCCCAACGGCCCGGCCTGTCCCGACGCTGAAGACAATGCTCTGGCCGGAGCGATCGAGGCCGGCCAACCGTTCCCCACGGATCACGTGTGTGCCCCGGCACATGAGGGTTGCCGCTGCATGCTGCAGCGGGTACCCGTGTAGCCTTCGGCGCGTGCGGAACCCTGCCGATATCCCCCGTCGAGCCCGCAAGCCAAGTCGCTTCAGCGACCGTGGTCGAGCTGTGCTCATCATTGCCGCGGTGCTGCTGGTCGGCCTGCTGCTCTCCGCCCGTTTCATCTCCAGCTTCTATGTGGAGTTGCTGTGGCACCAGTCGGTTGGGCGCACGGACGTCTTCTGGGGGGTCCTCGGTGCCAAGTTCACGATGTTTGCCCTGTTTGCCGGCACGTTCATCGTGCTCGCGCTCCTCAACCTGATCATCGCCGATCGGCTTGCACCCACCAGTTTCTCGGCCAATACGCACCCGCTGGTCGAGCGTTTCCACGAGTTCTTCGGGCACCGCATGCGGCTGTTCCGGTTCGCCGTGGCCGTCATCTTCGGTCTGCTCTTCGCGGCTCCCGCGATCGGTCGCTGGCAGGACTGGTTGATGTTCCGCCACAGCAAGTCGTTCGGAATCGCCGATCGTTACTTCGGCAACGACGTCGGCTTCTACATGTTCAAGCTGCCGTTCATCACGTTCGTGTTGGACTGGCTGTACCTGGCAGTGCTGTTCATCACGTTGCTGGTGGTTGCCACGCACGTGCTCTCCGGCGGCATCCTCATCCAGCCACCGAAGCCGAAGGTGCGCAACGCCACCAAGGCTCATGTCGCAGTGCTGTTGGCAATTCTGGCCGTACTGAAAGCCGGCGACTACTGGGTCACGCGCTACGAACTGACCACTGCCAACCGTGGTGCCGTGCGCGGGGTGACGTATGCGGTGGACAATGCGCAACTGCCTGCAGTGCTGTTGCTGGCGTTGATCGCACTGCTCACTGCCGGCCTGTACCTCAGCTCCATCAAGACTCAGCGTTGGCGGCCGGCGGTCGTCGCCTCGGGTCTGTGGGTCATCGTCGCGTTGGTGGGCGGCGTGATCTATCCCAGCGCCGTGCAGTCGCTGGTGGTCGCGCCCAACCAGAAGGACAAGGAGGCCAGGTACATCGCCTACAACATCGAGGCAACGCAGCACGCGCTCGGCATCGATGCGGTGACCGTCGCGCCCGTGGAGTTCGGCGATCTCACCTCGACAGACCTGACGAACAATGTGGCGGCACTGCAGGATGTGCGGCTACTGAAGCCAACTGAGGAACTCGAGACACGTTTCCAGGCCGACCAACCGCGACCGAATACGAAGGTCATCGACGTCGACCCCGATCGTTATGTGGTCAACGGCACCTTGCGTCAGGTGATCGTGGGAGCACGCGAACTCGATCTCGCGAACGTCGGCAACAAGTCGTGGCAGGGAACGCACCTCATCAACACCCACGGCTGCGGCCTCGTCGTGTCGCCTGCCGGCCAGATCACCGCCGACCGCAAACCTGCGTACGACGACACCATCGCCAAGGTGGACCGACCCGAGTTGTACTTCGACAGTTCGTCGAGCGGCTATGCGATCCTGAACACTTCGGTGACCGAACAGCCCTGCGACGGCCAGGAAGTTGCCGCCTACGAGGGCACCGGCGGCGTGCTGCTGGATTCCACGATGCGCAAGCTGGCGTTCGCGCTGGACGAGTGGGATTACAACCTGATCGGCACCAGCTCCATCACCGACCAGTCGCGTTTGATCTCGGTGAGAAATGTCAGCGACCGGGTGGCGACGGTTGCGCCCTTCCTGTCGCTCGATGGCGACCCGTATCCGGTGGCCGTCGACGGTCGGGTCGTCTGGGTGATCGATGCCTACACCACCAGCAATCGCTATCCGTTCGGTGAGGGGGCAGACCTGAAGCAGCTCGACCCCGGCAGCGGCCTCGACCGCCCGCTGAACTATGTGCGCAACAGTGTGAAGGCCGTGGTCGACGCATATGACGGCTCGGTGAAGTTGTACGAAATGGACGCGACGGACCCCATCTTGAAGGTGTGGGA
>Ga0105047_10004397_pt1 | contig 24518 bp, 21 predicted proteins | sample MAT04_FD_78384 | JGI IMG/M metagenome (GOLD analysis project Ga0105047, IMG submission 78384) | Freshwater microbial communities from Lake Fryxell liftoff mats and glacier meltwater in Antarctica - MAT-04 (megahit assembly) | ecosystem: Environmental > Aquatic > Freshwater > Ice > Liftoff...
CATCAAGAAAAATGTGATCGAAAATCCAACTAAAATGTCGATAACTGATTGGATGCCGGGGATTAGGCCAAGGCTTTCCATTGACTGCTTATCTAAAAAACGTCGGGATAAGAACGTTGCCGCTGTGATGGAAATCCCAAGAGTTATTTCGTTGGCTAATAATGCTATGGGCGAGTCAAAGTTAATATTAAGTAATCCAACAGGTATAAAAATAATTATTCCGAGCACAACGCTAAATACCAAGATAAGAATGGTATGCAAAATCAATCGCCATCCAGCTCGCAAGCGATCACCGCTTGAAACAAAGAAAATAACGCGAATTGGGTTGGGACTTTTATTAGCCATTCTTCAGGTGAATTCCTGTTGGATCTAATTGGGTCCGCAATATCATCAGCTCAGACTCGTTGACTGGTTCCGTGATTCTTAAATTATCGGCTATCCGTAAATTCCATCCAGTATTTTCTCTTGCCTGCTCGACCGTCTTCCCTGGATGCAGGGCTGTAAGAATCAATTCTCCATTCGTGTCGGGTTCGAGCAGACCGATATCTGTTACAACGCAGACGGGGCCTTTTCCTCGCAAACCAGCTTTTTTTCGGTCATCGGCTCCGCCAAGATAACCGGCGGAGGTTAGAAAGTCTACCTTTTCAGGAAACCTGCGTTTTTGATGTGGTGTCATAATGTAACAACGGTTTGCCCATGCAGCGATTTCTTGAGCCCCACCTGAGCCTGGCAGACGAACTTTAGGGTGCGCGTAGTCATTGCCCACTATTGTTGCATTAATATTGCCAAATCTATCAATTTGAGCACCACCCAGGAAACCGACATCCACATTACCTCGCTGTAGATAAAGTGAAAAAATATCATACATGCTCACAACAGATAGAGCGCCGCTGACTAGAGTAGGATCGCCAATTGAGAGGGGCAGGCGTGTTGGTTCGGCCCCGATTACGCCAGCTTCATATATCATCGTTAATCCGGGGGCGTGTGTGCGCTTGGCAAGGTTGCAAGCAAGGTTAGGTTGTCCAACACCTACAAAAACCACATCATTGTCTTGTAATAAGCGCGAAGCATTTACTATCATCAATTCGGCGGCTGAGTAGACAGTTTCAGTCATAAAATCTCCTTCAGAAAACTATGGATTGATTCGAATGTTTCTTTTGGCTTTTCAAGAGGAACGAGGTGAGTAGATTTTTCAATAGTAACGATACGAATTTGTGGGGAGAGTTGTTTTATGCGTTTGGCTGTTTGGGGCAAAAAAGTATCAGTTTCTGCTCCGCGCAAAATTAATGTGGGCACTTTTAAAGAACTTAAATTCTTCCAAATATCCATATCTTTCGAAACACCGCTATCGTATATTTGTACTTCCCATTCTGGCGAATAGGCTAATTCATAGCCTGAAACCCTGGATGGGACGGTTATTCCGCGAATATATGCCCATAGAGATGTGTCGTCAAAATAACGGAAGATTTTTTTCTGCCGGTATGATTCAAACAGGAGATCAAGATCATTAAATATTCGGCGGCGTTTAAGTGCTCCCGGAATTAGTGGGTGAACTTTATGACCCAACCCTAGCATTCTTGCCAGGTTCCAGATCAGGATGATGTTTGGTAAAAATAAAACCGGGTCAATCAAAATCAATGCCTTGAAATAGTCTGGAAAAGCGATTGCCGCACGTAGCGCGACAATCGCGCCAACCGAATGACCAATAGCAATCACAGGACTGCTAGAATTCTCTTTGATGTGACACATAAAATCATTTGTAAGGGGATGCCAATCCTTTATTTGTTTTGGATTGGCATCGGGCCACAAAGGCCTTAGATGCATTGCGAAAACGTGATATGACGTTTTGAATTGTGCTAGTAAGGGAAAATAACACGCAGGTGGATACCCGTTTGCGTGTACAAAGTGAATAGATTCACCTACTCCGCCAAAATCAGTGTGTTGAATCATTCACAAACCCCTGCTATTAATAATCTCCATAGTCAACAGTTGCACTTATACGAGGTTTATTTTTTAGTGCGGCATGCTTTTCGGCACCGAGTTTATGCCAATATTCTTCGCGATCATGAATGTTATAAACCCATTCGTCCAGATATTTCTTGACACTTTCGGGGTTTTCGCTAATTTTGTCCCAGCTTAGATAAAACTCATTATCACGATCATAATAGCCCTGGGCATAACTTGGGTGTGCTGCGAAAGGTACATGGCACACAGAGCTGACTATAAAACCTGGAATAAGAGTTCGATTCGGGTCTGATCTAATGACTGATTCGTCTACAATTTCTTCCGCAGTCAAAATTATCTTTTTGGCTGCAAAGGCCACCTCTTTCTGTTCGCCCACAATTCCCCAAAGATGCGCATTCCCATTTTTGTCAGCTCTCTGTACGTGAATAATCGCTACGCCCGGGTTTAGGGCAGGGACGACAATGACTTCTTCTCCAGAATAGGGGTCTGTAACCCGTTTGATTTGTGGATTGGCGCGTTCCAAATCAGTTGCCCCGGTTTGTTTCATCGGTAAAAATGGCAAACCAGAAGCTCCGGCTTGCAGCCGGGTAATCATTCCAAAATGAGAGTACTCTTCCCATTCCAGTTGCCCTTTTTCCAGGGCAGATCTGATAATGCGCAGAGAACCTACTCCAGGATTTCCCATATAAGAGAAAATTACTTTTCTGGCGCATCCGGCAGCAACCAGCTGGTCATAAATTAAATCTGGAGTTGCGCGAGCCAGAGTCAAGTTTTTCTTGTTTTGGCGAATGATTTCATGGCCTGCGGCAAAGGGTATCAGGTGCGTGAACCCGGCGGCATAAATAATATCGCCATCGCTTACATGGAGCGCTATTGCGTCTTTGAGTGATGTGAGTTTAGACATTATGAATTACCCTGTATTTGGATTTTTTCAAGATAGGCGGCGTGATTACTTCTTTATATTTTTATCGTTTTTGGATCTTCCATCGCGCTGACGCTGCTGCCATTTTCGAACACCTTCAAAGCGCTTGTTGGGTTGTGTGGGTACCGCGCCTTTTCTTTTAAAAACCAAACCCAACACAAATAAAATTAGAGCGACGATAAAGTAAACAAAGTTGGTTTTATTAGATACATCAGATACTACGAACAGGATTAAAACTAATATCGCGATTAGAACAAAAAAAGTTCCGATACGGGAAATAAGAGAACTACGATCTTCCTGGGCCATGGCTACCTCGGTTTTTGGGCAGAAATCAGAATTCTTTTGAATGGATAGAAAAGGGGAATGTCTGGCATACTATCCCGAAATTTTCTCCTGATTTCTTCCAGAAAATCTAACTTTTGTGTACCCAATCGCTCAAAATAAGGTACCAGGGCTGTGCCGGATACCCATTCTACCACCTCATCCGAGTTGTTAAGAACATGACAATAAACCTTCTCAAAAACAATAATATTCTCGGCGCCCAGGTTAAAAAATAACTGAGCATATTGTTCTATTGTCAACACAGGTGATATTCTCACATAATTATTTAGCGCAGATTTGAATGGCTCTTGCTGGGCGGTTTGAAAAATTAACTTGTGTGATACATGTGTATGGTTGGACGGTACCTGTATCGTGATTTGCCCGCCAAAATCCAATTTTTCATACAAAAAAGGAATTAATTGTGCATGGTTCTCACTCCACTGCAATGCAGCATTGCTAAATATCAGATTCCAGTTCCCCGGTAGTTCTGCTTGATCACCATGTACAAAATTTAATCCGGGCCTTTTTCTCGCAACCGCCTTATCCAGCATCTCTTGAGAGTTGTCATATCCGATCACATTGCTGTCAGGTAAAAAACTGGCTAATTTTTCAGTAAGCTCACCGGTGCCACATCCCAAATCGACAGCGTTTAATCCTGGGCGAACCAGAATTAAATTAAGCAAGTCATCAAAAGGTGCGGACCGTTGGGTTTGAAATTTATTGTACTGGTCAGGATTCCAGGGCATGATAATTTAATTTGTAACTTTCTTTATATTCAAAAGGTAAAGAGCCAGGCCAAGGCAGTTTTTAGAGGTTGCATTGGCCTCTATTTTATCAAAGAAAAAGACATGTACTTTAAGGCCAACCAAGAATTTATGATCAATATTACCTGTCAGGACTAGATCATAACCCAAACCAGTTATCTTGACACTATAAAAAAGTGAATATAGTCAGTAGACATAACTCAAAGTTTCTATGATAATAAAAATGTTCTTTATGCCGATATTTTGTTCCTAAACGTTTCTGGAGGTTTTAGATGGAACTGACTGTTAATACTGAAGCACCAACTTGTCTCGGAAAGTTTTCTTATGATTTGCATTCGATAGAAAACGGGTACGCTAACAGATCTTTGTATATAAACTTGAGTACAAACATTATTTGTGAAAAACCGGTAACACAGACGATGAAGGATTTGTTTACTGGCGGGAGAGGTTTTGCTCTTAAATTGCTGTGGGATGCAGTGAGTCCATCAACTAAGTGGAGTGATACGCAAAACGAATTGATATTTGCGAATGGCCCTATTTGTGGAATTACCGCATACCCGGGTAGCGGAAAGTCTACAGTTGTAACATTAAGCCCGCTAACAGAAAACGTAATTGACAGCAATGTGGGTGGATATTTTGCACCTTTTTTGAAATTCTCGGGATTCGATGCCTTAGAAATTCAAGGAAAAGCTGCTGATGATGTGGTTATCTTTATTGATGGCGACACAGGTAGCGTAACAATAGAAAAGTACGATCTTGGCGCTGTCGATTCTCATGAACTTGGAAATTTGATGACATCACGCTATGGGATAGACGAGAAAGGAAAACGTTCTATTGCTGTGTTGTCGGCCGGTCAGGCTGCAGAACATATCAGGTATGCCGCAATAAATTCTTCCTGGTATGATGTTCGCAGAAAGGAAACAAGGCTCAAGCAGGCCGGACGTGGCGGCGCGGGTCGTGTTTTCCGTGATAAACACATCAAGGCAATCGTGATTCGCTTTAGCGATATGGGTGGTGACAAAAATGGTGTTGCTGATATGGCATTGATTCGCAAAGCAGGTCAGCGGATTAACAAAGAAATAACCACACTTGATGACAAGCAAAACCAAATGCGCAAGGTAGGAACGGCAAATATTGTAGAGATTATGGATCATTTCGATTTGCTGCCGACCCATAATTTTCGTTTTGGTTCGCATCCAGAAACCTATAAGATCGATTCGAAAATTTGGAAAGAAGCTTTTACCCAGGGCGTTCCTGATGGTTGCTGGCTGGGTTGCACGATGTCTTGCTCGCATGGCGTTGATCATTTCCCACTCAAGACTGGCCCTTATGCGGGACAATGCGTTTTGGTTGATGGCCCGGAATATGAAAATGCGGCGGGCCTGGGCTCAAATATTGGTAATTTTGATCCTCAAAAAGTTCTGGAACTTAACTTCTATTGTGATACGTATGGCGTGGATAGTATTTCATTCGCTAACAGCGTAGCATTTGCCATGGAATGTTTTGAAGAAGGCTTTATCAACTTAGAGCAAACTGGTGGTCTTGTTCTAAAATTTGGAAACGGGGAAGCAGCCCTGGAGCTCTTGCATCAAATGGCTGCAGGAACTGGCTTTGGGTTGATAGTTGGTCAGGGAGTCCGTTATATGAAGGAATATTTTGTTCAGAGGTTTGGCGCTGAACAAAAATTTCTGGATGATATTGGGATGGAAATTAAGGGGATGGAGATTTCAGAATATTTAACAAAAGAATCGATAGCCCAGCAAGGAGGTTATGGTCTGGCAACCAAAGGTCCGCAACACGATGAAGCCTGGTTGATATTTATGGATCAGATCCACAATTTGCTGCCAACTTTTGCTGATAAGGCGGAAGCGCTTCACTATTTTCCGATGTGGCGCACCTGGTTCAGCCTGCACGGTTTATGCAAATTACCCTGGAATGATATTTCACCTGAAAATAATAAAGCGACAGCAGAGCCGGCCAAGGTGCAAGAACATGTTGAAAACTATACCTGGCTTCACCAGGGGGTTACGGGAAAACCAACAACCATCCAGGATCTATTGAATCAATCTGAACGCGTTTACAATTTTCAGAAAGTTTTTTCGATAAGAATGGGCCGGGTTGGTCGCAAACACGATTATCCCCCATATCGTGCCATGGGACCTGTAACGGCTTTGGAGTATGAATCACGCAGTGATCGGTATGATAAGCAGCTGCAAACTTTAATTGGTATAGAACCAGCCAATTTAACTACCAGTGAAAAGATGGCAATCTTACGGAAATATCGTGAAGAGCAATATGAACTTTTGATGGATGCAGTTTACAAACGGCGAGGTTGGGATGAAAATAGTATTCCAACAAATCAAAAGTTGGTTGAACTTGGTATGGATTTACCTGAAGTAATTGAAGCGGTTGAACTGGCTAGAAAAAATATCTAGTTTAAACACGAAGCCAGGTGATATCAAAGGGGATTGCTGAATCACCTGGCTTTAGAAGTTTTTTGGGGAACAGCTTAATTCAATAAGTCTTTTTTTACTTTCCAGTTATTTAAAACTGCAGGGTATGATTGCATATACTCTTCGTGTTCACCAAAGAGCTTTATAAACAACCCCATGATACCGCGACGCATACCTATTCCACCTTGTGATGCGTGACAGGCACCGGCTGCTGCCTTTACTTCCTGGACAGTACTAATGTCAATCTTTGCATGAGTCGGGAAATTGACTTCGGCGATTGACTTCATGTCAATATCGCCATTTCGGCCGAATTTTCGAGGGTTTTGTCCAAACAGAGGCATCAACCTTACAGCCAGTTTCAAGAAACCTCTTGGAAATGTGTGAAAATATAGTTTTCCGGGTTGAAAAGGGGAACCTGCATCTGGATGAAAGGTGGCATCAGCAGCTTTTTCAAAGGCAAGCACAGTCGCTTTGTGGATGTGGATATGATCGGGATGGCGGTATCCGCCAATGGGATCGAAAGTTAAAACCAGATCTGGTTTGAGTTCCCTGATATATTTAACCACTTTTCCGGCAACCTCATCGATGGAATGGGCTACCTGTGCATCTGGGTGAGCGTTATCAGGTGATCCTGGCATGCCAGAATCTCTATAATCCAGGAAGAAGACATCTTTTAAGCCCAGATGTTTTGCTGCGCACCGTAACTCAGATTCGCGCAATTCGGCTATAGATGAAAAGCCTTGCATATGTTCACTGGAAACATCACCCACTTCGCCCCGTGTTGCACATATTAAGTAAACATCACAACCTTTTTTTGCATAAAGTGCCAGCGTTCCACCCATGCCAAATGATTCATCATCTGGATGCGCTAAAACTGAAAGTATTACAGGTTCGGGCATGTTTTCTCCTAACAAGATATTTATTATCAATAATATCAAATAATATGGTAACAGGGGGATATTGACGTTGGCTGCAGTGTGGATTAAGAACTAAACGGAGCTGCGGATCTTTCCATCCTGCGCATCGTGCTTTCTAGAGGTATCTTGAGATCAATTATTACTCCGGGGCTTTCGGACCTATTGCGAAGGTTGATTGCCCCGCCAGACTTCCAAATTAGCGTAGCTACCATAGGAAATCCGAGACCCAATCCGGGTAGTTCACCGGTAAAATCCTTTTCGCCCTGGAAGTATGGTAACCATGCCCATTGCAATTGCTCAACAGATAGGGTCAAGCCATTATCAGCGACTTGCATTTTTATGAAATCTGGTTCTGTTTGTCCGATTGAAACTTCTATTTCTGGTTGGTGGGTTGGGTGGAACTTTCGAGCGTTTTCAAAAAGCTCAATTAAAACCATTTCGAAAGCATCAGGAGTTATCGCAAGTTCTATCGATTTTAATCGTTCTGGTAGGGAGAATTTTAGATTTTCAAGATTAAGGGTTTTGCAAATTTGTTTTAGCATCTCTGGCAAGTTAGATAATTGCATTGGGATGCCAAGATTGAGCGCAAGGGGGGCGTCGAGATAAGTCAATATTGTCCGTACTTCGTCTGCAAGGCGATCCGTTCCTTTAATAGCAGTGCGAAGCATGTTTTTTATTTCTTCGGCTGAAAGTCGTTCCATTTGATTTTTTAATATCGTCATACTCATCATCAGCATTGACATAGGTGTGCGCAGTTTATGGGCGACAACTGTGTGAAATCTGCGCATATCTTGGTAGATAGACATGCGTTCTGTTACATCCCGCAAACGGACCACTCTCATGTAATCCACACTATTGGGTGGTTCTAATGCTTCAAGGACAACCCAGACTGCGCGCGCAGTGGGACTCTCTGGTTGAATGAGAAAACAAGGGGCGGGATCCTCCAGCCAGCTGCTCCAGGCGTCTTCAGGTTGAGGGAGGAACTGTCGTTCAACAACATTTACAAAGCGAAGTCCAAAAAAATCTTCTGGCATGTTCAGCAAATAAAGAGCTCTTTCATTGGCATAATGAATTGCGCCTGATTTGTCTAACATGAGATACCCTTCGTGGGCGTACTCGGCCATCCAGGAAAACCGTGTTAAGTCAGTAAGCAGATAGCGGTCTCTATTAAAGCGAGAGAGGCTTCTTAATCGAGCCAGAACTTCAAGGCTGTCAAGAGGCAAGCCAATGAAATCATCTGCACCAGAGCTTAAGCCTCTTGCCAGCGAATCCCGTTCTCCTTGCGTGATAAGCATGATGATCGGTATACCATCCAACACATGGTTGGTTCGCAATCGCCGACAAACTTCAAAGCTATTAATCCCTGGGCTGTCACCTAATAATATGACAGATGGCAATAAAGTATTGGATTTTTCAAAGCCCTGGTTGGCGGAATCAGCAAATTCAAATACAAAGCCTGCTCCAGCCAGGATTTCTTTGATTTCCCTGCGGAAAAATTCGTCTGTATTAATGATGAGGATGATGTTGTGATCTTTATTGTTCATAAGTTTATTTTCAGACAAATTATTCTATGCTATTAATGCTGAGTTGTATATAGCCTCAGCATACAAAATTACGCTAAATTGATGACGCCAACCGAATCCAAAATTACGTTATAATCTCAATTCTATGACCATTATTAATCCAGAATCTGTTGGAAAAGAACGGACACAGTTGAGCAAGGGGATCGTTCTGGCTATTCGTGAATTAGCCAAGCAGGAAAATGTAGGTTCTGAATCAAAAGATTTAGCGGCATTTATTGCACTTGCTCTCGCGCAAATATCCGCAGGAATCGACAATTCGGTCATTGCCTGGGAAAAACGCGGCTATTGGGTCAAGGCAGATAAATTCCGTATGGAATGGATTTGGACCGGTATTTATGCTGAAAAAATGAAAACTGCGCTGTTTGCGGAAGATTGGGGCGGGGTCGCTCTCACTATGGCATATGTGGCTCAGAAATTTTCAAAAATAGATGTGCCTGCAGGGCACAGGCTTGGTCGACCCTGGGTTGGGGCGTTGGGTCGGTTAGCATCGAAAAATTAATTTAAGCCAGTTGCTATTTCAATTGATGAATCTGGTTATTTATGTAGCGGGAGGTGTTTTATGCAAATTGTAACTGATACTGGGATGGATATGTACCTGCCTGCAAACCTGATGCCAGAAATCCCCATACATATTGTTCCGCACACAATCACATTAGATGGAAAATCTTATCGCAGCGGTGAAGATATCCGCCCAGAAGAATTGCAGCAGAAGCTAATGGCGACAAACAGCTTCCCAATTACATCTCAACCTGCGGGAGGAGATTTCGCTGCAATGTTTAAAAAATTGGCCAGCAGCGGAGACAAAGACATTATTTCTATAAACATGTCTTCTGGATTGAGTGGCACAGTTAATGCTGCCAAGGCGGGGGCGGAGATGACACCTGAAGCCAACGTGACGATTGTAGATACCAAAACCCTTTGTGCAGTTCAAGGCTGGCAGGTAGCTGCTGCAGCTCGGGCGCTCAAAGCTGGATGGTCGAAGGAACAAATTCTGGCATTAATTAAGAAAATTGGGGATGCAAGCGAAAGTGTTTACACTCTGGATGAACTAAAGTATCTCATTCGCGGTGGTCGAATTGGACACATGAAAGGCCTGATTGCTTCGATACTAAAAATTAGGCCAATAATTGGTGTCGAGAAGGTAGGCGGTACTTATTCACAACTGGGCATGGCTCGTACTTTTGACCAAGCAATACACGGATTGGTGGACTTAATGTTGAAGTTTCACCAGCCCGGCAGTGAATTACGTGTACAGGTTTTGCATTCTTATAACGAAAAAGCTGCATTGATGTTGAAGGAAATGATAACCCCGGTTTTTGATTCACTTTTTATGCCAATCAACTATATGTCACCTGCGTTGGCAGCACATACTGGTCCAACCATGGTTGGGGTAGCTTTTGCAGCAGCAGATATTTTTAAAGATATCCCTTAAATGGTATTTTTAGAATAGGCTCATCTGGAAGTTCGTTCTTCTTCCGTCCAGCAAGATAAAAGGCGCAGCGCGTTTAGCGACTATTCCCAACTTGGTTAGGGTTGAAAGATCTCTTAGTTTTGATTGGCGCCGGGCTTGAATTATGGCCTCGGCGCCTTTCGGGCCAATCCCTGGAATGCGCATCAATTCGTTCCGGCTGGAAAAATTGACTTCCAGCGGCTTTTCTGCGAGATTTAATTTCGCCCAGGCCAGTTTTGGATCATCAGACAATGGTAAATTTCCAATACCCGTGAAAGGCAATTCTTCGAGTCCAAAACCGAAATCACGGAGCAAGAAGGATGCCTGGTAGAGCCTATATTCACGCATTGGATCAACTTTGGTTTTATTTTCGAGCGGCGTATCCAGTATTGGATGAAAAGCAGAAAAATAAGCCCTTCTAAGTTTCACATTCTTTGTCAGCCAGTCTGTTATTGAAAGCAACTCCAGATCACTTTCATCTGAGCCGCCAGCAACAAATTGAGTAACAGATGAAGGCCATCTCCCGTTCCAGGTTTTATCAGGGTATTTTGTATTACGAATTTCATCGACCCAACGTAGAGGCTGGAGCAATTCTTCTAAGAATTTTTTATGTGGAGCCAGAAGAGCCAATCGCTCAGTGCTTGGGGCTTCAAGATTGATAGAAACCCTATCTGCCAGCTGCATTGCTCGTTCTAGTTGATCTTTTTCTGCGCCAGGCATAATTTTTAAGTGAATATAGCCGCGAAAACCGAGCTTATGCCGTAATATATCGGCAGTGTCAATGAGTCTATCTTGAGTTCTGACGCCTCCGCCGGCCAGGCCGCTACTGAGAAAAACACCCTGTGCCATACCTGAGCGTGCCAATTGGTAAAACAATGAAGCAAACTCTTCGGGTTTGAAACTTGCTCGCTGAAAATTTCGACCTGCTCGGAATGGACAATAGAGACAATCGCGTTCACAGGCTGAAGAAAGCAAGGTCTTCAACAAAAGTATCTGTTTACCCCCGGATAACTGAGCAGGGTGTACAAACAAGCCCTTTGCGTTCAGGGGTGATGCCTGTGGGCGCATCGCCAGTGTTGAGCAATGGTCATCCGCAGGCTCCAGATCCATTTGGCCAGACAACAGAGTAAGGCGGTCAATAGCTTCCATGAAAGTATTATAGAACTAATATTCTAATACTGCAAGCATGAATTGATCGAATTTAAGATAAGAAATTTGGTAGAATTGACTGGTTAGGTAGTAAGCAGAAAGGTATAATTCCTGTATTATGAAAATTATCTATCGTATTCATGCAATTGAGCGTATGTTTGAGCGGGGGATTGGTATTAAGGAGGTTCGATCCGCGCTGGAAACAGGCGATGCTATCGAAAATTACCCCGATGATGCTGAGTATCCTGCGCGCCTGGTATTAGCAAACAAGGGCAGGCGGCCTTTGCATGTAGTAGCAGCTGATATCCAATCCAGTGGTGATCTCATCGTTATTACAATTTATCGTCCCGATCCAAAGCGCTGGACAGATGATTTTAGAAGGAGGCGCGATGAAGTGCTTGATGTGTAAAAATTACGAACTAAGTTCTGGACAAACAGCTATTAAATTACAACATGGTGAATTGAGTCTGGTTATCAATAATGTCCCTGCACTCGTCTGTCCAAATTGTGACGAGGCCTACGCCGATGAAGGGACGGCAGCGCGTTTACTTGAGATTGCTCTCGATGCTGAAGATGCTGGCTTGCAGTTTGAAATTCAACAATTTATTGTAAAATAAATTGTTGGCATCTTTGTATTGGTTGGTCGATTCATTCGCGCCATTTGGTGCAGCTTGTCAGGCAAAAAAGAATGGTCCGAAGCAACCATGAAGGAATGTGAATGCGGTGGGGGATGGGAACACATCGTAGATAGGGTAAAGTTGAGATGCCAGCAAGAAACCTTAAAACAGTTTTTTATTCATTTCTGGTTGCCAAGCTGGCAATCCTTGAACACCGTCACAGTGTAAGACTGAGCCACGAGCGGGGGAGAAGCGAAATTAGGCGCATTTTGTGTATAAGATTTCATGCTTCGCTTAAGTATAATTAAGTAAAACATAGATTATAATTGCCTTACAGTATGATTAGCTGAGTTGTGGTTGAATAACCAAAAAATTTAGCTAATTGGTGTTCTTACTAAATTCAGCGAGTTTTGGGTTTCGAAAAAGAAAAATGAAAGTAGACAATTACCTTTCTCATTGATCCCAGACTTTTAGGTCGGATTGTTTACTTCTCAGAACTTCAAACCTATGTTTATTACATAATTCATTCGTCGGCTATCTACTATACGCAACTTATTATATATAATTTTTTGGGAGAATACCTTATGAGCGACTCGATCAGCATAAACCAGGCAATTCAAAACTTTATAGCATCGGTGAATATGTCGCGCAGCAAAAACACAGCCGATACATATAAATACGCGCTGGATGCCTTTATTATTCTCCTTGAGGATAATAAAATTGATACAAAAATTTCACCAGTGGTTGATCTAAGTGAAGATGCCGTTGGCTGGTTTGCGGTAAAGCTGAAGAGTCTTTCACCTGCTACAGAAAGATTATATTTACAGGCAGCAGTTAATTTTTACGAATTTCTGGCGGCAGAACGTTTGCAGTTAACCCCCAACCTACCAAGATTGATGCTGCTTGTGCGACAGCGTTCTCGCCGGACAGGACAGCGTTTACCACAATTTCCAAGAGAGGATATTGAAAGGATACTTGAGTATATTATCGCCCTCCCCCTCCCCACTGCCCTTGCAGAACAAACTAGCGCGGATCGTAATCTTGTCGAAGCAGAAAAACTGCGCATTTTACGAGATCGAGCCTTTCTTATTATGCTGGCAGATACGGGATTGAGGGTAAACGAAGCATGCAGTTTGAGACGTGGTGACATTGATTGGAATGAAGGCCGGGCCATCATTATCGGCAAAGGAGATAAGCAGGCTGTAGTGCGTTTTTCTTCCAGATCAATGTCAGCTCTAAAAGAATACCTGAGTCTGAGAAGCAAGCTTGACGGTACAGCGGGTCGTCCCTTACAGTCACTTCCGCTTTTTGCCCGGCATGACAAGGGCGCAGGGAAAAAAATTAAGGTTATAACTACCGCTACTGGAAGAAATATTGTGGAAACACGCGTGAAAGAAGCCCTGGGAGATGAATTAACCGGAAATATCACCCCACACTCATTTCGTCATTACTTTGTAACAACAGTTCTGCGGGCATCAGGAAATTTAAAACTGGCGCAAGAATTAGCCCGGCACGCAAACATCTCTGTTACTCAACGATATGCTCACATCTCTGATGATGAATTGGATGAGGGATATCATAAAATATTTGAAACTAAAGCATGATGAGACATGTAATCGTGATGCGTTTAGATTGCCCATTATTACTTTGGAAAAATAGGAAATACGCATGAAAGTAAATGCCAGGTATTCAATTCATGACAATAATCCTTTGTTATATAGCGTTCTCGCCAGCCTGAATCAAATCAGTGTATCGATTAATAGTATTGTGCCCGGGAATATGGGCAGTGGTGATAAAAGCTTACAACTTATCGTTGAAAGTGCCATTCGCGTAGTACCGGGTTCATCTGCTGTCATTTATACATATGATGAAAATCGTGAAGCTTTTGAAAATGAATCCAGGGTTTCCGCGGAACCTAAAGGGCGTACGCGCTTTAATGCTGATTCTCACCCAAGTGATCAGCCCCGAATAAATGGAATTGGTAAACGAGCCATCACCCGCCGACGTAGTGTGATCTCTTACGAGGAGCCAGACCTTGAGGTTCACCCAATTCATGCCGCCCTGGGTGTCAAAGCAGTTGGCTGCTTCCCATTGATTATTGCAGAACAACGAGTAGGCGTTTTATATATTTATCTATACGAAGAGCGGGAGTTTACGCTTCTGGAACGGCTTATGCTGGATAATTTTGTCAACCAGGCTGCGATGTCGATTTATCACACCAGGCGTTTGATTGAAATGCAACTTGACCTTCTGCGTAAGGAAGAAGAGCTAAAACGCCTTCATCAGGCTGGCATGCTGATCTCTTCCAGATTACGCCTGGAAGAAACCCTGGAATCTATCTTACAGTTGGCGCTTGAAATGACGAACGCCCAGTACGGAATTTTTCGTTTGCTGGATAAGAGTGGACAGTTGCTGATTACCAAAGCCTTTGCCGGAGCAGAGTTGAATCGACCGCTTATCGAAGAACTTCCACTCACAATAAATAGCGTAATGGGTCAGGTGGCTAAAAGCCGGCTGCCAATATTAATTCCAGATTTGCTAGCGAAGCCCTGGTCCGAGATTTATTACCCACTGGATGCTAGCACAGAAATGCGGTCCGAGCTTGCAATTCCTTTGATTAACGCCAGTGGACGATTGGAAGGTGTTTTAAACCTGGAAAGCCCACTGGTTGCTGCATTTACAGAAAATGATCGCTACATGCTGCAATCGCTGGCAACCTTTGCGGTCACTGCGATTCAAGAAGTTCGGCTTCTAGATGCTCTGCAAGAAGTTGCACAGCTATTACTTTCACAACCCTGTCAACGGGTTCTCGAACATCTAAGCGGCGTTGCCAGAGATTTATTAAATGCATCTGCAAGTGCAATATGGCTATTAAATGATAAGAAAAATGAACTGATACTCAAGACTTCCTGTGGCAGTTTTCAGCAAATGGATGTTACTCCGGTTGATGGCAGCCGGGCTGGTCAGGCAGTTATTTTACATGAACCAATCGTTGCAAATGACCTGGGTGAATGGACGAGGGCTCTGATCGTCCCACTACTTATCGGCGATAGCAGCCAATCCATTGGCGCTTTTGGCGTTTATAGTTCGGAAGTTGATCCGGGTCGTTTTGCTGAATCAGCATGGGACAAGAAAGTCATGACATTTCTTGCTAACTATGCCGTCCTGGCTGTGCAAAATGATGCCCGGCAACAAGATTTGCGCGCTGCTCAGGAACGACAGGCAGTAGCTGAAACTTTCGCAGCCGTTGGTGATGTTGCATCAAACCTATTGCACAACTTGAATAACAAAGTTGGCACCATTCCTGTGAGAGTTCAAAACATCGAAGACAAATGCAAAGCAGCTTTGGACGCAGACCCTTACCTAAAAAATAATTTGATTGAGATCGAGCGCTGCGCCATGGATGCCATGCAAACTGTAAGTGAAAATCTTTCGCACTTGCGCCCCATTCGGCTGGAGCCTGTATTGGTTGATTCGCACGTGATGGATGCAATTCGCACAGTTAAATTACCGGCTGGTATCCACATTCAAACAAAAGGTATAGATCTTTTACCGGCAGTAATGGCAGGTAAGCAAAGCCTGGTCTTTGTGTTTGCCAATTTGCTTGAAAATGCTGTAGATGCAATGAATGGCAAAGGGATAATTGAAATTAAAGGTCATACAGAGCCAGAATTTGTGGAGATTTTAATTATTGATAATGGTCCCGGGATTTCACCTGATTTGCACGAACACATTTTCGAGCTGAATTTTTCCGGAAGATCAAATACCCGCCCAGGGAAGTTAGGATTTGGTTTGTGGTGGGTAAAGACACTGATGACCCGGCTGGGAGGATCTATCTACGTAGAAAGTGAAGGATACCAGGGCACCACTTTCAGGTTGCGATTGCCGCGCGCAAAGGAGATAAAATGACCCGTACAATTCCTCGTGCATTGGTGGTGGATGATGACCCAGCATGGCAAGAAATAATCAGTGAGATAATTGCGGATTGCGGCTTAGAAGTAGATATTGCTGGAGGTCTTGACGAGGCCGTTATTAATCTAAAAACGAACACGCATCGTCTGGCTATCGTTGATCTGGCGTTATCGCCTGAAGATCATAACAATTGCGAAGGTCTGCTGGTATTAGAAGCTGCGCGTCGAGTGGATCCAAATTGCAGGACAATCTTGCTTACAGGGTTTGCAACTGTGGAGTTAGCTGTATCAGCCTTATCGCAATACGGGGCATTTACCTTTCTTCGCAAGGAAAATTTTCAGCGCGCCCAATTTCGTGAAATTGTTTCTAGTGCGATGGCTGCCCCACTGAAAGTGCCATTATCGTCCAATATAATTACGAACCCTACAATTCAAAAAGAAACCGTTTCGATAAGTCATAAAACAGAAATATCTGCCGAGAAAGCGTTAATCGTTGAAGATGATGCTGGCTGGCGAAGTATCCTTACGGAATTACTCACAGATGCCGGGTTTCAGGTGCGCGCCTGTACAAGCTTTGGCGATTCTCTCGGAAATATTCACCGCGAAAAATTTACACTGGCTGTAGTAGATTTGTCACTTACTGGAGCCGGCGATGAATTTTGGCAGAGTGGAGCTTCAACCCAAACCCTGGGTGGATATCAATTACTCACAACCCTTCGTGAAGAAAATATTCCAACGATTGTAGTGAGTGGCGTGAGCTCACCTGATGAAATTGAAGGTACGTACGCCAAGCAGGATATTTTTTCTTATATCGAAAAACAGACTTTTGAGCGTGCCACATTTCAACGTGTCGTCGAAGAAGCGCGCGCCCTTTTTCGGTCAAGCAACGAATTAAGTTCGCTCACTGATCGTGAGCGTGAGGTGCTTACATTGCTTTCACGAGGAATGCCAAATAAGCATATTGCAGAAAGCCTTACGATCACGACAAACACAGTTAAGCGGCATATAAAGTCAATTTTCGAAAAACTGAATGTCCATACTCGATCAGCTGCCGCGGCAAAGGCAATCTCTGAAAAGGTATAATCCTTATCATTACAAAATATTGAAGGATTTTTCTATTGAACATAACATCATCGTTCCGCCGTCTTCTAAATTATTATGATGATTCTGAATATTTTTCTCAGATACTGAAAATTGCTTTGCCAATTACACTGCAAAACTTTGTATTTTCTGCCTTGAATATGGCAAGTGTAGTGATGATTGGGCAAAAAGGGGAAATCGCTGTTGCGGCTGTTGGCTTAGCAGGCCAGATATTTTTTTTGCTAAACCTGGTTCTTTTCGGATTAGGCAGCGGTACAGCTATTTTTACCGCGCAGCTGTGGGGCAGGAGGGACATAGAAAATATTCGCAAGGTGTTGGGTTTATCTATCCGTTTATCGCTCGGGACAGCATTTTTCTTTTTTCTTCTTGCACAATTCTTCCCTGAGAAAGTTCTGGGGATTTACACGACTGATGTGCAGGTAATCAATGTTGGAGCAGAGTACTTAAGAATTTTCAGCTGGTCATATTTTTTCTTTGCTATAACATTTGGATATGTTTTTATTCTACGCAGTACTGGTAACGTGCGTTTGCCCGTAATTGTTTCTGTTATTTCGCTGGGTGTAAATGCTTTGCTGACGTATGGGCTGGTTTTTGGGAAGTTATGGATGCCCGAATTAGGAGTAAATGGCGCAGCCATTGCGGTGATTATTGCCAGGGGGTTGGAATGTGTCATTCTCCTGGTTGCTACTTATACGACAAAAGATTCTCCGGCGGCAGCGACCTGGATCGAACTTAGCTTCTTTGATTGGGCATTTACCTGGCTGATCATGAAGCCAGTCATACCGGTAGCCCTGAATGAAATTTTCTGGTCATTGGGAATTACAACGTATAACATTATTTACGCTCATATGGGTACTTCTGCCATTGCTGCGATCAACATTTTCGGTACGCTTGATAATATGGCGTTTATCTTTTTCATCGGCCTTGGTAACGCAACAGCCATCCTGGTTGGGAACAAAATTGGTGCAGGAGATGAAGCCGCAGCGCATAAATACGCCGGCCGATCAATCGGTTTAGCGATGTCTTTAGGTCTGGTGGTTGGGGGTATTATGCTGCTTTTGCGAAATCCGGTATTGAGCCTCTATAATGTTTCGCCCGATGTGCTCAATAACGCTTACATGATTATGACGATTGCTGCGTGCGCGGTCTGGTTACGAGCTTCGAACATGGTAATTATTGTAGGCACACTGCGCAGCGGAGGTGATACTGTTTACTCGCTCATTCTAGATGGTTTCGTAATCTGGCTGGTAGGTGTTCCGCTGGCTGCCCTGGGCGCATTTGTATTCCTGTTGCCAATTCAATGGGTATATTTCCTGGTTCTTTCTGAAGAGCTGACTAAATTCGTTTTAGGTTTTAAGCGTTACTTATCAGGTAGGTGGATCAATAATCTGGCTAATGCTGTTTAAATAGTTTCTGCATTTTTAATTACATAACTATCGTAAGCAATTATGAGGGATTTAACAACCCCACCTACCATGCCCTGCCCCACTGCTATGCCATCTATCTCCACAACTGGCACTACCCCGCGTGAGCTGCTGGTGATAAAGGCCTCATCAACCCAGGGGATTTCTTCCACACCCAGGGCCCTGTAATCAATGGAAAAACCGTTTACACGTGCTAATCGCAATACTGCCCGACGTGTCACACCTAAAAGAATTCCTTTGCGAGCAGAAATGATTTTCTGGCCTTTAACAGTATAAAAATTACTGGTGAGTCCCTCAAGAATCTGATTATTGTGAACCATGACAGCTTCAAAAATACCGTTTTGCAGTATGGTTTTACGTTCTATTTCACTTTTTGAGATAAAACCAGTGGTTTTTAATCGAGGGTTGGATCGTTCAATATGAGAAGTAACCAGTTTTACGCCATTTTGATAAATGGTTGCATCAAGCAGTTTCAATGGTTCAATTGCAATAAATACCAGACCGGGTTTCTCGGATAACGATACGCTAATGCGTACTCGGGCTTCGCTGGATTGGTATGGCCCCAATAATTTTCTCAAGCTTTGGCGCAACTCATATTCGGAAGCAGAGGTTATTATTCCCGCGATTTCGGCAGGACCAAATAATCTGTCGAAATGAGATTGCAGACCAAGCACTTTCTGCGCACCGCCAAACGTTCGAAAGGTGGAATATAATCCCTGAGGAAGCTGGCGCGTGATTTCGTCCAGTGAAATCCCGGGTTTAGAAAACCCTGATTCTTGCGTGGTAATACCACTTTCAAGTTTGTAAATATCAATGCTCATACGCTTTATAATATCATTTTTGGAAGCAGTGCATGTATTAAAATTATTATCAATCTAGCAATACATATCCGGAGCACATCAAAATTTACTTGACATCTTCGAAAATCAGGTGATAAAATTATAGTTAATAAAATTCTTAGGAAAGGAGGCGCGCTTCATGGAAAGAAACAGGTTTATTATTTTATTTGCCGGAAAAGTTTTCGAATTATATAAGTTTCCTTTTCGAAGTGCGCCAGTTGACTCCTAAGATCAACTACCTGTGTCCTATCAGCCACGGCGCTTTCGCACCGTGGCTTTTTTGTCTCTATTATTTCACGACCCTTTTCTTATGAGAAGGCGGAGCATGCTCAAATGGCTAACAGCGCTGATCAAAAATCTACTTACTTTGACTTTCGTAAAGCAATCTCAAAAAACCGTCTAAAAGGTCTGTGGCAAGTAATGACTGACTACCATTTACCCTATGGTGGGGCTGTTGCTGCCTTATCTGTTTCGGCGCTCGCTAAAACAGCCACTTTTTTGTTATTACGATATTTTGCAGATCTTGTTACCGGGAACGCCATGCCAATAGGGAAAAACCTGGAATTGACGTTTCTATATATTGCTTTGGGTTTTGTTTTTTTTGCGGCATTTGAGGGTGGGTTTGCCTTTCTCTCGGGCCGGCTGGCTGCCTATACCGCGGAAAGCATCACGCGCCGGTTAAGAAATTTCTTATTTGACCACATCCAGCGTTTGAGCTTTTCGTATCACAGTGTTACGCCAACAGGGGATTTGATTGAGCGTGTTACATCTGATGTTGATGCCTTGAGACGGTTTTTTAGTGAACAGGCTATCGGTGTAGGCCGCATCGTTCTTCTGTTTGTCATTAACTTTATTGCCATCCTGACTTTAAATTGGAAACTTGGACTGGTATCCGTCGTCGTGATTCCATTTATTCTTCTGGTTTCCCTCTGGTTTTTTAAACGCGTCACTGAGCGTTATGAAAAATACCAGGAGCAGGAGGCAGCTCTTTCAACCACTCTACAGGAGAATCTCACTGGTGTGCGCGTGGTAAAGGCCTTTGCCCGGCAAGAATATGAAAAAGGAAAATTTGAAAAAGAGAACTGGGGAAAGTTTATACGCGGTAAAGCATTACTATTGATGCACTCTCTCTTTTGGCCTTTATCTGACATCGTTTTGGGGCTCCAGATGCTTGGCGGGTTCATTTTCGCTGCATTAATGGCGATTAACGGTGAAATCACGGTTGGAACATATCTTGCCTATGTGGGACTTGTGGTCTGGCTTATCTGGCCAATCCGTAATTTAGGCCGTCTGATCGTTCAAACATCTACTGGGATGGTTTCTTATGGGCGTTTGCTGGAAATTATCAAACAAGAACGCGAGAACCTGGATAATGGTAAAGTTAATCCAACCACACCAGTGAGAGGTGAAATTAGCTTTGAAAATGTTTCATTTCAGTATTCAGACGGAGAGTCTGCTGTGCTGAAGGATGTGACATTTCAGGTCCAACCTGGCGAATCTGTTGCATTGATTGGTTCAACGGGGTCTGGCAAAACTTCTCTGGTAAATCTCTTGCCAAGATTTCATGAATACACAAGTGGGCATATTCTCCTGGATGGGATTGAATTGACTGATTATCCGCGCGAATATCTGAGGCAGCAGATTGGTATCGTTGAACAGGAACCTTTTTTGTTCAGCCGCTCAATCCGTGAAAACATCAGTTATGGTGTTGGACGAGAAGTAACAGTGGAAGAAGTCGAGCGCGCCGCTCAGGCAGCAGCCGTTCACGAAGTCATTCTGGGCTTTCCTGATGGCTATAAAACAGTTGTAGGTGAAAAAGGGGTTACCCTCTCTGGTGGACAAAAACAACGTGTTACGATAGCCCGCACCTTATTGAAAAATCCACGCATCTTGATTTTGGATGACTCTACTTCATCTGTGGATATGGAAACCGAAGCCGATATTCGTGAGGCTCTGGTGCAATTGATGGAAAATAGAACCACTTTCATCATTGCGCACCGGATACAATCTGTGATGAATGCCAACCTGATCGTCGTCTTAGATAAGGGCGAAATCATTCAAATAGGCAAACATGCCGATCTAGTAAACCAGGTTGACGGAATGTATCGCAAAATCTACGATATCCAGACCAGAGTAGATGATGAGCTTGCATTGGAACTTGCGTCCACCTAAAAGAGATCATTATTATTCATGGCTTGCCCCTTGGACAAGTCGAACCGATTCGATAACTAATAATTTCCATCGACTTGCAACGTTACTGCTTACGCTGTAAGCCTTGGAGGAAAAATGTCTGACGAACTGATAGAACTTGAAGAAGAAGAATATACCAGCCCTTTAACCACTCCCATTTTTAACCGGATATTGGGTTTATTACGCCCGCATTGGCAGTGGGTCGTTGGCTTTATCATAACAATAGCGCTGACATCAGCCCTGGACTCTCTGTTTACATATATCAATAAAGACATCATTGATCAGGCGATTGTAGGCAAAAATATACCTGCCCTGTGGCGTTTGGCAACAATGTACGGTGTGCTGCAGGTAATTCAATCGGGCATGGTGTTTACGTTTATTTATCTTGCCGGTGTGCTGGGAGAGCGTATTCAATATGATTTGCGCCGCAGCATGTTTGAACACTTACAAGATCTTTCGCTTTCTTACTACTCGCAGAATGCAGTTGGACGATTGATGGCACGGGTAACATCAGATTCAGGCCGCGTGGCAGATTTGATGACCTGGGGTCTGGTTGATACAACCTGGGCCTTCATGAATATTACAACCGCTACAATTTTCATGCTGATCATTAATTGGCGCATGGCACTGATTGTTCTGATTGTTATCCCTATCCTGACGGTCATTGCGGTGAGCTTTCGAAAGAAAATTCTTGTCGAATTTCGTAAATCCCGGCGTGCAAATAGCAAAATTACAGGTGCACATAACGAAAATATTCAGGGCGTGCGGGTTGTAAAAGCGTTGAGCCGGGAAGACGAAAACCTGGTTGAATTTCAGGATTTGACAGATAAGATGTATGAAGCCACATATCGGGCGGCCTGGCTTTCGGCTTTATTTTTACCAACAGTGCAAATCATCACCGCAATTGCCCTGGGATTTATTGTCTGGTATGGCGGCTTTCAGGCAACAGCCGGGCTCTTGACAATCGGAGGAATTCACGCATTTATTTCGTACCTGACATTCATCATGTGGCCAATTCAAGACCTGGCCCGGGTATATGCTGAAATGCAACATTCCATTGCTTCTGCTGAAAGGATATTTAAGTTAATTGATGCTGATCCAGATGTCCATAACAAACCAGATGCATTTGATGCCGATACCTTGATGGGTGAAATTGAATTTGATCACGTCAATTTCTACTACGAAGACCGTAAACCAGTGTTAACAGATTTCACATTAAAAATTAAACCTGGCGAAACGATTGCATTGGTTGGCCCAACCGGTGGCGGAAAATCTACGATTGTAAATCTTCTATGTCGTTTCTACGAACCGAGCGAAGGTGTTATTCGTATCAATGGACATGACTATACAGATTACACGTTGCACAGTATTCACAATAAGATAGGAATCGTATTGCAAACCCCGCATCTATTTTCTGGAACTGTTCGCGAAAATATTCGTTATGGGCGCCTGGGCGCGAACGATACGGATGTCGAAGATGCTGCAAAGCTGGCCGGCGCGCATGATTTTATTTGCACGCTTCCAAAAGCATATGACGAAAATGTTGGCGAAGGCGGAAACTTGCTTTCCGTAGGACAAAAACAACTTATCAGCCTGGCTCGAGCGGTATTGTCACGGCCCGAATTGTTTATTATGGATGAAGCAACGTCCAGTGTTGACACATTGACTGAAGCACTTATCCAGAAGGGCATGGAGACCTTGATGGAAGGTCGCACCTCGTTTGTGATTGCGCACAGACTCTCAACCATTAAACGCGCCGATCGAATCGTCGTCATTGCAGAAGGAAAAATTGCTGAAATAGGTTCCCACGCTGAGCTTTTACATGCAAAAGGTCACTATTATCGTTTGTATACTCAGCAATTTAAATTTCAGAGAGAGAACGAGTATAGCGCTACAGCAATGGTCCCATTAATAGAATAGCTGCTCATCTCTGCGGCCAGAGTAAAAGTATCCTTTTACTCTGGCTTTTTCCATGCCCATTTTTTAAATAATGCGAGTAACACCCGACCAAAAAGAGAATCCGTGGAGGTTGAAATGGAAAAAAACTTCACAATCAAGGGAAATCAGCTTGCCTGTACCCTGGAAGGCGATCCAAAAGCTCCATCTATTATCCTTATTCATGATTTATTTTCTCATCGTGAGGTTTGGAAGCAAACAATAACCGCGCTAAAAGGGAAGTATTACTGCATTGCTATCGATTTGCTGGGATTTGGGGCAAGTGACAAACCGAAAGATGGGGACTACAGCATAGCAGCTCAGGGTGAGCGCATTTTATTATTGGCGAATCAGTTGGGAATAAGGGACTTTTCACTTATAGGTCACTCAATGGGGGGTCAAATTGTTTTTTGTATCGCCGCGGTAATGGCGCCACAACGTGTTAAAAAACTGGTCTGTGTAGCTGGTTTGACAACTGGCGCTTATTCAAACCGAATGGAAAAAGTCAATTTTTCTCTCATTCGGAATGGCCGAAAATGGCCCTGGCTTTATGAGATTGCGGCGTCCTGGATTAATTTCCGCCCCTTTGTATCCTTTTATTTCAAGCCCTGGTTTCACAATATAGATGTTTTTCCATTTGCCAGCTGGGAAATAGACCGGCGCGCTGCGCTGAATCCTGCTTGCGCAATTTCTTATGATGAATCCCAAAAATCTATTCATGCGCTGGATTTAACCCAGCATCTTCGCAAAATTAAAGTAAAAACTTTACTTATCCACGGTAAGCAAGATGCTACAGTGCTTCTCGAGCAAGCTTTGCTTGCACAAACTTTGATTCCGGATAATGACCTGGCGCTCATAGAAAATTGTGGTCATTTTCCAATGTATGAGAAAGCAACACAATATTTAAGAGCACTTGATCTAATTTTTGGTTCGTAACAGAAAGCGACAACTCAAAAAATGAGACCATATGAAAAGGA
>Ga0105047_10004400_pt1 | contig 24508 bp, 14 predicted proteins | sample MAT04_FD_78384 | JGI IMG/M metagenome (GOLD analysis project Ga0105047, IMG submission 78384) | Freshwater microbial communities from Lake Fryxell liftoff mats and glacier meltwater in Antarctica - MAT-04 (megahit assembly) | ecosystem: Environmental > Aquatic > Freshwater > Ice > Liftoff...
GAGGCTCCACTGCTCTGACCGTAGAGCGGGCTGTCGGAAGTAGACGCGAGCTGGAGATCAGGAGTCCCGGCCGCCTGCGCGGCCTGCGCGCCGAGCATGCCTGCCATCAGAACGGCAAACAGCACTACGAAACGTATGACTGGCTTACTCCCTGAATTCATAACTTCCCGATCTGTAGATGGTGAATGACGCTGAAAGCTGTGTTCACCAATCGTGATTGTCGCGCTCCCAAACCCTTTGGGAGGCGCTTGCGTTTCGGGAAAGCCTGTGAGGCTAGGGGCGGCGTACTTGCGAGGTGGCGCGCGACCCAGAGTGGATGTTCAGGATCTGAATCGGCGTGAGGCCGTTTCTCGCTAGACCCTTACTCGTCTCCCTAACTTCCTGTCAGCAACCGTCAAAATAGCGGAAAAAGCCCCGGGGGTCAAGTTAAAGCCGCAAAACCGGGTAAAATGTGATCAACGTCACACGGTCCGAGCCGCCTCAGTTGAAGACGTAGAGGATCAGGAACGCCGTGGCTGCGAAGACGACCGCCGCGATGATCACGCCGCGGTCTTCGGCGACGATCGCGGCAGTCGAGCGGTCATCCGATCGGTCATAGATCAGGTAGAGGTAACGGAAAATGCCGTAGATCACCGGCGGCAGGGTGAGCATCATCCGGCTGCCGACCAGCGGCGAGTAGACGGTATAGATCGCGTAGCTGATGACCGTGCCGGTCGTGACCATGGCGACCATCTGGTCGAGGAACGGCAGCGAGTAGTGCTCGAGCACCGGCCTGCTGCTTGTTCCCTCGTGAAGCTCGGACACGGCTTCCTGGCGGCGCTTGGTGAAACCCAGAAACAGTGCGAGCATGCCTGTACACAGGATCAGCCACTCCGAGGCGCTGGTCTCGACCGCTTCGGCACCGGCCATGACCCGGAGCACAAAAAGCGTCGCCAGGGTCATGACGTCGATGATCACGACCTGCTTGAGGCCGAAGCTGTACGCCACCTGGATCACCCCGTACCCGGCGACCATCAGACCGACCTTCCAGTTGACCGCGGCGAAAGCGACTGTCAGCGCGCCGAGCGCGAGGCCGGCGGCAATTACCCAGGCCGACCCGATCGAGAGCTGCCCGGCCGGGATCGGCCGGAACCGTTTCTTCGGATGGGCCCGGTCGAGTTCGACATCGTTTAGGTCGTTGATGAAGTAACCGGCGCTGGAGATGGCACAAAAGGCGGCAAAGGTGATCAGGGCCTGCCCTACCGCCCAGGGATCATCAACCTGGCCCGAAAACAGGAGGCCGGCGAAGACCAGGACGTTCTTGACCCACTCGTGTGGCCGGGCGGTCTTGATCGCAGCCCGCAGCGGCGAGCGTTCGGGGGCTGTCTGTTCGGAGGCGGGTGTTTCCATCAGGTCTGGGGCCAGGGGTCTGGCGTGCCGGGCACCGCAAGACTGCGGCCGCAGCAGGCTACCGAGTCGGCCGAGCTCAGTGCCATGGCGTCAGGCTGCTGATTCCCATATTGCCGCGCCTGGCGAACCGCGCGCCCATACTCAGGTGCGGGGAGAAACCGGGTCAATCAGAACGCCGGGGTTGAGCATGCCCGCCGGATCGAGTTCGTATTTAGCGGCCGCCAGTGCCGCCGCGAAGGTATCGGGACGCTGGCGGTCGTACCAGGGCCGGTGATCGCGGCCGACCGCGTGGTGGTGGGTGATAGTGCCACCGCAGTCGATGATCGCCTCGGAAGCCGCCGCCTTGATCTCGTCCCATTGCTCGACTTCGCCTCCGCGAATCGCCGGAGCGATCGCTGTGAAATAGGGCGCTGCCCCGTCGGGGTAGACGTGAGTCAGCCGGCAACTGACCCTGGGGGCACCCTGCCCGTCTGCCGGCGAGCCGCCGACTTCGGCCACGGCCCGGCGCGTTGCCTCGCTCACCGCTATGTGGAACTCCTCGAAGCGGTCCCAGGTGATCGCGCTCTCGAAGGTCTCGGACAGCACCCCGCAGCTGACCAGTGTGTCGCGCAGGTACGGAGCCATCAGAAAGGCGTTCTTCCAGAGATCGGCGCCGGAGCTTTCTCCCGCATCGCCCTTACCCTGGCTGCCTGCATTTCCCTTGCTGCCGGCCCCAACCTCGCTGTCGGGCCCGCTGACCTTCTGCGCCGCGACCCTGCCGCCGTGCCCGACTGCGATCGCGACCGCCTGATCGAGCAGCTCGCCCACAGGAACCTCCGCCGACTCGAAGCCGAGCAACAGCAGAGTCGCGCTGCCGTCGCCGGCTCCCATTGTCTGTGCTTCAAGCGGGTCGATCAAACGGCAGTTGCTCGGTCCGAGCCTTGACTGTGCGATTGCCCGGACCGCCCCCGTCGCTGCTGCCGCGAAGCCGTCGAACTCGATCGTGGCCGAGCCTTTGAACACGGGCCGCGGCCGGACCCTCATCCAGGCCTCGGTGATCACGCCGAGCACGCCCTCCGAACCGATCATCATCCGGTCGGGTGAAGGTCCCGCTCCGGAACCGGGCAGACGGCGGCTCTGCCATTCGCCCGAAGGAGTGACCGCGCGAATCGACTCGACCAGGTCGTCGATGTGAGTCTCTCCGGTGGCGAAGTGCCCGCCCGCCCGGGTGGCTATCCAGCCGCCGAGAGTGGCGTACTCGAAGGACTGCGGGTAGTGGCGAAGGGTGAGCCCCTCCGCGCGCAGGCGGTTCTCGAGAGCGGGGCCGCGCATGCCCGCCCCCATGCGGGCGGCTAGCGACTCCCGGTCGACTTCAAAGACCGAGTCGAGGCGGCCGAGGTCGAGGCTGATCGTCGGCCGGTCGGGATCGTCGAGCCTCGGTTCGACTCCGCCGACCACGCTGGTCCCGCCTCCGAAAGGGATCACGGCCGCCCCCCACTCCGCGGCGCGCTCGAACACCTCGGTCACCTGCGCTTCATCCCCGGGAAAAGCGACCAGGTCCGGCGGGCAGGGGAACTCTCCCCGGTGCCCGCGGACGATGTCGCGGTATGCCTTGCCCAGCGCATGAACCGCGCGCTCGTGAAGGTCATCTGTGAACAGCGCCGGGCCACCCGAGCCCTCGGCCCCGGAAGGCGGGCTCAGCCCCGGCGTTCGAATGTCCGCCTGCTCCAGCGGTACAGCCGGCACTGCCTCGCCACCGAAGCCGAACATCTCCCGAATGCCGGTTGCGGCCTCGGCGACCTCGTGCTGCGGACGCTGCTGGTCTTCGTAGCCCCAGCCCCAGTGCTTCAGCCGCCGGCGGGGCTCGGTCACGAAAACCCCGCCCGCCAGAACCGGTCAGCCAACGCCGCTCCCGTTACCAGTGGACGCCGCGCAACAGGTGAGCGAACGCGACCGCTTCGGTCGAAGGCGCCTTGTCGGCCTCGCCTTCACCCGGTCCTTCGCCCTTGGCTGCCTTGGACTCCGGGAACAGCTTGTAGCCGGTGTTGAGCAGTGCGTCGCTCGCTTTCGGGGCCACCGCATACAGAGCCTCGCCGAAGTTGCCGAGTCTGGTCGCGACCTTCTTCGGCTTGCTGATCATCGCGCCGGTGATCATCTCGGCCGCCTCGTCGGAGCTGATCGTCGGAAAAGCGTCGTACATCTTGGTCGGCGCGATCATCGGCGTGCGCACGAGCGGCATGTGGATGGTCGTGATGTGGACCTTGTCGTCGACGATCTCGGAGGCGATCGTGCGGCTGAAAGCATCCAGGGCGGCCTTCGAAGCGACATAAGCCGAGAACCTCGGCGAATTGGTCTGGACACCGATCGAGCTGATGTTGATGATGTGACCGCTCTTGCGCTCCCGCATCCGCGGCAGCAGCGTGAGGATCAGCTTCAGCGAGCCGAAATAGTTCAGCTGCATGGTGCGCTCGAAGTCGTGGAAACGGTCGTAGGAAAGACCCACCGAGCGGCGAATCGAGCGGCCGGCGTTATTGACCAGCACGTCCACGTGACCATGCGCGAGCAGGACCTCGCTGCCCATGCGCTCCACGTCCTGAATATCGGAGAGGTCGCAGGGGAAGATCTCGGCCGTACCGCCGGCCTCCTCGATCTCGGCCCTGGTCTCCTCCAGCTTGTCGGCCGATCGCGCGACCAGCAGCACGGTCGAGCCCGCCTCGCCGCACCTGAGCGCGGCGGACCGTCCGATCCCCGATGACGCACCGGTGATCATCACGACCTTGCCACCGATCGTGCCGCCGAGGGAGCGGTCCTTGAACAGGTCCGGATCGAGGTTGCGCTCCCAGTAGTCCCACAGCTTGTCGGCGTAGGTGACGAGCGGCGGCACGGCGATGCCGGTGCCTTCGAGGGCGGCCAGCGTGTTCGAGCAGTCGAACTTGGTCGGGTAATTGATGTGGACAAGGACATCGCGCGGAATCCCGAGGTCCTCAAGCACCGTGTCGGTGATGCGCTTGACCGGCGGCAGCATCATCAGCCCGCCGCGAACGGCCGGCGGGATCACGTCGAGCATCTGCGGATCGAGCCGCATCGAGGCCTGCGGTGCGTGGGCAGAGGTGGCGAAGATGTTGAGGATCTGGCCGGCCCTGAGCGGGTTCGGGTCGGTCAGGTGGAACACCTTGCCGTCGAGGCCTTCCTCGTGGCTGATGTGGTCGATCGCGTCGGCCACGAAATCGACCGGGACGACATTGATCTGCTTGCCTTCGATACCGATCGTCGGCATCCAGGGCGGCAGCACATTGCGCAGCCGCTGGATCACTTTGAAGAAGTAGTACGGGCCGTCGACCTTGTCCATCTCGCCGGTGCGGGAGTCGCCGACGACGATTCCAGGGCGGTAGACCCTCAGGGGGCGCTGGAGCTGGTCGCGTGCGATCCGCTCGGACTCGTGCTTGGTCCGGAAGTAGGGGTGTTTGTCAAGGTCTTCGGCCTCGTCGAACATGTCCTCGCGCCAGGTCCCCTTGAACAGGCCTGCGGCGGCGATCGAGCTCGCCAGGTGGAAGCAGCCAACCTCGAGGCGGTTGGCGATCTCCACCGCATGCATGGTGCCTTCGATGTTGGCAATCCGGTGGGCCTCGTCGTCGGCTTCCATGTCGTAGACCGCGGCCAGGTGGTAGAAGTGGTCGATCCTGCCCTGAAGCAGCTCGAGGTCACTGTCGGCCATGCCGAGGTTCGGCTGGGTGAGATCTCCGACCACGGGCTGGACCTTGCCTTTGCTCTCACCCCAGCCGGCGATCAGCTCCTCGAGCCTGCCGCGCGAGCCGTCGCGCACCAGCACGTGGACCGTGCCCCCGCGCTTCAGGAGGCGCTCCACCAGATACCGGCCGATAAAGCCCGTTCCACCAGTTACGAAGTAATCCATCGAACCTCCTCCAGACTCGCGATCCACGTTTCCCGGGACTGTCCCAAAACCAGTCGAGGGCCGGACTCCCGGGACCATACATTGCCCGCAGCGGCCGTGAAGCTGTAGCCGCATCCGGGCCGCTGCATCCGGGCGGCGAACTTTGCATAGACTGCCCGCAAATGGCCGAGTCGACAATGATCGAAGTGACGATGCCCGAGATGGGCGAATCGGTCACCGAGGGCACCGTCCTCGAATTCCATGTCGCGGTTGGGGACGTGGTCGAAGAAGGCCAGACTCTGGTCGAGGTCTCGACCGACAAAGTCGACGCCGAAGTACCGGCACCGACCGCAGGTCGGGTGACGAAACTCTGCGCGGCGATCGATGACGAGGTGCTGGTCGGTGCGGCGCTGGTCGAAATGGACCCTTCCGACACCGATGGCGGACCCTCGGGGGCATCTGATGGAGGCGCGCCCGGAGCCGACTCCGCCGACACCGGATCGACCGCTGCAGAGCCGGCCGCGAGCTCCGGCAACGGCACTGTCGACCCCGGAGAGGGCCGGGCCACACCGGTCGCGCGCCGTGTCGCCGCCGCCGAAGGACTGATCCTCGACCGGATCTCCGGCAGCGGGCCGGGCGGCAAGGTCACCAAGGCCGACGTGCTCGCCGCCTCCGACGGCACCGCCGCCCCTGCCGCCGAAGAAAAGGTGCTTCGCGGACCGGCCGGCATGCTCGCCAAGGCAATGGACGAGAGCCGCTCGATCCCCACCGCGACCTCCTTCCGGACGCTCGCGGTGGACACCCTGGATGCAAAGCGCAAGGGCCTCAACGGCGAGCTTTCCCGGCGCGGCATGAAAGTCTCGTTCACCCACCTCGTCGCGTGGGCGATCGTTCAGGCGGCCCGCGAGTGGCCGGTTATGACCCGCCACTTCGAAGAACGCGACGGCAAGCTGATCTCGATCGACGACGGCCTGATAAGCCTCGGCATCGCGGTCGACGTCGAGCGCAAGGACGGCTCCCGCAGCCTTATGGTCCCGGCCATCAGGGGCGCGGGCAGCATGGACTTCGCCGCCTTCCACGCCTATTACGAGGAACTGATCACCAAGACCCGCGAGAACCGACTCTCGCCTGACGACTTCGCCGGAACCAACATCACCCTGACCAACCCGGGCGGGATCGGCACGGTGGCTTCGGTACCACGGCTGATGACCGGCCAGGGCACGATCATCGCCGCCGGTTCGATCGCCTACCCCCCGGAGTGGTCCCATGCCGACCCGAAGCGGATCGAGAGCCTCGGGGTCTCCAAGGTGATGACTCTGACCTCGACTTACGACCACCGGATCATCCAGGGGGCTGAATCGGGCAACTTCCTGAAGGCGATCGAGGCGCTGCTGTTCGGGGAGTCGGAGTTCTACGAAGGTGTCGCCACCGACCTCGGACTCGAGAGTTCGGTGCTGGCGGCGGCGGTCCCCAAGGCAGAAAAAGCACCGCCGTTCGCGGCCGGGGCACCGCCCGTCTCGGCGATCGCCGGGGCTCCGAGTCCGGAGCTGCTCCAGGCGGTTCAGGCAGCGACCTCACTGCTGAAAGCTTTCCGTACACACGGGCACCTCGCGGCCAGCCTGGACCCGCTCGGCAGCAAAGCGAAGGGCGATCCGGCCCTGGACCCGGAGACCGTCGCCCTGACCCCCGAACTGATGGCCCAGATCCCGGCTTCGATCCTCAGGATCGGGGTGCCGGGCGAGACCCTGCTCGAGGCGCTGCCCCGGATGCGCGCCGCCTACACGGGAACCATCGGCTATCAGTTCGAGCACATCTCTTCCCACCAGCAGCGGGTCTGGATGAGGGAGATGATCGAGACCGGCGCCCACCGCAAGCCGTTCACCCCCGGGGAACAGAAGAACCTTCTGAACCGGCTGATCGAGGTCTTCGAGTTCGAGCGGTTCATCGAGAAGGCCTACCTCGGCCAGAAAATGTTCTCGATCGAAGGGCTCGACTCGATCGTGACGATGATCGACGAGCTCTCCACGATCGCCCGTCGCAGCGGATCCGAAGAGGTGGTGATCGGCATGGCCCACCGCGGCAGGCTGGCCGTGCTCACCCACAACGTCGGACGGCCCGCGGAATCGGTCTTCGCCGAGTTCGAAGGCTCGAAGCGGATCGAGGACGTAAAGGCAGTCGCCGCGATACCTCACGGAGGAACCGGCGACGTCAAATACCACTACGGACACGAAGGCTCGTTCACGACCGACGAAGGCGAGAGCATCGCCGTTCACCTTTACCCGAATCCGAGTCACCTGGAGTTCGTCGATCCGGTGGTCACCGGCGCGACCCGGTTCTCGCAGAGCCAGATCGACGGCCCGAAGATCGAGCTCGACACCAACCGGGCGGTACCGGTGGTCCTCCACGGTGATGCCGCTTTCCCCGGTCAGGGCGTGGTTGCCGAGACCTTCAACCTGCAGAGCCTCGACGGCTACGCGGTCGGCGGCACGATTCACATAATCGAGAACGATCAGATCGGCTTCACGACTGATCCGACCGACGGCCGGTCGACCCCGTACGCAGCCGACATGGCGAAGGGTTTCAACGTGCCGATCATCCACGTCAACGCCGACGACAGTGAGGCCTGCTCCCAGGCGATGCGTCTGGCGATGGCCTACCGGACACAGTGGAAGCGTGACATCGTGATTGACGTGGTCGGTTACCGGCGCTTTGGTCACAACGAGACCGACGAGCCCGCCTACACACAGCCCCTGATGACGGCAAAAATCAAGGGTCACGACCCGGTCTCGGAGATCTACACCGAGACGCTGATCGCGCAGAAGGTCGTGACCCGCGAGGAGGTCGTCGAAGCCGCCGAAGCGCGGCGGACCGGGCTGCGGACCACCCTCGACACGCTGCGCGAGAAGATGGATTCCGGCGTGTACGAGGATCCGACCGTCACTTCGGTGGGAACCGGCGAGCTCGACCGTTCGGCCAGCCCGCCCGTTCAGACGGCCGTCAAGGCAGAGCGGCTGATCGAGCTGAACGAAGCGCTGCTCAAGGTACCTGCCAGCTTTACGATCCATCGTAAATTGCGCAAGCCGCTCGGCCGCCGAACCGAGGCGATGGGGAACGGTGGGATCGAGTTCGCGCACGCCGAATCGCTCGCCTTCGCTTCGCTGGTCAGTGAGGGGGTCCATGTGAGGCTGACCGGCCAGGACACCGAGCGCGGCACCTTCTCCCAGCGCCACCTCGTGCTCCATGACGAAAAGACCGGCCTCGCCTATGCGCCGATCCAGCACCTCGAGTCGGCGACTGCGCCGTTCGAGCTCCACAACAGTCCGCTTTCGGAGAATGCCTGCCTCGGCTTCGAGTACGGCTACGCCTCGTCGAAGCCGGAGTCGCTCGTCCTCTGGGAAGCCCAGTTCGGCGACTTTGCCAACTCGGGCCAGGTGATCATCGACAGTTTCATCGCCTCCGGCGAATCCAAGTGGGGGCTGACCTCACGAATGACGCTGCTGCTGCCCCACGGCCACGAAGGAGCTGGTCCCGAGCATTCAAGCGCCCGGCTCGAGCGTTTTCTCTCGCTCGCCGCGGAGGGCAACATGCGGATCGCCAACCCCTCGACTGCCGCCCAGTACTTCCACCTGCTGCGTCGGCAGGCGCTGATCAAAAAGCCGCGGCCGCTGATCGTCTTTACACCGAAGGGCCAGCTGCGCCAGCCGGCCGCGGCGGCGACTCTCAATCAGCTCACCGACGAGCACTTCCACTTCATCCTCGACGACCCGCGGGCTCAGGAGCGCCGCGAAAAGGTCGAGCGAATGGTGCTCTGTTCGGGCCGGGTCTACTACGACATTGACGCCGCCGACCTGCGCGAATCGGCCGAGAAGGTCGCCGTGGTGAGGGTCGAACTCCTCTACCCGTTTGCCCGAAGCCAGATCGAAGCCCTGATCAAGTCCTACCCCAACCTCCGCGAGGTCGTATGGGTGCAGGAAGAGCCGAAGAACATGGGCGCCTGGAGCGTGATGAGTCGCCGACTGCCGCAGGTGATGCCGGGCGAACTCGAGCTCGACTACGTTGGCCGACCCGAGCGGGCCAGCCCGAGCGAGGGCTACTCGGTGGCCCATGCCCGGGAGCAGGAGCGAATCGTCCTGACCGCGCTTTCCGCCTGAACGCACGGTCCCGGCAAACTATTTCGCTTCGGGCATTGACGCGCAGGCCTCCTGCTGTATAAGATCACTCTCAGTTCGCAGGTACGGTCGGGAGAACGCAAGTAGGGAGAACAAAGGCGGCGGGACTGAGTGCCTTCCGGGCACAGATACTGACTTATCAAAACTTTCCAAGCCCGCTTCCGGCGGTTCAATCCCCGGAAGCGTTCGCGTCGGCAACCCTCCCTGGCTACCGACGCGCAGGCGCGGTGAGGGTCGCGCGGACCCCCTGCCTCCCGCGACCCTCGCCCGCCACTCTTACTTTTGGGCGTCTCGCCGAGTGGCCTCAGGGTCTGACTTCTATCGTGGCGGCGGCGAGGATTTTGCCGTTGACCTGGACCTCGATCAGGTGGGGGCCCGGGTGGATTCTCCGGACCGAGACTTCGCGGATCCGGTGTTCGCGCCTGAAGTGAGTCTCTACCCCCGGCTCCAGGACGGTGCGCTTCAGCTTGAACACCTTGGGCGAACGCCTGGTGGCAGAACCGGCGTGGTGGATCGCGTAATCGACCATGACCGGCGTCGAATCGGCGGCAGTCAGACTCAGTTCGATCGTCACCGCATCACCGATCCGGATCTCGCCCGGCGCCGCCCGGAAGGAGGTCAGCGAGACAACGGCCTCCGGGTCAAAGCCGAGCAGCCTGAGGGCGCCGGGATCTCCGGCCTTGACCAGGCTTCGCAGTCCGTGTGAGACGATCCACCGCCTGCGACCCGCGTCGGGGCCAACGGTCTGGCCGTCTACGGTGGCGTTGCTCCCTTCGCATTGCCCAATCTCCGCCAGCCAGCGTGTCGCTGTTTCCACGGCGAGATCGGGATGGTCCTTGCTGATGTCGTTGAGGTGGTTGGCGACCGATTTGCGCACGTAAGGAGAGGGGTCGTCAACCAGGCGGTCGAGCAGGCGGATAGTCGGCGAAGGGTCTTCGATGAAGGCCTTCAGGCGGGCGCCCCACGGAAGTCTCGGGCGTGATCCTTCGCAAACCAGCCGGCGCAGGTGCTCGTCGTCGCTGTCGATCCACCGGTCGAAGTACTCGAAGGTGAGCTCCGGGTGTAGCTCGATGAACGGCCGGACCGCGAACTCACATGACCAGCGGGAGGTCAGGCCGGCGATCAGCGGCAGGGCGACCTCGGGGTGGTCGATGCCGTAACGCGCCACGTAGTCGTCCACGGGATAGATGATCCAGCCATCGAAATCCGGCCGTTCGAGCGCCTTCTCCAGGATTCCAGCTGACTCGGTGAAATCACCGGGCAACGCCGCTGCCAGGGCATCGGCGACATGGACCACCCGGCCCTTCATCTCCAGATCCGCCAGGCCCGTGGTCGCCCCGGCCGAGAACTCCTCAACCGGGAACTCCGGCCAGGCCCATTTCAGATCCCGGGCCAGTCCTTCGATCGCCCGTGGGGAGATCCGGTCTTTGAAGTCCTTCGAACCGGATGCTTCACCTTTCGGTGTCAACCGTCAACTCTCCGGGAAGTGAGGGTGGCCCCGGGTCAGGACCGGTTGAGGTCGCGCAGGACCGTCTGGAGGATTCCGCCGTTCTGGATGTAGCGGACCTCGTTCGGCGTATCGAACCGGACCGTCGCTTCAAATACCACAGGCTCGGATCCGTCCCGCTCGGCTGTCACTTCAACCGTGCCGGCCTCGCCGTTTCGGAGGTCGCCCACGGAGATCACCTCTTCACCGGTCAGGCCGAGTGATTCAACCGTCTGGCCGTCCGGGAACTGAAGTGGAACGACACCCATCCCGATCAGGTTCGAACGGTGGATGCGCTCGTAGCTCTCGGCGATCACGGCCCGCACCCCGAGCAGCATCGTGCCCTTGGCCGCCCAGTCCCTTGAGGAACCGGAGCCGTACTCCTTGCCGGCCAGGACCACGAGTGGTACGCCCTCGGCTGCGTATCGCATCGCTGCCTCGTAGATGCTGGTTTCTTCCCCATCGGGAAAGTGACGGGTGAAGCCGCCCGACTTCTCGACGAGCAGGTTGCGCAGCCGGATGTTGGCGAAAGTTCCGCGGACCATGACCTCGTGGTTGCCACGGCGGGAGCCGTACGAGTTGAACTCGGCCGGGCCGACGCCCTGTTCGATCAGCCAGGCACCGGCCGGACTCGACTTCTTGATCGCCCCGGCTGGGGAGATGTGGTCAGTGGTGATCGAATCACCGAGCAGTGCCAGCACCCGGGCTGACTCGATCGGTGCGATGCCGGGCGGATCAGAAGGCATGTCTTCGAAAAACGACGGGCGGCGGACGTAAGTCGAGTCGGGCCACGTGTAACGGTCTCCTTCGGGAACCGAGACCTGCTGCCAGTTCTCATCTCCCTTGAAGACTTCGCCGTAATTCTCGGTGAACATCTCGCGGCGGATCGACTCGCCGACGACTTCGGCGACCTCTTTCGTGTCCGGCCAGATCTCGCTCAGATAGACCGGGTTTCCGTCGGGATCCTCGCCGAGCGGGTCGGTCTGGATGTCGATGTCCATCCGTCCGGCGAGTGCGTAGGCGACGACCAGCGGCGGGGACGCGAGGTAGTTCGCTTTCACGTCCTGGCTGATGCGTCCTTCGAAGTTGCGGTTGCCGGAGAGCACCGAACAGACGACCAGGTCTTTCTCTTCGATCGCCGCCGAGATCGCCGGATCGAGCGGGCCGGAGTTGCCGATGCAGGTCGTGCAGCCGTAACCGACCAGGTTGAACTGGAGGCCGTCGAGGTACTCCGTGAGCCCGGCCCGGTCGAGGTAATCGGTGACCACGGTGGAACCCGGGGCCAGCGAAGTCTTGACCCAGGGCTTGCGGGAAAGCCCTCTGGCCAGAGCGTTGCGGGCAAGCAGGCCGGCCCCGACCATCACGTACGGATTCGAGGTGTTGGTGCAGGAGGTGATCGCGGCGATCACGACCCTGCCGTGGTCGAGGTCGAAAGAGGTGCCGTCATCGAGGGTCACCGGGACCGAGTCCCCCGAGCGGCGCTCGAGAATCGCGGGCCCCTCCCCCGGTGACTGATGCGGCCTGCCATGACCGTTGGACCTGGGCACGTCTGTGGGATCGGAGGCGGGGAACGTTTTGTCGAGCGCTTCATCGAGCGGACTCAGCTCCTGCGCAGCGTCACCGTCGGACTCCGCCAGCGCCGCGATAAAAGCCGGCTTGGCGTCGGAGAGCGAGACCCGGTCCTGGGGACGCTTCGGGCCGGCGATCGAAGGCACCACGGAGTCAAGTTCGAGTTCGAGGGTTTCGCTGAACATCGGGTCTTCGGACCCGGCCGTGTGGAACATGCCCTGCTCGCGCGCATAGGCATCAACCAGGGCGATGGTCGAGGTGGGCCTGCCGGTCAGCTCCAGGTACTTGAGTGTCTCCGCGTCGGGAGGAAAGATCGCGCAGGTCGATCCGAACTCCGGGGACATGTTGCCGAGCGTCGCGCGGTCGGCCAGTGGCAGCGTCGGCAGGCCCGGCCCGTAGAACTCGACGAACTTGGAGACGACGCCGCGCTCGCGCAGCATTTCGGTGACGGTGAGCACCAGGTCGGTCGCAGTGGCCCCGTCGGGAAGCTTGCCGGAGAGCCGGAAGCCGACGACCTGCGGCAGCAGCATGGAGATCGGCTGGCCGAGCATGGCTGCCTCGGCCTCGATTCCGCCGACGCCCCAGCCGAGCACGCCGAGTCCGTTGACCATCGTCGTGTGCGAATCGGTGCCGACGAGAGTGTCCGGGTAGGCGGCGAGCACACCGTCCTGCTCCCGGCTGTAGACGACCTGGGCTATGTATTCCAGATTCACCTGGTGGCAGATCCCGGTCGCGGGCGGGACCACCCGGAAGTTGTCGAAGGACTTCTGGCCCCACTTCAGGAACTCGTAGCGCTCCTGATTCCTTTCGAACTCACGCTCCGCGTTGACTTCGAAGGCCATACCGCTTCCGAAGGCATCCACCTGGACCGAGTGATCGATCACCAGATCGACATCGACCAGCGGGTTGATCGCAGTCGGGTCGCCGCCGATCTCGTCGATCGCATCACGCATCGCGGCCAGGTCGACCACGGCGGGGACGCCGGTGAAGTCCTGCATCAGAACCCGGGCGGGCTGGAAAGGAATTTCGGCCGACGGCTCGGCCGCGGCGTCCCACGAGGCGATCGCCTCGACGTCGGCGGCCGTTACCGAGACACCGTCCTCAAGCCTCAGCACATTTTCCAGCAGAACCTTTATCGAGTAAGGCAGCCGGGCTATGTCGAACTTCGGCTGGAGCGCATCCAGCCTGTGGATCTCGTAGGTCCTGCCGTCAACGTCGAGTTCTGCGCGGGCTCCGAATGAATCGCTGCTCATGTCTTCTTCTCTCGTCTCTGAGTTTGTGTCCTGATTATCGCTTGTCAGCCTGTCCCCGGGCGACGACGTCAGCCGTCTTCTGGCCGGCCGGACCCGACTGCGCCCGGTACGAAAGCGTGGGGCTGACGAGGCCGGCGTGGGCCATGGCCCGCTGCTTGAAGGGAGCGACCGTGATCTCGATCTTTTCGCCTTCGATCGCCTTGATCACAGCGTCGGAAACTTCTTCCGGGGATGCAGTGCCGAGCCGCGACGGCGCCTTTGCTCCAGAGTCGGCGAACATTCCTGCGTCGCGGACGAAACCCGGTGCGACCACGCTTACGCTGACTCCGGTGCCGGTCAGGTCGCCGCTGAGGCCGAAGGCGAAACCCCTCAGGCCGAACTTGCTCGCGTTGTATATGGAGGAACGCGGACTGGCGGCTTTGCCCGCCAGTGAACCGATCAGCACCAGCTTGCCGCGATCGCGGTCGAGCATTCCCGGGAGCAGCGCCTGGGCCAGGAGGATTGGTGATTCCAGGTTCACGCGGAGCATCCGGGCCACCTGATCCCCGCTGAGTTCGGTCAGCCGTCCGGTTGCGGGCAGGGCTGCGTTGGCCACGAGGCAGTCCACCGGACCCACGGAGGCCGCAAGCTGGACTGCGGCGTCCGGCTCCCCGAGATCCGCTACCGCGGTCGAATGCCCGCTTCCCGGGAGTTCTTCCGCGAGGGTGGCCAATGCTTTCTGATTCCTCGCCGACAGGATCAGGCGGGCTCCGGCACCGGCCAGATGCAGGGCCATCGACCTTCCCAGACCACCCGTGGCGCCAGTCAACAGAACAGTTCTTTCCCGGATCTCCATAGGGCCAAACCTACCACCGCCCCGGTGACCGGACCCTGCCCCGCAGGCCCGGTGGCACTGTCCGGCGCCGCTCCTCCGTGCGGGCGACTTCCATCTGCCGCGAGGGGCCCGCCTGCCGGGTGGTGTCGTGCAGCCGACGCAGGCTCACCAGAAACCCCTGCAAAACGAAGGAATGGCAGGATTATTAGCGAATTGCGTGCAGATCGTCTATGATTCCCCGAGTTCAAAAACCGAGAAGCCGAATCCCCGCTCGCAAGGCGACCGGGGATCGGGGGAACCAAGTTTCATGGGGCGAACCCGCCAGAGAAGGCGGGAGCGCAAGCTCCAAAGAGCGCCAGCCCGACAGCTAACCCCGTAGGCCGACTAAGGAGATTCGGTATCAACTTGCCCCACTCAACCCGTCTTGCCAGTTTCAGCGCAGTAGCACTCGGATCGTTCGCCGTCCTGTTCGTATCCCTGTTCATGCTCGCCGCTCCTTCGCAGTCCTTCGCCGGCTGCGCCGAAAGTTCGAGCGGCGGCCTCAACCTGAGCGTCGGCGACTGCAAGCCGGCCAAGAAAGCCCGCCTGGTCAACGGCAAGGCGATCGCTCCTGCATCCGCCCCGGACCGGGTCAAGGCAGTCATCGACTGGGCCAACAAGATCCGAAACAAGCCCTACCGGTACGGCGGCGGCCACGCCAGCTTCTTCGACACCGGCTACGACTGCTCCGGCACGGTCAGCTTCGCCCTTCGCGGCGGCAGGTTCGTCTCCAGTCCGATGCCTTCGACCGGATACATCAGGTGGGAGCGGCCTGGCCAGGGCAAGTGGATCACCACCTACTCGAACGCCGGACACATGTACATGGTCGTCGCCGGACTGCGCTTCGACACCTCGATGACCCCCGGCAACGGGCCGGGCTGGAGCGAGAACATGCGCTCGACCTCCGGAACCTTCGCCGCGCGCCACCCCGCCGGCTTCTAGCCCGCCACCCTCTGGACACCAGGGCCCCGGCCGCCGTCCCGCGAGCAGCAGCCGCGGGACCAACTGCTGCCCCCCCTTATGATCCGCCCGTGAGCGAGATCAACGGCAGCACCCCGTCACAAGTCAACCCGCCACCCCCATTCTCCGCTGAGCACGAGGAGCTCCGGGAAACCGTCCGGCGCTTCGTCGAAAAAGAGATCGCGCCGAACGTCATGGAGTGGGAGGACCAGAGGCAGTTCCCTCGTGATCTTTACCGGCGCTGCGGCGAGCTCGGCCTGCTCGGCCTCAAGTTCCCCGAGGAGTACGGCGGCCAGGGCGGCACCCACATCCACGACGCCGTCTGGGTCGAGGAGATGTCCCGCCGGGGCGCGTCCGGAGGGGTGGCGGCAGGCCTCAATGCCCACGCCTCGATAGCGATGCCGCCAGTGTTCAAGTTCGGCAACGAGTGGCAGCGCCAACGCTGGGTCGTGCCCGGGATCAAGGGCGAGAAGGTAGGGGCGCTCGGAATCACCGAGCCGGGCGCCGGCTCGGACGTCGCCGGGATCAGGACAAGGGCAAAGGAGACCGACGGCGGATGGGTGGTCAACGGCTCGAAGACCTTCATCACCAACGGGGTGATCGCCGACTTCCTGGTCTGCGCAGTGAAGACCACCGAGGATGGCGGTCATGGAGGCATCTCCTTCCTCGTGCTCGAAACTGACTCCCCCGGCTACGAAGTCACCTCCAAGCTCGAGAAACATGGCTGGCACTCCTCCGACACCGGTGAGATCGCCTTCACCGATGTCGAGGTCCCTGTAGAGCACCTGCTCGGTGAAGAGAACGGCGGCTTCCAGCTGATCATGGCCAACTTCGCCTGGGAGCGACTGCTGATGGCTGTCGGGGCGATCGGGGCGATGGACCGGCTGATCGAGCTCAGCATCGACTACGCACGCGAACGCGAGGCCTTCGGCCGGCCGATCGCGAACTTCCAGGCAATCCGACACAAGATCGCCGAGATGGCAACGAAGACCGCCGCCAGCCGCACTCTCACCTGGGACACGCTGCGCCGTTTCGAAGAGGGCGAGAACGTCGTGCGGGAGGTCTCGATGGCCAAGCTGTTCACCCAGCGCACCCTGGTCGAGATCGCCGACGAGGCGGTCCAGATCCACGGCGGCTACGGCTACATGAAGGAGTACGAAGTCGAACGCGCCCTGCGTGACGCGCGCCTGGGCCCGATCGGTGGCGGCACCGACGAAATCATGAAAGAGATCATCGGCAAGACCTACGGCCTGTAGGGATCCGGTTACGATGTCTTCATGGGGAGGTTGCATAAGCGAGGGGAGTTGCCGAGGAGGGCACTGCGAGTCGGCGCCCTTGCCTGCGTAATGGCCGGGCCGGTTTTCTGGTCGGCTGCTTCGCCTGCTGCGGCAGCGCCGATCAACTCACTGCCACCAGTACCTTCCCTGCCTTCGTTCTCGGGCCAGGCGGCATCGCCCAGCCCGGTCGGAGGAGTGGTGCGCCCGCCTCAGAATCCTTTCCTCACCCGGAACCCGTGGAGCAACATCCACAACGACTCCTGGATGAGCGACGCCTATCCTGGACCGGGTCCGATCGGCATCAACCTCGAGACATCCTCCGGCGCCGCCCAGCCCGCGGTCTGCGCGACGATCACCTTTGACAGCCGGGGCCGTATCGTCACGATCTGCCCGTCCACGCTCACCCCGCCCCAGGCGAGGATCGTCGACCCCGACACCCTCGAGGTGGTCGCCACGCTCAACCTGCCCGATGGACCGGCGATCGGTGACACCCCCAGATACCAGGACTACACGGCCGGCGGCTACTTCTTCCTGGACAACCGCGACCGGATCTGGGTTGCGACCAAAAGCAACCACATCTGGGTGATCGGCCAGAACGAGGCCGGAGACGCCTTCGTGCTGGAGCGTGACTTCGACCTGAGCAATGTGCTGAACCCGGCCACTGAGCGCATGAGTTCGGTACTGCCCGACTTCGCCGGGCGGATCTGGTTCGTGGCGAAGCAGACCGGGCGGGTCGGCACTATCGACCGCCGGACGGGAAAGGTCCGGGCTATCCGCCTCGGCGAGAGAGTCCAGAACTCGTTCACGGTCGGTAAAGAAGGCGTCTATCTTGCCTCGGACAGGCGGATGTACAGACTGGGGACCACCCGTAACGGAACCCCGAGGATCGAGTGGAACGTCCGGTACCGGAACAGCGGAGTGACAAAGCCGGGTCAGGCAGATGCCGGGACAGGCACCACCCCGACCCTCCTGAGGGGTGGGATGGTCGCGATAACCGACAACGCCGACCCGATGAACGTGGTGGTCTACCGCACGGCGTTGAAGCTCAGGGAGGGGCAGAAGCGACGGGTCTGTGAAGTGCCGGTGTTCAGCAAAGGCAAGGGCGCGACCGAGAACTCGCTTATCGGAGCAGGGCGATCGCTGATCGTCGAGAACAACTACGGCTATACGGACCCGTTCGCCCCCGGTGGCGGCGCTGTGGTCACCGAGCCCGGCTTTGCCCGGGTGGATGTACGCGCCGACGGCCGGGGGTGCCGCAAGGTGTGGACCAATCGAACCGAACGTGCACCGTCGGTAGTGCCGAAACTCTCGACTTCGACCGGCCTGATCTACAGCTACACCCGCCCGCCGGACCCAAGCGGATCACATGGCTACTACTGGACCGCGATCAGCTTCCGCACCGGCAAGACTGCCTGGACCCGACACGCCGGCTCCGGCACGTTCTACAACAACAACTACGCCGGCCTCGCTCTCGGGCCCGACGGAGCCGCCTACCTCGGTGTGATCGGCGGCATCATCAAGCTTCGCGACGCACCCCTGCCCGACTGAAAACCAGCAGCCCAACCCCCCAGCCCTAGCAGGGCGCCGCCGAAGGCGGCCCGGCGAGCGTCAACCAACAGTCAGCGAGTCTCGGCCGTCACACCACGCGGGTGGTTTCCGGGGGCCATCCAGGGCGTGCGTGGCAAGGAGTAAAGCGAGGGCGCGAAGCGATTTGCCTTTCGGCAATGAGCGAGCCGCCCGAGCGTCGACGCCGCCAGGCGCGTCCTGGTGGTTCCCGGGAGCCGCCCGCTACTCGAGAGAAATCATGACGTGCTTGATCTGGGTGTAATCCTCGAGTGAGTACATCGACATGTCTTTGCCGTAGCCGGACTCGCCGTATCCACCGTGGGGCATCTCGGGGGCCATGATGATGTGGTCGTTGACCCAGACGGCACCGAAGCGCAGCGCATTGGTGACCCTCATCGCGCGGCCGATGTCACGGGTCCAGACCGACGAGGCGAGGCCGTAACGGGTGCCGTTGGCCCACTTGACCGCCTCTTCTTCGTCGGTGAAGCGCTGGACCGTCATCACCGGGCCGAAGATCTCGTTCTGGACCATCTCGTCGTCCTGGTTCAGGTCGGCCACCACGGTCGGCTGGACGTAGAAACCGGGCCGGTCGGCCTGGCTGCCGCCGGTGGCGAACTGGGCGTGCTCTGGCTTGCGGTCGAGGAAGCCGGTCACATGAGCAAGCTGCCGGGCCGAATTGACCGGGCCGAGCGCGGTGTCGGGGTCATCCAGGTCGCCGACCTTGTAGCCGCCGGCCTCTTTTGCAAGGGCCGCGACGAAGTCGTCGTAGATCTTCGGTCCGGCGAGGATGCGGCAGGCGGCGGTGCAGTCCTGGCCGGCGTTGAATAGACCGTAAGCCGAGACCAGCTCGGCGGTCTTTGCGACATCGGCGTCGTCGAAGATGATCACCGGCGCCTTGCCACCCAGCTCCAGATGGACCCGCTTCAGCGAGTCCGCCGCGGCTCTTGCGATCCACTTGCCGGTACCGACCGAGCCGGTCAGCGAGACCATCTTGATGTCGGGATGCGTGACCAGGGTCGAGCCGGCGGGGTCACCGTGACCGCCCACGAAATTGGTGACGCCGGGAGGGAAGATCTCGGCGCAGATCCGGGCCAGCGTGTGGAGCGTTGTCACCGGGGTCGACTCGGCCGGTTTCAGGACCAGCGTGTTTCCGGTGGCCAGGGCCGGGCCGAGCTTCCAGATGGCCATCATCAACGGGTAGTTCCAGGGGGTGATCTGGGCGACCGGGCCGACCGGCTCGCGGCGGATGAACGAAGTGTGGCCCTCGACGTACTCCATGGCGGCCTTGCCTTCGAGGTTGCGCGCAGCGGAAGCGAAGAACCGGATGTGGTCAGCGGTGGTCGCCAGCTCTTCGTCGATGAAGGCCTGGCGGGGCTTGCCGGCATCGGCGGATTCGAGATCGGTCAGCTCCTCGCCGTTCTCCTCGATCGCATCGGCTAGTGCCAGCAGACGGTTCGAGCGCTCGGCCGGTGTGGTGGCTGCCCAGCCTCCCTCGAAGGCGGCTTTCGCCGCGGCGACGGCGCGGTTGACGTCCTCGGCGCCGGACAACGGTGAGTCGGCGATCACCTCACCGGTTGAAGGATTGATCACTTCTTCGCTGCCGCCGTCTACCGGGTCGACGAACTCGCCGTTGATCATGTTCTGAAGCTTCAGTTTCTCGTCCATGCGGCTCAGCTCCAGCCCAGGGCATCTTCCGGCGGCACGTACTCCGCACCGACGCCTTCGGCGACTCCGTGGTGGGTGACCTCGCCGTTGGCCACGTTGATCCCCGGCCGGATTCCCGGATCGCGATGCACCGCTCCGCCGAGGCCGTGGTCGGCCAGCGAGATCGCATACGGCAGAGTCGCGTTGGTCAGCGAATGGGTGGCCGTAATCGGCACCGCGCCGGGCATGTTCGCCACGCAGTAATGGATGATTCCGTCGACCTCGAATACCGGCTCCCGGTGGGTGGTCGGCCGGGAGGTCTCGAAGCACCCGCCCTGGTCGATCGCCACGTCAACCAGCACCGCGCCCGGCTTCATCTGGCCCAGCTGTTCGCGTTTGATGACGAATGGCGCCCGGGCACCGTGGACCAGCACCGCGCCGATCACCAGATCAGCTTTCGGAAGCAGCTCCTCCACTGCGAGCGAAGTCGAGTAGACGGTCGATGCTTCGCGCGCATAGTGGAGGTCGAGTTCGCGCAGCCGGTCGATCGAGCGGTCAAGGATGAAGACGTCCGCGGCCATTCCCATGGCTACGAAGGCGGCGTTGGTGCCGACCACTCCGCCACCGATGACAACCACGTTGGCGGCCGCCACTCCGGGGGTGCCCCCGAGCAGGATGCCACGGCCGCCCATCGGCTTCTCCAGCATGAAAGCACCGGCCTGGGTCGCGATCCTGCCGGCGATCTCGCTCATCGGCGCGAGCAACGGCAGCCGGCCGGCTGAGTCCTCGACCGTTTCGTAGGCCACACAGGTGGCCCCGGACGCACATAGTCCTCGAGTCTGCTCCGGATCGGGAGCGCGGTGCAGGTAGGTGAAGAGCAGGTGATGCGGCTGGAGCATCTCGATCTCGGATGCCTGAAGTTCCTTGACGTGGAGGATCATCTCGGCCGCTTCAAAGACAGCTGCCGCATCGGAGACAATCGTCGCTCCCTGGGCTTCGAACTCCGCGTCGGTGATCGCGCTGCCTTCACCGGAAGTGGCCTCGATGTAGACCTCGTGGCCGTGCTCAAGCATCTCGCGCACCCCGGCCGGGGTCATCGCGACCCGGTACTCATCCTGCTTGATCTCCTTCGGGACTCCAACCTTCATGAACTCATCCGCCTCTCTCTTATTGGTGAATCGAAGCCGTGCGGCGATTAACGCCTGCGGCGAGGCCTAGAACATGTCCATTCGCTCGGAGGCCTCAGTCAGAACCGGCCTGAGCACGTCGTGCATGAACTCGAACTCCTCGGTGTCCGCGATCAGCGGCGGGGAAAACTGGATCACCGGATCGCCACGGTCGTCGGCCCGGCAGATCAGGCCGCGTCGGTAGAGCTCACCAGACAGGTAGCCGCGCAGCAGGCCCTCGGCCTGAGGGCCTTCAAATGTTTCCTTGGTCTCCTGATCCTTGACCAGCTCGATCGCCTGGAAGAAGCCGGCGCCGCGCACGTCGCCGACGATCGGGATGTCGCGCAGGCTGTCGAGCATCCCGCGGAACTCCGGCTCCTTGGCCTGGACGTGCTCGAGCAGTCCGTCACGCTCGAACAGCTCGATGTTGGCCAGCGCCACGGCCGACGCCACCGGGTGGCCGGCGAAGGTGAAGCCGTGGGCGAAGGACTCGGTGCCCTCCATGAACGGCTCGGCCAGCTTGTCCGAACAGATCATCGCGCCCATCGGGATGTTGGCCGAGGTCAGCGCCTTGGCCGAAGTGATGATGTCCGGCTGGTAGCCGAAGCGCTCGGCTCCGAAGAAGTGGCCGAGCCGGCCCCAGGCGCAGATGACTTCGTCGGAGATCAGCAGGACGTCGTGGCGGTCGCAGATCTCACGAACCCGCTGGAAGTAACCGTCGGGCGGAACGAAGCAGCCGCCGGCGTTCTGAACCGGCTCGAGGATCACCGCGGCCACGGTCTCAGGGCCTTCGAAGATGATGCGATCCTCAATCGCGTCGGCCAGCAGCAGCGGATCGCGGTCGTCGGGGTAGCGGTACATGTTGGTGTTCGGCACGTGGCAGCCACCCGGTGCGAGCGGCTCGAACTGAGCCCGCAGATCGGTCAGACCGGTCGCCGAGAGCGCCCCGAGCGTGGTGCCGTGGTAGGCGATCTCGCGGGCGATGACCTTGGCCTTCTGGCCGCGTCCGTGCATGCGCCAGTAGTTGCGGGCGAGCTTGAGCGCAGACTCGACCGACTCGGCCCCGCCGCTGGTGAAGAAGACCCGGTTGAGGTCACCGGGCGCGAGCGAGGCGATCTTCGTGGCCAGCTCGATCGCCCTGGGATGGGCGTAGCTCCAGATGATCGAGAAGTCCAGCTCCTCCATCTGCTTGGCGGCGGCTTCGGCCAGCTCGGGACGGCAGTGCCCAGCGTTTACGCAGAACAGGCCGGCCAGGCCGTCGAGGTACTTCTTGCCCTTGTCGTCCCACAGGTAGCAGCCCTCGCCTCGAGTGATGATCGGGATCTCATGCTGCTCGTCGTAGCCACCCATCCGGGAGAAGTGCAGCCAGAGGTGCCGGCGTGCGTTTGCCTGCAGGTCTAGAGAAGTGGCGCTGGGCTTGGGGGCGGCGGTGTGCATTCTGCTCTCCTTGTCGGTCTCCACCGGTGCCGGTGGCAACACTGGAATTCATCCACCACACTAAAGTGCCGGAAGGCGCAAGGCAAGTCGGCGCGACGTCAAGTGAAGGGCCGCAAAGGCACCTGATCGTCGAAACAGCCCGGGCTACGAGATCCGGACCGGTGTGCCGAACGGCAGGAACCGAGCCAGTGAGACCACCCGGCCGCTGCCGATCCGGATGCCGCGTGTCGATCGCTTTCCGCGGCCCGACTTGCACCGTGCGGCATTATTGCCGTAGGTTTCCGTGGTAGGTGCCGGTCGGTTCCCCCGGCAGGGGGCCGGTCAACCCGTCCACCGCGAGGAGAGAGTGATTGATGGATAACGCTGCAGAGCTTTTCGAAGTCGAACCCGCAGAAGGCCGCCGCGAAAAGGGCGAGGCGGGTTCAACCGGCACTGTCCGGCTCGAAGGCGTGACCAAGAAGTTCGGAGGTTTCCGGGCCGTGGACGACCTGGATCTGGAGATCGCCAATGGCGAGTTCTTCACGATGCTCGGCCCGAGCGGCTGCGGAAAGACGACGACGCTGCGAATGATCGCGGGCTTCGAACAGCCGACCTCCGGCAAGGTGAAGATCGACGGAATCGATGTCGCCGGCGAGCCGCCCTACAAGCGGCCGACCAACACGGTCTTCCAGAGCTACGCGCTTTTCCCTCACATGACTCTCGAGGAGAACGTCGGATTCGGGCTGAAGCGCAAGAAGGTCGGCAAGGACGAAATCAGGAAGCGTGTAGCCAACGAACTTGAGCGGGTCGGGCTGGCCGGGGAGGCCAAGCGCAAGCCGGCCCAGCTCTCAGGCGGCCAGCAGCAGCGGGTCGCCCTGGCCCGCGCCCTGGTCAACCTGCCCAAGGTGCTGCTGCTCGACGAGCCACTCGGCGCTCTGGACCTCAAGCTGCGCAAGGCACTCCAGGTCGAGCTCAAGAACATCCAGCGCGACGTCGGCATTACCTTCGTCTACGTCACCCATGACCAGGAAGAAGCGCTGACGATGTCGGACCGGATCGCGGTCATGAACGAAGGCCGGATCGAGCAGTGCGCCGGTCCCGAAGATGTCTACGAGCGGCCTGCCACCACGTTCGTCGCCGGCTTCATCGGAGTCTCGAACCTGATGCCGGCAGTCGCATCGGGTGGGGGCGAAGTCAAGCTTGACAACGGCCCGACGGTAACGAGTCCCGACGCCGCCCGGTTTTCGGCCGGTGAACGTTGCTACGCAGTGGTCCGGCCCGAGAAGCTGGAGGTCTCGACCGCCGAAAACGCCCCGTCTGACCGCCCGAGCCTCAAAGGCATGGTTGAAGCCACGCTTTACCTCGGGACCTCGACCCAGATGGCGATCCGGGTCACCAACGACGTGAAGATCACCGTACTCGTACCCAACGCCAGCGAATCCGAGCGCCAACACCTGCCCGGCGGCGGCTCGAAGGTCCACGTCAGCTGGAGACCCGAGCACATGCACCTGGTTACGGAATCTCCCAGTGGCTCGGGACCGCAGGAGCAAGCCTCGGCACAAACCTCTGAAACCCCCCAAGAAGGAGATACAGCGTGACGCACGCAAAATCCAATAACTCACTCAGGATCCTGATGCTGGCGGCGCTGGCACTGGTCGCCTCAATGGCACTGGTCGCCTGTGGCGGTGGCGGTGGCCTCGAAGAAGGCGCCAACAACGACAACGTCACGACTGCTACCGGCGGTGATCCGGCCGGCAACCTGAACGTCTCCAACTGGCCGCTGTACATCGACGACAAGACGATCTCCGAGTTCGATCAGGCCACCGGGGCGACGACCAAGTACACCGAGGACGTCAACGACAACAACGAGTTCTTCGGCAAGGTCCAGC
>Ga0105047_10004404_pt1 | contig 24492 bp, 19 predicted proteins | sample MAT04_FD_78384 | JGI IMG/M metagenome (GOLD analysis project Ga0105047, IMG submission 78384) | Freshwater microbial communities from Lake Fryxell liftoff mats and glacier meltwater in Antarctica - MAT-04 (megahit assembly) | ecosystem: Environmental > Aquatic > Freshwater > Ice > Liftoff...
AGATGTTCTCGCACGGCATTATGACGGCTGCCTTCTTCGCTATCGTGGGCATGGTGTATGATCGTACGCATACGCGCGATATTTCTAAGCTGGGCGGGTTGTTTTCCAAAATGCCCTGGGCGGCAGCCGGCTTTATCATTGGCGGTCTGGTTTCGATGGGTATGCCGGGCTTTTCGGGCTTCGTGGCAGAATTTCCCATCTTCATGGGTGTGTGGCGCGCCAACCCGGTGGTAGCCATTGTGGCGGCGCTGGCGATTGTGATTACCGCGGCTTATATCTTGCTGGTTGTGCGCCGGGTTTTCTTTGGCAGCCTGCCGCCGGAGCTGGAACACATTAGTGACGTTTCGGTGCTGGATAAAATTGCGATTGGGCTGTTGGTGCTCATCATGGTCGGGTTGGGCTGGGTACCAACCCTGATGACTCCCTGGATTGAATCGACGGTCAGTCGGATCCTTGCACTGCTGGGAGGTGCCTAGTATGCTCACGGACCTGGGATCTTTGATATTGGCCATTTTGCCAGAAATTGGCATTCTTGTCCTGGCGGCGACCATCCTGGTGCTGGATTTGCTGCTGCACCGGCGTGAGCGCGGGCGGGCCATTTTGGGTTGGACCACGGCAATCGGCCTGGTGGTGATTGCCGGGCTGGCAGTGGCTTTCTCGCGCCCACAGGCGACCCCGCAGTTCATCTGGGGTGGCATGCTGCGCCTGGATTGGGCTGGATTTGTCTTTCGCATGATCTTTTTAATGGGCGCCAGCCTGACGGCGCTGTTTGCGGTGGAAAACGAGCGACTGCGCGAACGCGGCGAGTTTTATCTGCTGCTGCTGGTGAGCACGTTGGGTATGAGCCTGATGGCCTCCTCGGCGGATTTAATCATGCTGTACCTGGCGATTGAAACCACCTCCATTCCGTTGTATGTGCTGGCGGGTTTTGTTTACCAGGATCAAAAGTCGGTGGAAGCGGGCATTAAATACCTGCTGTTTGGGGCGGTGACCTCGGCTGTGATGCTGTTTGGCTTCAGCTTTCTATATGGCTTTACCGGACAGACCAATTTGTATCTGATCAGCCAGACCATCCAACTGGTACGGGTGCCGTCTGCGCTGGTGATCATGGCACTGATGATGGTGCTGGTCGGTTTTGGCTTCAAAATTTCGGCGGCCCCATTTCATTTCTGGGCGCCGGATGTGTATGAAGGCACGCCGACTCCCGTTGCAGGGTTCCTCTCCACGGCTTCCAAGGCGGCAGGTTTTGCGGTGCTGCTGCGGGTGTTGCTGAGTGTGTTTGTTGAATATTCGCCGGTGTGGATGTATGTGGTGGCTGCGCTGGCAGTGTTGAGCATGTTCATTGGCAATCTGTTGGCGTTGACTCAGAAAAACCTGAAAAGGCTGCTGGCGTATTCTTCCATCGCGCAGGCCGGCTATATCTTAATCGGTGTGGCGGCGGGCAGTACCTTTGGCGCCAGCGGCGCGCTGTATTACCTGATGGCTTACTTGTTGACCAACCTGGCGGCTTTTGGGATTGTGACCCTGATCGGCCGGGTGACCGGCTCGGATGAGATTACTGGCTATGCCGGGCTGAGCCGCCGCGCGCCGGCCCTGGCACTGGCCTTGCTGGCGGCGCTGCTCTCATTGGGCGGCATTCCGCCCTTTGCCGGGTTCTTTGGCAAGCTGCTCGTGTTTGGTGCTGCCATTCAGGCCGGGCAGATCTGGCTGGCTGTGGTGGGTATTCTCAATTCGGTGATCGGCCTTTACTACTATCTGGTGGTGCTCAAGGTGGTTTACCTGCAGCGCTCTGATGCAGAACGTACTCCCATAACCTTGAAGACCAGTTGGCAGGTGGCCCTGGTGGTGTGTGTGGTGGGCATTTTGGTGTTGGGTGTGATTTTCTCCCCGTTTTATAGCCTTTCGGTGAACGCCGCCAACAGCCTCTTTATGCTGGGTAACTGATCGGGTTCGTATAAGTGATAAGTTCTGGGTTGGCCGGCGAAAGTCGGCCAGCCCGGAACTTATATTTTAAAAGGCGCCATTTTCGCTTTATAATGAGATAGATTGGAGAAAACCGTGGGCTAAGCCAATTCAGCCAACCATTTATCAATTTTTAACACTGCGGTTGGCTTTCTAACCAGGAGATTGATTATGATTGGATTTGTACGCCAGAACCTGGCCCAGTTATTTTCGGAAATACCGGTTCCGGTTCTGAGCACGGATGAACTTCCTGAAGTGGCCATTACCGGAATTACCAATGATTCGCGCGCCGTTCAACCGGGCACCCTGTTTGTGGCTCAGCAAGGCGCCAGCACCGATGGTCACCAATACATTCCACAGGTCATCCAAAATGGCGCGGTGGCAGTGGTGGGCACCCAGGCGTTGAAAAATTTGTGCGTGCCCTATGTTCAGGTGGAAGATAGCCGTAAGGCACTGGCTTATCTCGCGGCGGCATTTTATGGTTTTCCGGCGCGCCGGCTGACCATGATCGGTGTGACCGGAACCGACGGCAAAACGACGACCGCGAACCTTATTTATGAAATTCTACTGGCAGCGCGCCTGGCGGGCGGAATCATTTCCACCGTCAATGCCGTGATCGGCGACGAGGTATTGGAAACCGGCCTGCATGTGACCACCCCCGAGGCGCCTGATGTGCAGCGTTACCTGGCGCGCATGGTGGTGGCAGGGCTAACGCATGTGGTGTTGGAATCGACCTCGCATGGCCTGGCGCAACACCGGGTGAGCGGATGCGAGTTTGATATCGGGGTAGTGACCAACATCACACACGAACATCTCGATTTTCATGGTTCATATGCGGCCTACCGTGCTGCCAAGGCCCGTCTGTTTTCCGGGCTGGCCGAGACCCATGCCAAGCAGTGTGGCAATCCGCGCCTGGCAGTGCTGAACCTGGACGATAGTTCGTATGATTACCTCAGCGGCGAGGCGAATGTTCAACAATTGGGTTACAGCCTCAAGCGCAGGGGTGAAGGCGTATGGGCAGAGGATATTGCTCATGACGGCGGCGGCCTGCATTTTACTGCCTGTGGGCCGGGTTTTCGCTTCAGAGTGGATTGTAACCTGGTGGGTGACTACAACGTTTCGAACTGCCTGGCGGCGATCGCGGCCACGGTGGTAGGGCTGGGGATCGACCCCGAAAAAGTGCAGCGCGGCATTGCCAACCTGCGCGGGGTGCCCGGGCGGATGGAACGCATCCAAATGAATCAGGAATTTATAGCGATCGTTGATTTTGCACATACCCCCAATGCGCTCAAGGTGACGCTGGAAACCGCGCGAAAAATGACCGAGGGCAAATTGATTGCTGTGTTTGGCTCGGCCGGGCTGCGTGACCGCCAGAAACGGCGGATGATGGCGGAGACCGCGGTGCAACTGGCCGATATGACCGTGTTGACCGCCGAAGACCCCCGCACCGAAGATCTGGGTGCGATCCTGGCGGAAATGTCCGCCGCAGCCGTTCAGGCGGGTGGGGTGGAAGGCCAAACTTTTTTGCGTATTGCTGACCGTGGCGAAGCACTGCGCCAGGCGGTGCGGCTGGCGCAGCCCGGCGATCTTGTGATCGCCTGCGGCAAAGGCCACGAGCAGTCGATGTGTTTTAGCATGGTGGAATATCCCTGGGATGACCGTATCGCGCTGCGGGCCGCCCTGGCGGAGCGATTGGGGTTGTCTGAGCCCAAAATGCCATTCTTACCTACCCAGCCATAAAAAAGATCGAGGTGACCATGGTCACCTCGATCTTTTTTATGCTGCTAACGTTTAGCGACGCGGGCCGCGATCACCGCCGCCGCCGCCGGGCCGGCCAAAGGAAGACCGTCCACCGCGATCACCACCGCGATCACCACCCCCAGGGCGGGGGCCGCTGCGGTTCTTTGCGTCGCGTTCGCGCGCTTCTTCGGCTGTCCAGCCTTCCAGCACGGCCTGTCGCGAGAGGCGGATCTTGCCGACATCGTCGATGTCGGTGACCATCACGGAAATCTCGTCGCCCATCTGAACTACGTCTTCTACCTTATTCACGCGCACCGAATCGAGCTGCGAGATGTGCACCAGGCCGTCAATATTGGGCATGATTTCCACAAATGCGCCAAATTCGGCGATACGCACCACCTTACCGGTGTAAATGCGGCCAATCTGCGGGGAATCGGTCAGCGCTTCAATCCGTTCACGCGCTTTTTCAAAACCGATACCATCCGTGGCGGCGATGAACACGGAACCGTCATCGTTGATATCAATCTTGGTGCCGGTCTCTTCCTGCAATGCGCGGATCATCTTGCCGCCCGGGCCAATAATGGCGCCGATTTTGTCGACCGGGATCTTGATGATCTGGATGCGCGGCGCATGCGGTTTGAGATCGGTGCGCGGGGCAGGCAGCACTGCCATCATCTTGTCGAGAATGAACAGGCGCGCTTCGTGGGCCTGGGCCAACGCTTCGGCCATAATCTGGGAAGTGATCCCATTAATCTTGATATCCATCTGCAGGGCAGTGATACCCTTGGTGGTACCGGTCACTTTGAAATCCATGTCGCCCAGGTGATCTTCGGCGCCCTGGATATCGGTCAATATAATGTACTTGTCGCCTTCTTTGATCAGACCCATGGCCACACCTGCCACAGGCGCCTTGATCGGCACACCCGCGTCCATCAGGGCCAGGGTAGAACCGCAGACCGATGCCATGGAGGAGGAGCCGTTGGAAGATAGCACTTCTGAGACCAGGCGCAAGGTGTAGGGGAATTCAGTTTCCGTCGGAATCACCGGCAGCAGAGCGCGCTCGGCGAGCGCACCGTGGCCAATTTCGCGCCGCGAGGTGCCCAGGCGCTTGGTTTCGCCGGTACTGTAGGGCGGGAAATTATAGTGATGGATGTAACGTTTGCTGTTGGTAGGCGACAGAGTGTCGATTTCCTGGGCTTCCTTGGGGGTACCCAGGGTCGCCAGGGTCAGCACCTGGGTTTCGCCGCGGGTGAACAGGCCAGCGCCATGCGCACGTGGGCTGGTGCCCACTTCGCACCAGATGGGGCGAATTTCGGCGCTGGAGCGGTTATCTGGACGCTTACCCTGGAAGAGAATGCGCTCGCGCACAACCCGCCGGTAAGCTTCTTCAAAGGCCATGCCGGCCGCTTCTTTTTTGGCAGGGTCCTGAGTCATGCCTTCGCCGGCATGCGCCAGCACGGCTTTTTCGGTCAGGGTATCCACGCCACCGTACATCTCCGCTTTGACGTACGGAGCATCCATCACGGTGTTCAAATCGCCCTTGTAAAAGTCGTAGAACTGCTGGGACAGGGCCTCATCGATCGGGAAGAGCGGCACAACTCGCTTGGTTTTGCCTAATTCTTTGGCCATTTGGAATTGGACATCGATCAAAGGCTGGATGGCCGCGTGTCCGAAATTCAGGGCTGCCACCATATCGGCTTCCGAGATTTCTTTGGCGCCACTTTCGACCATCAGAATGGCTTCTCGTGAACCGGCAAGGCGCAGGTCCAGGTCCGATTGATCCATTTCCTGGTAGGTGGGGTTGGCAATAAACTTGCCGTTGACGCGACCCACGCGCACCGCGCCGATGGGACCGTCCCAGGGGATGTCAGAAATCATCAGGGCCGCGGAGGCCGAATTGGTGGCCAACACATCCAACGGATTTTCGGGGTCCGCTGAAATTGAGAACATGACGATCTGGACTTCGTTGCGCATATCTTTTTTGAACAACGGCCGAATGGGGCGGTCGGTCAGCCGGGCGATGAGCACGGAATCTTCCGAAGGCTTGCCTTCACGGCGGAAGAACGAACCGGGGATGCGCCCACCGGCGTACATGCGTTCTTCATAATCCACAGTCAGTGGAAAGAAATCCTGGCTTTCTTTAGGCGTCTTGCCCATGGTGGCTGCGCCAAAAACAATCGAATCGCCAAGGCGCACGGTCACGGCGCCGCCGGCCTGTCCGGCCAGTTTCCCGGTTTCAAAAATTACCGGTCGACCACCGACAAGAGCGGTATAACTATCTGCTACTGGTTTCATAAATTCCCTCATTTTGGTTCCCACCAAGTTAGGGACTGAAAGCAGCCGGGGATTATGATCCCAATCTCCTTTCAATTCCCAACCAGCGGGTGGCTAAATTTTACAACATCTTATTGTACCAAATTCTGGCGGAATGTGTGTCTTTTACGGAAATCATCATCATCTTGCCCATAATGGGCTGCGAAATGTGTGATTAACGAAAATTCCCCACCATATGGCGGGGAATTTATTGAACTGAGATGAAGGTTATTTCTGGCGCAGGTTGAGCTTTTCGCTGATTGCTTGAAACTTGGCGAAATTCATGCGGCGCAGATAGGCCAGCAAGCGGCGGCGCTGGCCAACCAACTGCAGCAGGCCGCGGCGCGATGATTCATCGTGGCGGTTGATGCGCAAGTGGGCGGTGAGCTGCAAGACGCGGCTGGTGATGATCGCGATCTGGACTTCGGGCGAGCCGGTGTCGCCTTCGTGCGTGGCGTAGTCCGTGATCAATTTGGCTTTAACTTCTTTATTCAATGGCATGACGTTTGCTTCTCCTTAGAAAATGGTCTTTTTGAGCAAGTCTCCATGCCCGCAGCTTTCACCGCGAACAGGACCAGTCAGAACCAGGATTATAACAGAGAAACGCCGCGGCATCAATCCGGCAAACTGATCTGGTCGTAGCCGGATTGCTTTGACTGTTTTAAGTTGGTTTCTGCCAGCCGAATGAGTTCATACGGGGTGGCAGCATGCTGCGGCCAGTCTGCCAGCACAATGGTGAAAGTGATGGCAGGCAGCAGTTCGCCCTCATACCAGATATTGATTTGTTTAACCTCTTCACGCAGTTGTAAAGCGCGCTGCCGCGCTACTTCAAGGGAGGTGTCGGGCAAAATCAGCATAAATTTTTCCCCGCTGAAGCGGCAGGCAATATCTTCGCTGCGGATGGAATTGCGTAAAATTTTGCTCAATTCTGCCAGCAAACCATCGCCAGCGGCGTGATCGTATTTTGCGTTAATCTCGCGAAAATGATCGATATCCAGCAGCATCAGGGTCAATGGTTTCAGGCTGCGCGCCGCGCGGTTTACTTCGCGCTCCAGTGAAATTTCCATGAAATAGCGGTTGTATAGCCCGGTGAGTGGGTCGCGGATGGCCTGCTCGCGCAGGTCTTCGCGCAGTTGCAGGTTTGAAAGGGCCAGCCCCATTTGCTCAGCGGTTACCGCCAGCAGTTGTTGGGCTGCCGTATTGAAGGGTGCCTGATCGTGTGTCGTTGCCAGGTGCAGCAGGCCCACGGTTATTCCCTGGGCCATCACGGGTATGCACATGCTGCTGGAAGGCAAGTTCGCGCCGATATGGCGGCAGAGCAGGGCGGGGCTCAGGTCTTTGGCGATGAAATACTGCCGGGTACGGCGCAAGGCCCAGCAGTCTTCGGTGCTTAACCAGGGGTCGTACACCGCTGGCAGCCCCCATTGATTCTTCAGTTGAAGGGTGTTTGTGGCCCTTTCCAGCATCCACAGTGCGCCGTTGCTGTTCGGGAACAATTGGCAGGCGTAATCGGCCACAATCAAATACGTTTCCTCAAAGTGGCTGGCAATTTGCAGCCGGTTGCTCATTTCTGTGAGCAAATGGATCTCACGTGCCCGATTTTCCAGTTCTTGAATGCGCTGCTTGAGCTGCTGCTGGGTGTCTTGCAGCGTCTGGATCGACTGCCGCCGGATCCATACACTGATGAAGATCTCTGCCAGCACTTTGAGCAGGCCGGTTTCCATCTCGGTCCAGTCAATTTCACGCTGTTCGGAAGCTAAACCAAAGAAGCCGATCAGTTCATTGCCCTGGGTCAGGGGCAGCCCTAAAATCGATTTAATGCCCATTTGGGTCCAAATCTTTTTCTCAAATTCGGCTTCAGGCGGCAGGTCGTCCATGTGTGAGATCTGCAAAATATCTAACTGCTTCAGTATTCCAAACGACCAGGTGTACTTGCCAATGCCTTTCTGTTGAGCTGGCTGAAAAGTGGCGCCTGATTGCGGACTGTTCCATTTATAACTCTGCTCCATCGTCCTGTGTTGAGGATGGATGATGTGAATGGTACAACTGTCTAATTCCAAAAATTCGCCCAGCTGGCGCAAAGCCCGGATAATTTCTTTGTCAATTTCTGGCGGCGCTACGCTGATGAAGCGGGTGGAGATATTCACAATGATCTGGCCCAGCGCCAACTGGTCCTTCATTGCGGATTCGGCATTCATGCGCTCGGTGATATCGTGCCCCACGGAAACGAATTCGACGGGCTGGCCCTCCTCGTTGAAAATTCCCTGGTCGGTGCGCTGCTGCCAGCGCAGTGTGCCATCTGGCATCGTGACACGTGTTTCATAGGTGACTGCCGGACAACCCACCGTGAGTGAGATGAATTGAGCGCGGATGCGCGGGCGGTCTTCGCGCGGGATGACGGTCATTAGGCTGGTGCCCACAATTTCGGAAGCATCTTTCATCCAGTAGCGGCAGTAGACTTCATTGGCGTAAGATATGATACCGTTGGGCCAAAAGCGGTAAATCAGGTTGGTCTGGTCTTCAATAATCGTACGAAAGCGGTGATCGTTTGTCCGATTTCCCTCGCCGGGTAAGGCTCCCGGTGGAGTAAATTCACGCATACGCAGGATGTAGCTATACTGCGCTGCTGTGCCCGCGCCGGCACAGCCAGTGGCCGAAACCGAAATATGGCGTATTTCGCCCACAGTATGGGGGATTTCAATCGCCCAGTCCAGGGTTTGGCCCGCCTGCAACTGGCTAAGCCGGTCGGTAAAATCTTGTAAGGGTTCGCTCGGTAAGAGTTTGTGCAGTGATAGGCCAGGCTGTGGCTGCCAGGCGTCAAAAAACGCGGCGGCTGCCGGGTTGTGAAAGAGAATCTCTCCAGAGCGGTTCACCATCACAATCCCTTCGTTCAGTGGATCGGTCAATGTGGCAAACAAACTCTGGATCGCGGCCCGGTCTGAAACAGCTTCCTTGCAGATCTCGGACGAGTCTGGTTGAAGAAAATCCCCCATACTGTCGTTCATAATTCCCCTGTGGATTGGCAAAAAGTCAGTAGGTATAAAAAGTTTGGATGAGAACACCTGTCATCCGTTGGATTAGCGTAAATGATTCTTTGATTATTGTCAATCGGCGGATTTGTAAGCTGTTTTTTGTGCCTGTAGCGCCTGGCGCAGTCCATCCTGGATTTCGACAGGCACGTGTGAGAGCGAGAGCCGCACCAGGCGGTGGGTGGTGGGGTTATTCGAGAGCGGCAGTACCTGGCGCAGTAAATATACGGTTTCTTGGGGAAAGCCGCGCAGCAGGCCCAACAGGGTTGCTTGCAGTTCTGCCTGAATTGCGCTCGAGGCGACCTGCAGCAGGCGGCTGAAGATCCGGAAAAGCGGTGGGTGATTGCTAAAATGTTCATCGCGGGCGCTGATCAGAATGGCACGCAGCGCCATGCCCTGGTAGCCCGGTGAGGGATCGCCGGACCAGCTTTCGATCAGTTCCAGCCACCGGTCGGATTGTTCCTGGCGCAGCCCGCGCCCGCCCTGATCCAACAGGGCATCCAAAACTTGCGTGTCGGTTTCTGGACGGGCGAACGAATGCAGGCATTCGATGACGGGTTCGGGTGGGTTGAGTGGGATGTTACCCAGCAGGGTGGTGGCCAGCAAGCGCTCCTCAAGCATCGACTCGGCCCATAGCGCAGTGACCAGCGCCATGGCGGCGGCCGGATGTTGTTTGCATGGCGCGCGCAGTGAAATTTCCAACTGGCGCAGCACCAGGGGGGCCACGTGATAGGCCGGCACCATTGAGGCGGGCGTCACTTCGCTGCCTTTGCGGTATACCCGGTTGGCGTACAGGTTGAACAGGTCTTCCAGCTTGGCCAAAAAATCGGCGGGGCGGGTAAACTGCCAGACCAATACTTCGATTTGTTGGTTCAGGCGGGCTAAAGAGACTGCGGGCATGGCAAGGATGAAAAAAAATAGGGTAGCAGCGGGGGAAAATTTCAGAGGCTTGCCCACATCCGGCCAAGCCTCTGATCCGGCTCAATATGCGCGGGAAAAATAAACTTTACGTTCGGCAGGTTGGCCGCATACAATACAGGGCCCCGTCCCGCCGGGCTGGTCCAGTGGGATACAGCGCGTGGTGGCCTTGGTGTCTTCTTTGATCTTGTTTTCGCAATCACGAGAACCGCACCACCAGGAAAAAGCCCAGCCATTTTGAACCACTTCGGTCAGTTCGTGATAGTCTTTGGGGTCAAAAATATGTGCATCGCGGAAGGCTTTGGCCTTCTCGTACAGGCTGGATTGAATATCGGCTAACAACTGGCCTACCTGAGCGGGCAGTTGGTCCATGCTTAAGGCGGTCTTTCCGGCTCTGCCGGGCTGGTCACGCCGGGCAGCGGTGACCACACCCTTCTCTACATCTTTGGGGCCGATTTCAAGCCGCAGCGGCACTCCCCGCATTTCCCAATCGTTAAACTTATAGCCTGGGGTAAGCTCACTGCGATCGTCAATTTTGATACGGAACTCGCCGAGTTCGCTGCGCAAGCGTTCGACCACCGGCATGACCCGGTCTTTTTCGGCATCGCTGCGGTAGATGGGCACCACCACCACCTGGATGGGGGCCAGTCGGGGCGGCAATACCAAACCCTGATCGTCGCCGTGGGTCATGATGATGGCGCCCACAAAGCGTGTCGAAAGGCCCCATGAGGTGGTCCAGGCATACTGCTGCTGGTTCTTTTCATCCAGAAATTGGATGTCAAAAGCTTTTGCAAAGTTCTGGCCCAAAAAGTGCGAGGTGCCAGACTGCAGCGCCCAGGTGTTGCCCATCATGGCTTCGATAGTGTAAGAGCGCACCGCGCCCGCAAATTTCTCGGTGTCGCTCTTGACCCCAGGGATGACCGGAACCGCGGCTTCATCGATGGCAAAACGGGTGTAGATATCGAGCATGCGTTTGGTTTCTTCTTCAGCTTCTTGCGCCGTGGCGTGCGCGGTGTGGCCTTCCTGCCAGTAAAATTCGAGGGTGCGCAGGAAGAGACGCGTGCGCATTTCCCAGCGCACCACGTTGCCCCACTGGTTGATCAGAATGGGCAGGTCGCGGTACGAGCGCACCCATTTAGAATACATATACCCAATAATCGTTTCAGAGGTAGGGCGCACGACCAGCGGTTCTTCCAGCTTTTCGCCGCCGCCGATGGTGACCACGGCCAATTCGGGAGAGAAGCCTTCGACATGTTCTTTTTCTTTTTCCAGAAAAGACATGGGGATCAACAACGGGAAAGCTGCGTTGACGTGCCCGGTAGCCTTAAACTGCTTGTCCAGAGCCTGCTGAATGTTTTCCCACAGCGCCCAGCCGTACGGGCGCACCACCATGCAGCCGCGCACCGGCGCATAATCGGCCATTTCGGTGCGCAAGATTACCTGGTTATACCATTCTGAGTAATTTTCGCTTCGGGTAGGAAGCTTTTCTGAGGAGGGTTTTAAGTCGGTCATAGTTTTGTTAGATTCAGGCCAGAAAGAACGAAAGAAGAATGATCTAATTCATAGGTAAAGTTATTTTACCCGATTATCAGACCAGGTGCGTTGGTAATTCGCTGTCAGTTTGGTCAGCACGGCCTGCTCCAGGTCGATCTGGCACAGGCTGGCCAGTTGCAGCAGGTAGAGGGTCACATCCGCCAATTCCCCCGCCAGTTCTTCGCGGTTTGGGGTCTGCTCATTCCATTGAAAATGTTCCAACACCTCGGCGGCTTCCAGATTGAGCGAGATGGCAATGTTGCGCGGGGTCTGCGGCTTGGGGCTATCTGGCTGGTACCAACCCTTGGCCGCGACAAAATCGTGCATAACTTGGGATAGCTCTTGAAGATTCATGGCAGTAATTATACCTAAATGCAGGGGTTTAAACCTTTAACGCGCGCGCCTGTCGCTATTATTTGACAGAATTCAGGCATGCGGTTATAATTCAACCCGTTGAATATTGGAAAACACATGGACTATCTGCCAGAACAAGACCGTGACTTAATTCTCTTGGAGCAGATCGCCAAGAGTCCAGACGCCACACAGGCCACACTTGCCACCTTGTTGGGGGTCGCGGTGGGCACGATCAACTGGCACTTGAAACGGTTGGTCGCCAAGGGCTATGTTAAAGTTCGGCACGCCGAGCGTCGCAAGCTGCTGTATATTGTAACGCCCGAAGGCGTGGCTTTGCGCGCCCACCTTACCCTGGATTACATTCAAAATTCTTTCCGCTTATACCGTTTGGTGCGCCAGCGCATGGTGGATCAGCTTGCCGAAGTGCGCAAAGCCGGTTTTCACCAGGTTCGCATGGAAGGTGAGGGCGATGTGGCTGAAGTGTGCCGTCTGACCTGCCTGGAGCAAAATATCGAGGTGGTGGAAAGCGGTGATGTGCCCTGGTTAAAAATTTGTGATCTTAAAGTACTGGTTGAATGGAAAGATGGCCAGCCAGTGAGCAAAGATGAAGAGAGGAATGCATTATGAGCGCCAGTGACTTCTGGGCAAACCGCAGAGTCTGCGTAACCGGCGGGGCAGGTTTTTTGGGCTCGTTTGTCACGCAGCGCTTAACCCAACTGGGCGCCCGCCAGGTGTTTGTGCCTCATTTTGAGCAGTACAACCTGGTCAACGGCGCGGATATCACGCGCATGCTGGATGATGCCCGCCCGGATGTGATTATTCATCTCGCGGCGCAGGTTGGCGGCATTGGCGCTAATCGCGAACACCCGGCCGAGTTTTTCTACAATAACCTGATGATGGGTGTACAGTTGATTCACCAGGCCTGGCAGCGTGGTGTGGAAAAAGTGGTCGCGATTGGCACGGTGTGCGCATATCCTAAATTCACTCCGGTGCCCTTCCGCGAAGAAGATCTGTGGGATGGTTATCCCGAAGAAACCAATGCGCCCTATGGGCTGGCGAAGAAGATGCTGTTGGTGCAATCACAGGCGTATCGCCAGCAGTACGGTTTTAATTCGGTTTTCCTGCTGCCGGTGAACCTGTATGGGCCGCGCGATAATTTTGACCCAAAATCTTCGCATGTGATCCCGGCGTTGATCCGTAAATGCATCGAAGCGCGCGATGCGGGGCAATCTGAGGTGGTGGTGTGGGGCGATGGTTCGCCGACGCGCGAGTTTTTGTACGTAGAAGATGCTGCCGAGGGTATCGTGCTGGCTGCGGAGCACTACAACGCCTCCGACCCGGTGAATTTGGGTTCGGGTAATGAAATTTCCATCAAGGACCTGTCCGAATTGATCGCCCGCCTGAGTGATTTTACAGGCAAACTGGTGTGGGATATCACCAAACCAAACGGGCAGCCGCGCCGCTCGCTGGATACGCAAAAGGCCGAGCAGTTGTTTGGGTTTCGGGCGCAAACCTCCTTTGAGGTGGGTTTGCAGCGCACCATCGCCTGGTATCACCCTGAGAAAGGTGACTTCCAGGAACAGGGGGGCGCTAACGCGTAACCCGCTGCCGATGGCTATCACAAACAAGACTGACCTGCCCACAGTATATATCCGCCCGGCCCGAGGCTGGATTGGTTTGAATCTGTCCGACCTGTGGGCTTACCGCGAGCTGGTGGTTTTCCTCACGATGCGCGATATCCGCGTGCGCTACAAGCAGGCGGTGTTGGGCATCGGTTGGGCAGCCATTCAGCCGGTCATGACCATGCTGATCTTCGTGTTTATTTTTGGTGTTCAGGCCAAGTTGCCGGCCGATTCCGGCCTGCCTGATGCCTGGTACCCCGTGTTTATTTTTGCCGGGGTACTGCCCTGGCAGCTTTTTCAGGGCTCTTTGCAGCGCGCATCGGTCAGCCTGGTGGGCAATTCCAACCTGCTCACGAAAATTTATTTTCCCCGCCTGATTATTCCCATCGCGGCAGTAGGGGCAGGACTGGTGGATTTTGCCATTTCTTTTCTGGTGATGTTAGGGTTGATGGTTTATTTTCAGGTACCGTTCAGTCTTAATATGCTGTGGCTGCCGCTGCTGGTGGTGTTGACGCTGATGACGGCCCTGGCGATCGGTCTGTGGCTTTCGGCTCTGAACGTGCAGTACCGTGATGTGCAGCATATGATCCCATTCTTGCTGCAAGCGTGGATGTATGCCTCACCGGTGGCCTACTCGATCGATATCATCAAGGTCTCGCCGGTCTGGCGCCTGGTCTATGGGCTGAACCCCATGGCGGGGGTCATTCAAGGCTTTCGCTGGATCATATTGGGCAGTAAGCCGCCGGATGCGCTGCTGCTGGTTTCGGTGGTGATGGTGGTGGTGCTGTTGATTTCCGGCCTGTATTATTTCCGGCGCATGGAGCGCCATTTTGCCGATACCGTCTGAACGGAAAAAGTTTTTATCATGTCTGATTTTGCGATACGTGTTGAAAATCTCGGTAAACAATACCGGATCGGGACCCAGGCTGCCCGCTATCCCACGCTGCGCGATGCGCTTTCCGGCACGCTGAGCGGCGCGCTGGCGCGTCTGCGAGCGCAGCGGCCCAATTTTGAAAGCCCTGTAGAGGGTAACGAAGAACGCCGCACCGCGAATAGGTTCTGGGCGCTGCGCCATATTTCATTTGAAGTTCAGCAGGGGCACGTGTTGGGAATTATCGGGCGCAATGGCGCCGGTAAGAGCACACTGCTGCGCATCCTGTCGCGCGTCACTGACCCTACCGAAGGTCTGGGTGAAGTGCGCGGGCGGGTGGGCTCACTGCTGGAAGTGGGCACTGGTTTTCACCCGGAGTTGACCGGGCGCGAGAATATTTTCCTGAACGGAGCCATTTTGGGCATGAAGCGCGCCGAAATTGCCCGCAAGTTTGACGAAATTGTCGAATTCTCAGAGGTGGGCGAATTTATCGATACCCCGGTCAAGCGCTACTCTTCCGGTATGTATCTGCGCCTGGCCTTTGGGGTGGCGGCGCATTTGGAACCCGAAATTTTGGTGGTGGATGAAGTGCTGGCGGTGGGCGATGCCGAATTTCAGCGCAAGTGCCTGGGCAAAATGAGTGATGTGGCGCATGCCGGTCGCACGGTTTTGTTTGTCAGCCATAACATGTCTGCCATTCTGCGCCTCACGCAGGAAACGATTGTGATCGAGAAGGGGCAGATGGTGATGCGCGCGCCCACGCCCCAGGCCGTGGATTTCTACCTTTCGCGCGGGTTTTCGCAGGAAGGCATTCGTAGCTGGACGGCTGACGAAATCCCGGCGGATTCCGCGCCTTTTCGCCCGGTCGCGTTGCGCGTGCGTAACAGTGCCCACAAGGTGGTCGATACGGTGCGTTCCAGCGAACCCGTCGAATTGGAGATCCAATACAGCCTCGCGGCGCCCATCACCGGGCTGCGTGTGGGGATTTACTTGATGACCACCCGTGGTGAATTTGTGTTCACCTCGTTTGATACCGACAATCCGGAGCAGTTCGAGCGTTATTCCACCCGCCCCGCCGGAGATTACACCTCCAGTTGTCTGATACCCGGCGATTGGTTGAACGAAGGCCGGTTTGTGATTGGGGTGAATGCGAGTTCATACCGCATCAAACGTTATTTTATGGATGAACAGGCGTTATCGTTTAACGTCGATGGGGCTGGCGCGCCAGGCATGCAGTGGCCCGAGCCCCGGTTGGGACCAATCCGTCCACGGTTGGAGTGGAAAATTAGCGCTTCGCACCCTGTAGAGGGTAGCGAAGCCACCTTTCCGAGGGTGGAAGCGACCGCAGCAGAAGAGGTGGTGTAAGCATGGCCGCGTTACATGGTAAAGAGGCAATCAAGAATATACTGGGGCAGATTCCATTTACGGCTGAATTGTATTGGTTGGTGCGGCAGAAAGATAAACCGCTGGCCAGCCGCTTTTCACTCAAGAAACTGCAGGCTGCCCTGCCCGAGATCGTTGCCCAGGCTACTGAGCTGCGTCAAAATGCAGCAATCCCGCCGCTTCAGCCTCCCGAAGGGGAGCGAAGTTCGGGGGTAAAACCGCGCAAGGTTTTTCTGTTTGCCTCACTGCACTATTGGATTGAACATGCCGCCCTGCTGGGGTTGGCATTTGCCGCCCAGGGGCATTCGCCGATTTTAGGCTACCTGCCCTATGGTGACTGGCAGAAACCGATCAACCGCTTTGACTTGCGCCGTCAGAATGTGTACGCTCAAAAAGTGCTGACGCAGGCCGAACCGCTGATGGAGATTGTGCCATTTTTGAACCAGCGCTTATCTTACAAGCGTCTGCCTGATGAAGTGATGGAAACGGTGCGGCTGGTAACCCTCTTTGACACCCAGTACATTCTGCAGGTGGAGGACGCCGACGAAAAAAGTGAAATCTACCGCATGCGCTTTGAGCGCAACCTGGAAGCGGCCCGCTATGGTTACCAATATCTGCTGGCGAACCGTCCGGATGTGGTGGTGGTGCCGAACGGCACCATTCAGGAACTGGGTGTGATTTACCGTATCGCCCGTTCGCTAAAAATTCCCACGGTCACCTACGAGTTTGGCGACCAGCGCCAGCGCATTTGGTTGGCGCAGAACAATGAAGTGATGCGCCAGGAAACGGAAGCGATGTGGAAGGAGCGCAGCACACGCACGCTCAGCGATGCCCAGATGGAGCGTTTGCACAATTTATTTGTCGCGCGCCAGCGTGCCACGCTGTGGGAGAACTTTTCCCGCACATGGCAGGGCACCCCGGCCCTGGGTGGCGAGCAGGCCCGCGCGGCGCTGGGGTTGGATAGCCGCCCGGTGGTGCTGCTGGCAACCAATGTGTTGGGCGACAGCCTGACTCTGGGTCGCCAGGTGTTCAGTAAGACCATGGGCGAATGGATCACTCGCACAGTGCAGTATTTTGCCGGACGGCCGGATGTGCAGTTGGTCATCCGCATTCATCCCGGCGAAGTGCTGGTGCACGGCCAGTCGATGATGGCGGTGGTGCGCCAGGTGATGCCGCGCCTGCCCGAACACATCCGGCTGATTGGCCCGCGCGATACGATCAACACCTACGACCTGATTGAGGTGGCCGACCTGGGTTTGGTCTATACCACCACGGTGGGCATGGAAATGGCCATGAAAGGCCTGCCGGTGATTGTGGCTGGCCAGACTCACTACCGCAACCGCGGTTTTACCTACGACCCTGATTCGTGGGTGGGCTATTTCAAACTACTAGGCCAGATGTTGGATCATCCTGAAAACTTTCAGCTCAGTCACGCGCAGGTTGAACGTGCGTTGAAGTATATTTATGGATTTTTCTTCGATTTCCCGCGGCCTTTCCCCTGGCACCTGGTGCGCATGTGGGAGGATTATAAAACCCGCCCGTTGTCGGCCGTGTTCAGCCCGGAAGGGAAAGAACAATGGGGCGATGCCTTTAAATATTTGATTGGCGATCCCATGGATTGGAAGAACATCGAGGCCTGAAAGCACATGCCGAACGAAGGAACTCAGATTAAGGCACAGGTGCGCCAGTTTTACGACCAGGTAGGCTGGCAGCAGGAGGCAGATGGGCTGTATCAGAACGCCCATTATGAAGACCTGCGCCTGGTTTCTTATGAATATATCCACCGCTGCCACCTGCGGGTCAACCGCTTTCTACAACCATCCGGCCGCTACCTGTTGGATGCCGGTTCCGGCCCGATCCAGTATCCCGAATATCTGAGCTATTCTCAGAACTATACCTACCGGGTTTGTCTGGATATCTCGATTGTGGCGCTGGAAGAGGCACGCAAACGCATTGCCGGGCGCGGCTTGTTTGTGGTGGCCGATGTGGCCAACCTGCCGTTTAAGCCCGATGTATTTGACGGGATTGTGTCGCTGCACACCCTGCATCACCTGCCGGCAGACGACCAGAAGAAGGCTTATCTGGACCTGCACCGCACGCTTAAGCCGGGTGCCAGCATGGTGGTAGTTAATGGTTGGACAGTTTCGCCGCTGATGAACCGCTTGCAACCGCTGGTGAATGGGGCGGAAGGCCTGGCCCGCCTGGTGCGATTAAGCCGCCACCCTTTACAAGGTGCGACACCCCAGGGGTGCGCCGAAGCGGCGAGGCGCTACCCGATCAAAGGCGGCTTCCGCAAAATTCGACTGGAGGGCGCACCGGAAACTCGTCCGGAGCGTTCAGCGGCTCGGGAGGAGGCCACCTTTAAAAAACCGACTGGGACCTTCGTACAAAAGCAAGATGCCGCCGGCCTGAAACAGGAATTGGATGGCTTGCAGGTAGAGATCCGCGTCTGGCGCAGCCTGAGCGTGCGTTTTCTGCGGGCGGTGATTAAGGGAAAACTGGGCGGACGCTTATGGCTGAAGCTGGTCTTCTGGCTTGAAGATTGTTTCCCCCATTATTTCGGTGCACAGGGCCAGTATCCACTGGTGATTATTCGCAAAAAGTAAGCGAGTAGGTCCGTCTTTCCACCCTGTAGAGGGTAGCTTCCAAAAATCAATGGAGCTGATATGAACTGGAATGAAAAAGTAATTCTGGTGACCGGGGGTACGGGGTCTTTCGGCAAGAAGTTTATCGAAGTCATGCTGAAAGAATATCATCCGTCCAAGATCATTATATACAGCCGAGATGAGCTAAAGCAACACGAGATGCGCGTAGCCGGGTTCAACCATCCCTCCTTGCGCTATTTCATCGGCGATGTGCGCGACCTGCAGCGCCTGGAACGGGCATTTCAGGGGGTCGATATTGTGGTGCATGCCGCCGCGCTCAAGCAGGTGCCGGCTTGTGAATATAACCCGATGGAAGCCATTAAAACCAATATTCTGGGCTCCAGCAACGTGGTAGATGCGGCGCTGAACGCCGGGGTGCAGCATGTGCTGGCCATAAGCACCGACAAGGCGGTTAACCCGGTCAATTTATACGGGGCCACCAAGCTGGCGGCCGAAAAGCTGATTGTGCAAAGCAATGCTTATGCCGGCGGGCGCTCGACGCGCTTTAGCTGCGTGCGCTACGGAAATGTGGTCGGCAGCCGCGGCAGCGTGGTGCCCATGTTTATCAAACAGCGTCAAAACGGCGGCAAAGTGACCATTACCGACGATCGTATGACCCGCTTCTGGATTTCGCTGGAGCAGGGTGTGCGCTTTGTCATTCGCTGTATCGAACAGATGCACGGCGGCGAAGTTTTTGTGCCCAAGATTCCCAGTATGACCCTGCTGGACCTGGCGCGGGCGGTGGCACCCGGGGCCGAAGTGGAAATTATCGGTATTCGGCCCGGTGAAAAGCTGCATGAGGTGCTGATCTCGGAAGATGAGGCGCGCACGACCGTGGAGTTGGATGATATGTATGTGGTGCAACCTGCCGAATCACTGTGGTTTGGCCGCGAATGGGAAAAAGATGGCCGCCCGCTGCAGAATGGTTTTCGTTATGCCAGCAACACCAACGAGCAGTGGTTGAGCGTAGAGCAGATTCATGGCATTGTGGCGCCGATTGAAGCGGCGATGGTTCTGGAAAAATTGGAATACCACCCTGGCGGGAGTACAGGGTGAGCCTGATTTTGGTGACAGGCGCCAGTGGGCTGTTGGGCCTGAATTTTAGCCTGCAGTTCGCTGCGCAGCACGAGATCATCGGGGTGGCCAACCACCACCCTGAGAAAGGCGGCCTCCATAGACTGGCCGGCCTGCCGTTTAAACTGCGCCAGATCGATTTGGCCCAGCCGCAGGCGGCGTCTCGCCTGATAGCCGAAGTGCGGCCAGACGTGGTGTTGCACTGTGCCGCACTCGCCAATATTGATCAGGCTGAAAGCAACCCAGAACTGGCAGAACGAGTTAACGCGCAACTGCCCGGAGAAATGGCCGCGGCAGCCCGGGCGGTGGGTGCGGTGATGCTGCATATTTCCACCGATGCCGTTTTTGATGGCGTGCACGGCGACTATGCCGAAGACGACCGGCCGAACCCGCTCAATGTGTACGCGGCGACTAAGCTGCGCGGCGAACAGGCCGTGCTGGCAGCCAACCCGGCGGCCATTGTGGCGCGGGTCAATTTCTATGGTTGGAGTGTGAGCGGTCAGCGTAGCCTGGCCGAACTTTTTTATAACCAGCTTTCCGCGGGTAAGACGATGTTTGGCTTTACCGATGTATTTTTTTGCCCGCTGCAGGTGGAATTGCTGGGTGAGGTATTGCTGCGTATGGCGCAAAAGGGCTTGAGCGGGGTGTTTCATACCGTCAGTAGCGAGACTTTAAGCAAATACGAGTTTGGCTGCCGGGTGGCGCGCCTGTTTGGGCTGGATGCAAGCCTGATCCAGCCGGTCTCGTGGAAAGACGGCGGCTTGAAGGCAGTGCGTTCGCCCAACCTGAACCTGCGTACCGCTCGCCTGGCTGCAGCCCTGGGCCAGCCCCTGCCGGGGCAAGCCGCCGGATTGGCTCGTTTTCACCTGGAGTGGGAGCAAGGGCTGCGTGATTTTATGCAGAGCCAGTCCCCAGTGTAGGAAAGGAGAACTCAATGGACTTCAAAATTAGAAACCGCTGGGTTGGCGAACGCTATCCGACGTATTTTATCGCCGATATTGCCGCCAATCACGATGGCAGTCTCGAACGCGCCATACAACTCATTCGCCTGGCCAAAAAAGCCGGCGCCGATGCGGCCAAGTTCCAGAATTTTCGCGCTCCCAACATCGTTTCCGATTATGGCTTTAAGACGTTGGGTGGCCAGCAGTCGCACCAATCCAAGTGGAAGAAGAGCGTTTTTGAAGTATACCAGGGTGCTTCGGTGCCCTTCGAATGGACGCCGCGGTTGAAGGCGGTGTGTGACGAGGTCGGTATCGATTATTTTTCGTCGCCCTACGATTTTGACGCCATCGATATGCTGGACCCGTTTGTGCCGGTGTACAAGATCGGCTCGGGCGAGATCACCTGGCCGGAAATGTTGGAGCGCATGGCTTCAAAAGGCAAGCCGGTCATTCTGGCTACCGGAGCTTCGGATATCGGAGATGTGCAAAAGGCCGTGCACGCCATTCTGCGGCTTAATCCTGAACTGGCCCTGTTGCAGTGCAATACCAATTACACCGCCAGCCTGGAGAACTTTGCTCACATCCACCTGAATGTGCTGAAAACCTACCGCCTGATGTTCCCGCAGGTAGTTTTGGGGCTGTCCGATCACACCCCCGGGCACGCCACCGTGCTGGGCGCGGTTGCCCTGGGCGCGCGCGTCATTGAAAAGCATTTCACCGACGACAATTTGCGCGAAGGTCCGGACCATGCCTTTGCCATGAACCCGCAGGCCTGGGCCGAGATGGTTGAAAATACCCGCCGCCTGGAGCGGGCCCTGGGTTCGGCGGATAAATTTGTGGCTGCCAATGAACAGGAGACGGTTGTGCTGCAGCGTCGCTGCCTGCGCGCCGCCCGCGACATTAAAGCGGGCGAACGTTTCACGCGCGAGATGATCGACGTGCTGCGCCCCGCCACGCTGGGAGCGATTATGCCTGGCGAAATGGAGCAGGTGATCGGCGCGCACGCCCTGGAAGAAATTCCAGCAGGCAAAGAACTGCGCTGGACGATGCTGGGAGCCTGATGCGCATCCTGTATTTCACCCGCGATTACACGCCGCACGATCACCGCTTTCTATCGGCGTTGGCCCGCACCGGGCACGAGGTGTTCAGTTTACGCCTCGAGCGGCGCAGCCTCCAGTTAGAGGACCGCCCGCTGCCGGTTGAAATTCGCCAGGTGGCCTGGCGGGGTGGTCGCGGGCCGGCGGGTTGGCGAGACTTCCCGACGCTATGGCTGGATCTGAAGCGGGTGCTGCGGGAAATCAAGCCAGACCTGGTGCATGCCGGACCGGTGCCCACGGTGGCCTTTCTGGCTGCGCTCAGTGGATTTCGTCCGTTGTTGAGTATGTCTTGGGGCTCCGACTTGCTGCGTGATGTGGACCGCGATGCCAACCTGCGGCGCGCGGCTCAATTTGCACTGCGGCGTAGTTCTGTACTGGTGGGCGACTGCCAGGCGGTGCGTCAAAAAGCAGTGCGTATGGGGTTCCCTGCCGAGCGGGTGGTGCTTTTTCCATGGGGAGTGGATCTGGAGCGCTTCCAGCCGGGCCCTCAGGAAGCAGAATTTCGGCGGGCCGGCGCTGAGTGGGAACCACCTTTCGTAGCGCCTCGCGCCCTGGAGAGGGTAGGAGGGTGGAAGCCACCTTTCTTAGGGTGGCAGGATGCCTTTGTTTTGCTATCCCTGCGCACCTGGGAGCCGGTTTACGGAGTGGATGTGATCGCGCACGGATTTGTGCGCGCGGCACAGCAAATTGCAAACCTGCGCCTGATCTTGCTGGGGAGTGGGTCGCAGGCTGCGCTCATTCGTGAGATTTTGCGGAAAGGCGGCGTGGAAGACCGGGTCTACCTGGGCGGGCAGGTGACGAACGAGCAACTGCCGCATTTTTACCGCGCCGCCGATCTTTACCTGAGCGCCTCTCACAGCGACGGTTCCTCGGTATCCTTGATGGAAGCGCTGGCCACCGGTTTGCCGGCATTGGTTTCAGATATTCCCGGCAACCGCGAATGGCTGGATAACAGCGCGGCCGGGTGGTTGTTTGGCGATGGTGACGAGGTTGGGCTGGCGGATGGGATCATTCGCGCCTACAACCAGCGCCAGGAACTGGCACTGGCCGGCCAGGCCGCCCGCCGCCTGGCCGAAGAACGCGCGGATTGGAGCAAGAACTTCCAATGCCTGCTGGCGGCGTATCAGATGGCGCTGGATGGGGCTGAAGCCACCTTTCTTAGAGTGGTAAAATGATTGGGTTCATAACTCTGCGGTGTGCGACACCCCACATCCCCCCTCGGGCACCCGAAGCGGGAGGGTGCGACGAAGCGGCGAGGCGCTGCCATTTTAAATCATTCCACCTAAGTTCGGTGGCACACAGGAGAATGACCGATGCTCACATATGCTGAACTGGTTGCGGGTTTCAAACAGATGGGTTTGCAGGCGGGCGATACCGTATTGGTGCACAGCTCCTATAAATCGTTGGGTGGGGTCGAGGGCGGTCCGCAGGTGGTGATAAACGCCCTGCTGGATGTGCTTGGCCCGCAAGGCACGCTGGTGATGCCCACCTTTAATTTCGATTTCAACAAAGGCCAACCCTGGGATGTGCGCAACACGCCATCGCAGATGGGTGTGCTGACCGAACTGGTACGCACCGACCCGCGCGCCAAACGGGTCTTCCACCCCATTTATTCCTTCTCAATCATCGGCAAATATGCCGCTGAAATGACCCGTGAACGCTACAAGAGCTGCTACGAGCGCAAGTCGGTGTTTGGCAAACTGCGCGACCTGGATGGAAAAATAATGATTATTGGCCTCTCCTACAACCACAGCCTCACTTTTGTGCATCATGTGGAAGAAATGGAAGGGGTTGATTATCGCTATAAAAAGGTCTTTACCGGGCCGGTGACCGATGAAAACGGCGTCACCACCATCGACACCTTCTATATGCTGGTGCGCGACCTGGAAAAAGGCGTGCTTACCGCGGTGGACCCGATGGGGGCGCTGCTCGAAGAACGCGGGGTGGCCAAAGCGCAGCGCATAGGTGATGCCGATGTGAAAATGATGAAAGCCAATGAGGCTTATGCCTTTATAGCCACCGAAATGCGCCGCGATCCGTTCTTGTTGTACCAGATCCAAAAGTGATATGAAAAATTACACCGCCGCCAAAGATGTATTAATTGAGCTGTTTCCGCTGCACCGCACCCTGGTGTCGGACGGTATGGACCGCGCCCTGGAGATCGTGGGCAGCTACCTTCCAGAAGCCGCCGGGTACGAACTGGAGACATACCCCCCTGGCCAACTGGCGTGGACCTGGAAAATTCCCGAACGCTACGTGGTACACGAGGCTTACCTGGAGTCCGAAGACGGCACGCGCCTGATCGATTTTGCCGATAACCCGCTGCACCTGGTTTCGTACAGCCTACCGGTCGACCAGTGGTTGAGTTGGAACGAACTTGCCCCGCACCTCTTCACCGCGCCCAAGCGCCCCTGGGCTGTGCCATGGATGTTCAAATATTACGAACGCAGTTGGGGCTTTTGCCTCAGCCAGCAGCTTTACGAGCGCCTGCCGATTCATCAGCGCTTTCATGCCGTGATCCGCTCTGAGTTTATCAGCGACCCCGCGCAGGGTTTCCGGATCGGCGTGGGGGTGGTACATCCCCAGGACGGCGCGACCCCTGAAGCCGGGGAATTGCTGATTTGCGCGCACACCTGCCACCCGGCCCAGGCCAATGACGACGCCGCGGGGGTGGTGACGGCGATTGAGGTTGCACGCCGGTTGGCAGCGCGCCCGTTGCCAACCGGCTCTATGAGTGTGCGCTTCCTGTTCTGCCCCGAAACCATCGGCAGCATTGCCTACCTGGCGCATCATGAAGACCTGATTCCCCGGCTGAAGGGCGGCATTTTTATTGAAATGACCGGCAACCGCAATAGCCTGGTGCTGCAGCGCTCGCGCCAGGATAATGACCTGATGGACCGCATCGCGCGCTCCGTTCTGAAAAAACGTAGCGCCTCGCCGCTTCGGCGCACCCTTGGGGTGTCGCACCCTAGCGCTTCGCACCCTGTAGAGGGTGTAGAGGGTGTGGAGG